>JAEEGG010013192.1_pt1 | contig 17715 bp, 9 predicted proteins | sample 9134161 | NCBI WGS metagenome assembly JAEEGG01 (sample SAMN16246543, study PRJNA631951) | gut metagenome | biome: gut microbiome; feature: rumen; material: CR-attached | host: Bos | place: Iran: Karaj | collected 2018-10 | reverse complement strand
GATCCTTCAGCACAAGCATCACTGCTTACCCCCGGGACGACATATCGTCCCGGGGGCTTTTGTGCAATCCTGTTTTTTGCAGAGAATGACCAGAAAAATGCAGATTCTGGAAAACACATGATTGTGCATTACGAATATTACGATTGTATTACGCGGCGGAGCAGAGTTGGATATATTAAAAACAAGATATATCTTAAGATACATATATGTATAGTGTATCATAATAAATACGAAATAGTAGATAAATATGCATAGTTTGCTTGACAAGAATGATGCGGCTATTATATCTTATATTACCTTTAACCAAATTTAGGAGGGTTATTGTGAAAAGGAAGGGAAAAGGAAAGAAGATTTTCAGCATCATTCTCTGCGCGATCCTGATCATGACCAACCTGCTTCCCGTCTCCGTATTCGGAGCAGGAGCAGACGACCTTCAGGTCCCCGCCTATAAGTTGACGGATACCCTGACGGCCGGAAAGGAATACCTGATCGTCAGCGCGGACAGCGGCAGCGGCTATGCCCTGACCAATCCCGGCGGCACCAATTCCGACGGCGTCAATATGGGCAGAACCGCGGTGAACATCACCCAGGGCGATGTGGATGGGGACGGGACCAGCGATACCTATATCGCGGCAGATCAGTCCAACATCGTCTGGACCGCGGCAGCCAACGGAAGCCGCTTTGAACTGACCAATGGCAGCGATTATTTAGAAGGCAAGGGCGGCTATGTCAAGATCTTCAGCAGTGAGCAGTATGTGGACCGGGGCTGGACCTATGCCGACAGACAGCTGAAGCACGAAGGCGGCACCAATACCTATGTGGTATATTACGACGGCAGCAGCTTTACCTCCACCTACAGCAGCAGCACCGAACAGGTGTATCTGTTTGAGAAGGCGGGGGTCGTTGATCCGCCTTCGGGTGACACGGGCGATATCACTCCGGGCACCGACAATCCTACAGTCAGTATTACCCCCACAAGCAGCAACAGTCCGGTAGAATCCGTAAGTATTGACGTCGGCGAAACGCTGATCATTACGGTGACCAACAGTTCGACCCACAGCCCCTATGACTTTACCGCGACGCTGAACAACAGCGGGGTCGCGGAGATCCAGGGCAGCGCGACAGTAACCATTGCACAGAGCGGCACCGGTCAGTTCGTGGTAAAAGGCCTGACTGACGGCACCGTCGATATCACGATCCAGAACAACAACTCCAGCAGCAATCGAAAGGGTACCATCCATCTGACGGTCGGTGAGGGCGGTTCTACGCCCGTTGATCCTCCGTCAGGTAACACGGTGGATATTACCCCGAGCACTGACAACCCTGAAAAAACCGCGAATATTGACGTCGGCGATACGCTGGTCATCAACGTGACCAACGGTTCGTCGAGCAGCGAATACGACTTTACCGCCACGCTGAGCAACAGCGGGGTCGCGGAGATCCAGGGCAGCGCGACGGTAACCATTGCAAAGAGCGGCACCGGTCAGATCACGGTAAAAGGCCTGACTGACGGGACCGTCGATATCACCATTCAGAACAACAGCTCCTATGGAAGTCAGTACGTCAGAAAGGGCATCATCCATCTGACGGTCGGCGACGGCGGATCTGCGCCGATCGATCCTCCTTCCGGAACCGGCACAAATATCGGCATCACGTCCGACGTGCACGGCAACGTCTCCGGCCTGAGGAACTGGATCACAGCCGTTCAGAACGCGGTGGAACCGGATCTGGACAGCATGCTCTACTGCGGCGACTTCTCGTATAATATGAACAATCTGGAGTCCTTCGTCGCAGATTACCACCAGGTCGTGGATGCGACGAATGCACTCGTCGGAGAAGGAAAGGGCGTCTATACCAGCGGAAACCACGAGTATTACATCGGCAATCGGGAGATCCCGCTGAGCGATCAGTTCACCAGCGTTCCGGGCTTCGTCCGGATCGGCGAAGCGGTGCATAAGTCGAATTACATCGTCTACTGCATGGGCGCCGCCGGCTGGTACAGCGGCATCGGCACATATCCGGATGAGGATATCGCACAGCTGAGGGCGTATCTGGAGACGGCCCCGACGAATATCCCGATCTTCATCCCCGCGCACTTCCCCCTGCATATGAACAGCAACAGAACGATCACCAACGCAGACAAGATGATCGAGCTGCTTAACGAGCACCCCAACGTGATCTTCCTATGGGGCCATAACCACTCCCAGGGCGACTCCCATTACGGTCAGATCCTGACCGCGGGAGACTCCATCACCTACGCCTCCGGTAAATCCATGGAGATCAGCTTCACCTATGCCTGCGCCGGCGGCATGTATCAGGAGTCCCAGACCCAGTATTCCGGCCTCGTCGCAAACATCAGTGAAAGCGGCGATACCGTGATCTTCCAGTATTACCGCACCAGCACCGGCGCGCCCATCGGCAGCTCCAGGACGATCAACCTGGTCACGGCGCCCGTGGCCGGCGTGACCCTGGACATGAGCGAGCTCACCCTGGTGGAGGGCAAGACCGCGACCCTGAAGGCTGAGGTCGCTCCTTCCAATGCGGCGAACAAGAGAGTCAACTGGAGCAGCAGCGACTCGTCCGTGGTGTCCGTAACCGAGAAGGGCGTAGTAAAAGCCCTCAAGGAAGGTTTGGCGACCATCACCGTTACCACGGAGGAGGGCGGCTTCACGGCGGAATGCGCGGTGACCGTAGAGCCCAAACCGGTTGGACAGGGCGTGAACATCGGCATAACCTCCGACGTCCACGGCAATCTTACCGGACTGAGGGACTGGCTGACTGCCGTGCAGGATGCGGTGAATCCCGCGCTGGACCATATGCTGTACTGCGGCGACTACTCCTATCAGACGAGCAGCCTGGACTCCTATGTTTCCGATTTCCGCGACATCGTGAGCGCGACGGATGAGCTCGTTGGAGAGGGCGCGGGCGTCTACACCAGCGGCAACCATGAGTACTACATCAACGGCGAGATCCCGCTGAACGATCAGTTCATCAGTACGCCGGGCTTCACCCGAATCGGCGAGGCTCTTTCCGAGAGCAACTATATCGTCTACTGCTTGGGTGCCTCCGGTTGGTACAGCGCAAACGGCCAGTATCCGGATGCGGACGTCGCAGCACTCAGAGCTTACCTGGAAACCGCTCCGGCGGATATCCCGATCTTCATCGCGGCGCACTTCCCACTGCATTATTTCTCAAGCCGGACGGTCACCGGAGCGGAAAACGTCATCGACGTGCTCAATGATCATCCGAACGTCATCTTCCTGTGGGGCCATAACCATTCCCAGAACGATTCCCACTACGGTCAGATCCTGACTGCGGGTGATTCCATCGAGTACGCTTCCGGCAAGTCCAAGCAGATCAACTTCACCTATGCCAATGCCGGCGGCATGTATCAGGATTCCCAGACCAACTATTCCGGCCTGGTGGCCAATGTAAACAATGCCGGCGACACTGTGGTATTCCAGTATTACCGCGCAGCCACGGGGGAGCCGATCGGGCAGTCCCGGACGATCCGGATTCAGGCCCCTGCTCCGGTGACCACCTATACCATCACCGCAGCCGCCGACGGCAACGGGAGCATCACCCCCATTGGGCAGATTCCCGTCAAGGCCGGGGAGAGCGCCACGTTCCAGTTCAACCCCGACGAAGGGTATGAGATGGACACGGTGCTGATCGACGGCGCGGCGGTTACGGTCAGCGGTACGAGCTATACCTTCACAAACGTTTCCGCTAACCACAGCATCCAGGTCAGCTTCAAGGCGATCCCGGCGGAGACCTGGGGCGAGCCGACCTACACCTGGGCTGCGGACAACCTGCATGTGACCGCGGAAAGGGTCTCCTCCTTCGGGAACAAAGAGACGGAGACGGTCAGCGCGGCGGCAGTCACCACCGATCCCACCTGTGAGGATCAGGGAGAGACGGTCTATACGGCGCAGTTTGAGAACCCCGCCTTCGCCGCCCAGACGAAGACGGTGACGACCCCGGCCCTGGGCCATGTCTGGGGCGAAGCGGAATATACCTGGTCCGAGGACAATTCCAGCGTCACCGCGATCAGGGTCTGCACCAGAGACGCAGCCCATGTGCAAACCGAGACGGCGGAAGCCGAAGTGAACGTCCTCCATGATCCCACCTGCGATACCGACGGCGAGGCAGTTTACATCGTGTTCTTCCCCCTGACCGGGATCGAGAGACAGACGAAGGTGGATACGCTTCCGGCTCTTGGCCATGCCTGGGGCGAGGCGGAATATGATTGGGAAGAGGACGGCAGCAGCGTTACCGCGACCTGCATATGCGAAAGAGACAGCGACCATGTGGTGACTGAAACGGTGGAGACCGAAGAGGTTGTCATCATCCTTCCTACCTGTGTGACTGTCGGACGGACTGACTTCACTGCGGATTTCACCAAGCCCGAGTTTACCGATCAGACTGAGACCCGGAGTATTCCGGCGCTTGGCCACATTTGGGGTGAAGCAGAGTATTCCTGGGCCGAGGATTACAGCAGCGTGACGGCGACCCATATCTGCACCCGTGAAGGTTGCACCTGTGAGGAGACGGAGACGAGCCTGCCCATCCAGCGCAGCATTTCCAAGCCCACCTGCGAGACGGCAGGACAGGTAATGTATATCGCGACCTTCGACAATGATGCTTTTACGATTCAGACGGAGATCGGACTGGTCCCGGCTCTGGGTCATGCCTGGGGCGAAGCGGAATACGTGTGGTCCGAGGACAACTCCAGCGTGACGGCGACCCGCGTCTGCACCCGGGATGGCAGCCATACGGAGACCGAGACCGCCGATGTCAGCATGAGCATCACAAAGGAGTCCACCTGTGAGGCGGAAGGCGAAGCGGTCTATACGGCGGAGTTCGCAAACGAAGCCTTCACGGCCCAGACGAAAACGGAAGTCCTCGCCAAGCTGCCCCACAGCTACGGCAGGCCGGTCTGGGGCTGGGATGGGTACAATACCGCGTTTGTGATCCTCACCTGCGCAAATTGCGGTGAACGGGAGACCATCCAGGCGGCGATCACGGCCATCAGCGTTGAAGCCACCTGCACCGAAACCGGGGAGACCGTCTATACCGCCTCCGTGGAAGTCAACGGCAAGACCTATACCGATTCCCGCAGGGAGATCCTCCCCATGCTGGAGCACACCCCCGGCGAGGCTGTACGGGAGGATGAGGTCCCCGCGACCGTCACCGCCGAGGGCAGCTATGATGAAGTGGTGTACTGCGCCGTCTGCCATGCTGAGCTGAGCCGGACCCACAAGACGATCGATAAGCTGCCGATCCCCCTCGCCATCAATATCCAGCCATATGACCAGACCGTCGCGGCGGGCAAGACTGCGACCTTTACCGTGGCGGCCTCCGGGGAAGGTCTGACCTACCGGTGGCAGTATTCCAATGACGGCGGCAACTCCTGGCACAACAAAACCGGCGCCACCGCGACGACCTATACCGTCACGGCGAAGACCTCTTATAACGGCATGCTCTACCGCTGCAAGGTGACGAACGGTGGAGGCAGCGAATACACCGCCACCGCAAAGCTGACCGTCACAGCGGTGGTCGCTCCCGCGATTGCTGCCCAGCCGAGGGCTCAGACCGCCGCCGTGGGAGAGACTGCGGCCTTCACCGTCGCGGTCTCCGGAACGGGTCTGCAATACCAGTGGCAGTATTCCAACAATAACGGCCTTACCTGGACAAACAAGACCGGCTCCACTTCTGCGACTCACACCGTCACGGTAAAAGCTTCCTATAACGGTATGCTCTACCGCTGCGTTATCAAGAACAGCGCGGGCAGCGTGACCACAGAAGCCGTACGGCTGACCGTCGATGGCGTGAAACCGAAGATCATGACCCAGCCCGAGGACAAGATCGCCGCCGCCGGGAAGACCGCGACCTTCGAAGTCGATGCAGCGGGTACTGGCCTGACCTACCAGTGGCAGTATTCCACCGACGGGGGCAACACCTGGAAAAACAAGACCGGGGCCACCTCCATCAGCTACACCGTTACGGCCAAGGCTTCCTACAACGGCATCCTCTACCGCTGCCGGGTGAAGAACAGCTATGGCACCGTGTATTCCGAAAGCGCGGTGCTGACAGTCGGCTGAGGAAGCGCACGGACAAAAAAGCAAACAAAGATACCCGAAGCGGCCGCATTTCGCGGCCGCTTCTTCATGGTCGGGAATCCATGGTTCATCTTATCGCCGCTGCGGCGGGGACAGATGTACCCTCATCAGTCATCCGCCTTGTGGGCGGCGGCTGACAGCTGTCTCGCTGCGGCTCGGTCAGGCGCGGCTCTGACATGCCACCGGCATGTCATTCACTCCCGCGCCCCTGCTTCGCAGCCCCTGGGGAAGCCAGGGAAGCAATCGTTCCTGCGCCGGTGCGGCGAAGGGCACCCTGAAAAGCAAACGAGCGTTGCCCGCAGTATAGTCAGCGGCACAGAGGCGCATATACCATCCGCTTGTTCCCCGCCGCGTCAGAGTCCCCTTCGCTTCAGCGCCCTGGGTACCAGGGTGCAGGAGGACGCCCCTGCCGCGCTCTTTCCCCGATTTCTCTCGTGTGAGAGAAATCGGGCCGCCGGAGGCAATCCCCATCGCGGGGAAAGGATTCCCCCACAGCCTACGCCCCCATCATCCGCAGAACTCGTCTCGGAGGAAGGCGTCCGCATGGGTGACCCACAGGTCAAAGTTGGGGAAGCCCACTCCGTCCATGATCTTCCACCCTGCGTAACCGTGGGGGTGGCCCGCAAAGGTATGCACCTCCAAAGGAACCCCCCGGGCCAGAAGATCCGGGTACAGGGCGTGGAGGTTCTCCATGCCGTCGTCCAGCCGTCCCACGGCGAAGAAGGTGGGGGGATATACCGTCCCGGTGTAGTCGTATTCCGTTCCCTTGTGCCGGGAACCGTAGATGCTCAGCTGGGCGTCCGGTCCACCGGGGAGCGCGTCCAGTTCATCCGGCCGGTAGTCCGGGAAGCGGTCCGCCACCTTCTGGTCCCCGGAGAAGGATTCGATGCAGAAATCGATGGTGATGCCCCCGTTGGAGAAGCCCGCCATGGCGATGCGGTCCGGCTTGATCCGGTATTTCTCCGCGTCCCGGCGCAGGATGCGCAGACACCGGGCGGCGTCCGCCCCGGTCTCGTACCGGCTCCAGGGGCAGCCGTTGGGACGGCACTGGAGGATGAAGCACTGGTACCCCAGGGCGTTGAATTCCCTTCCCGTCTGATAGCATTCGTTGATGGTCCCGGCCCCGTGGCTTCCCCCGGCGATGAGCACGATGGCGCCCACGGGGGTCACGTTTTCCGGCAGGAGCATCTCCAGGAAATAGGGGAGGAAATCCGGCTCGTGGTCGTACTGGTATCCCGGGTTTTCCCGGTAATCCGTATCCTTCGGCATGTTTCCCGGCTCCCACAGGTAGATGCGCTCCTGCGCCTCCGGCAGGGGACGGATGGCCTTCCGCATTTCGGCAAACCGCGCCTTCAGGGCGGCCCGTGCTTCGGGTTCCTCCGTATCCATCATCTGCTGCTGGAGTTTGAACAGGGCGATGAGCTCCTCCACCGGGTAGCGGGTGGGATCCTCGTACAGGGGAATGGCCAGGTTCACCTCGTCCCCGCAGGCCAGAGCGAACTCCCGCCGCTTCCGCATGAGTTCCCGGAATTCCGGACTGTCCATAAATACTGCCTCCTTGAATGGGAAATGGGGAGCCGTTCGGCTCCCCATTATTTTACCAGGATGGCTGGTTGGTTTCAACTGACGAAAGCGGTGTGGTCGCTGCCCGGATCGGCTCCCTGACCTCTCGGGACTCCCCAAGCTGCGTCTCCCCTTCGGTGTGGAGGACGATGCCCTTTTTCGCCAGCCAGGCGTTGGTGCGCCGGGAGGTGACCAGGGGATGGGTGTAGAAATCCGCGGAGCGGCGATGGCCGGATTTGCTGTTCTGCTGTTCCTCTTCGCAGGTGATGGAGATCCTGGCGGAATACACCTGGGCATAGTAATCCTTGTCGGAGATCAGCCAGATCCGCCCCAGGGTCCCGTCTTCGATGTCCGGCAGGATGCAGTCCCGGTAGAAGGCCTCCGCTTCCGCATCCGTCAGGCTGAGATCGTAGGAGATGAACACGCCCTCCAGATCCTGGGGACCCGTGTACTCGGCCCCGTAATCCCAGCCGGATGCGGCAAAATCGTTCAGGACCTCTTCGATCCGCTCCCGACGCTTTTCCGGATCCAGCATGGACAGGTCTGCCGTGGAGTAGCCCGCATAGGCGGAAAGCAGATAATCCTCCGGATCGGAGAGACCGGCGGCCCTGGCGCACTCCTCCACGGTCATGGAGGCGGAGACCACGGCATAGACGATGTTTTCCCGGGTGACGGGGACGTCGATCTCCTTCCGGGCGGCGGTGGCCTCGGCGCAGTTCAGCAGATCCTGGACAAGGCCCAGCTCGCCCGATTCATTCAGATCATACCAGTAAGCAAGAGGATAGGACCGGTCCATGTGCAGGCCGTTTTTCAGCTCGTAGCTCAGATGGAGATCCATCCGCGCATGTTCAGGATCCTGATTCAGGGCCTTGTCCGCCAGGATCTCCCTGTGCAGCTCCAGGACCCGGGCGACGTTCTCCGGCTCCGTCAGGAGGGCGGATTCTCCGCTGCAGGAGAGGGAGACGCTTTTCACCTGCTCCGCTTTGGGGATGTGCCGCTCATAGCCGAAGAGGTCGAAGCGCATGCCCAGCATCAGGACCAGGATCACGGCGCAGCAGATTCCGAAGCCCGCCCAGGACTTCTTCCCGAAGACCCGGAAGGTCTTTTTCATAAGCATCTCCGCGGCGAACCAGCCGATGAAAGCCCCCAAAAGGAAGAAGACCAGCAGCGTGGAGAAGGAGGAAGCCGCGTTCTGGCTCCAGTAGAGGATGGCCTGCATCAGGCAGGCGAGGCAAAGACCGCAGCCCAGGGCCATGCACCAGCGGAACACGGGACGCAGAAAATCCACCGCCACCACGTCCCCGGCGGACTCCATTTTCCGGCGGCGGAACAGGAGCAGAGCGGCCATGATGCAGAGGATGCCCACCGCAGCGTAGATCAGCAGCAGATCCCAGCCGCGGAAAACCACCTGTCGGATCACGTATTCCCCCTGAGGGGTCTGTCCGTAGATGCTGTCCACGTCCAGCCGGGCGATCATCCCCACGGCGGGGGAGAGGTAGCAGGCCAGGTCGCTCACCATACCATCCCTGTACATACCGTAGACGAAATAGCCCAGCACCAGGTGCAGGAGGAAGTCCACCGCCACCGCCACGAAGTTCAGGATCCCGTATACCACGGGGAGGATCAGGATATTCCCCGTGAGCTGGGCGCAGAGGGTGGCGAAGCCGTAGAAGAACAGGAGCATCAGCACCGAGATGCAGAAGAATTCCCCCAGGACCGCGGGGCTGAAGCCCCCGGCGAGGCACACGGGCAGGGTGAGGAGGCAGACGATCAGGTTCCCCGCCGCCAGGGGCAGGAAACCTGCCAGCAGGGCGGAGAAGAACTGTCCCTCCCGCCGGACGGGGAGACAGGCCATGCCGCTGGCGCTGCGGCCGGCATACAGGAAGCTCCATACCGCCATGGCGGAGAAGACGGCGAAGATCGCCCCCATGATCTCCCCGCCGAACCGGGCCAGGTTCAGCACCCATTCCCGGAACTCCATGGCCGAGATGCCGGGATACCGCAGGCCCCGCAGCAGGGGCAGGGGCATGACCAGGATCCAGATGAGCAGATATCCGGCCCAGAGCGGCCAGAAGCGCTTCATGCCGCTGCGCAGCAGGGCGCCGTTAAAGCAGGATGTCTTTGACCGCATAGTCGTTCCCTCCCAGTTCGTAGATGAAGATCTCCTCCAGGTTCAGGGGCAGGGCGTCCATGTACAGGGGCTCCAGCTCCTGGAGCCTCGCCAGGATCTCCCGGGTATCCCCCCGAAGGATCAGGGTATGGAGCCTCCCGCTGACGGATTCGTGCACCAGGTTCAGGCCTGCAGGCAGGGGTTTTTCCTCCTTCAGGGCCAGCTGCACCTTGGTGATGTTTTCCTGCAGCTCGCTGAGGCTGCGTTCCAGCAGGAGCTTTCCGTGATCCAGGATTCCCACATGGTCGCACACGTCCTCCAGCTCCCGGAGGTTGTGGCTGGAGACCAGCACTGTGATGCCCCGCTCCGCCGCGTCCGCCATGAGCAAGCTCCAGATCTGGCGGCGCATCACCGGGTCCAGACCGTCCACCGGCTCGTCCAGCACCAGGATCTCCGGGCGCATGCACAGGCTGAGCCAGAAGGCCGCCTGCTTCTGCATGCCCTTGGACATGCGGCGGATGGGCATGTGCTCATCCAGGGGGAAGACCTCTTTCAGCTTTTCGTACCGGTTCAGGTCGAAGGCGGGGTAAACGCCCTTGTAGAAATCCCGCATGTCCCGGATCCCCGCGGAGCTGAAGTAGAAGATCTCGTCCGGGATATAGGCCATTTTTGCTTTGATCTCCGGATTTTCGTAAATGGGCTCTCCGTCCGCCAGGATCTCCCCGGAATCCGGCCGGTAGATGCCCATGATATGGCGGATGATGGTGCTCTTCCCGCTGCCGTTGGGGCCGACCAGCCCGTATACCGCCCCGGTGGGGACGGTCATGCTCAGCCCGTCCAGGGCTTTGAAGTCCCCGAAGGTCTTGACGACGTTTTTCACTTCGATCATGTTCTCTCTCCTCCTTCGCGCACACAGGCCAGGAGTTCTTCTTCTCCCGTCCCCAGGCTCCGCAGTTCCGCGGCGGTCTCCCGCAGCCGGGTCATCAGCTCGTCCTTCCGCTGGGAAGCGGCCTCCTGCTTCAGGGCCGCGAAGTTCCCCTTGCCGGGGACGGAGTCGATGTATCCCCCCTGTTCCAGCTCCCGGTAGGCCCGCTGGATGGTGTTGGGGTTGATGGCCAGCTCCTGGGCCAGCTCCCGCACGCTGGGGAGCTTTTCTCCCGGAGGAAGGACCCCGGTGAGGATCAGCTTCTGCAGCTCATCCCGGATCTGCTCGTATATGGGTCTGGGATCCCGGTAATTGATGGAGATCAAGTCCCTCACCTCGCTTATGGCGGACGGATCCTCAGGGAACCCGCCCAACTGTATTACATGTATTAGTACAGTTAAAATACACCGGCGGAAACGGCTTGTCAAGAGGGTTTTCGAATTTCTTTTCCCTTTGTGGAAAAGGCAGAAAAAACGCCGGAGCACTTGACACCCGCCCTCGGAAGTTGTTGAATACAGATGTGTCGCATCTGATATACCGGATTACTTATAAAGGACAGAGAGATGGAGAAAGACCTGCGCACCTACCGGGCCGGCATCGACGTGGGCTCCACCACGGTGAAGCTGGCCGTCCTGAACGAGGAAGGAGCGGCGATATTCGGGGAATACCGCCGTCATCATGCCCAGACCCAGGAGACCTTGGGGGAGCTGCTCGCCCTGGCGGCGGAGCGGCTGGGTCCCTGCGCCCTGCGGCTGTGCATCACCGGCTCCGGCTCCATGGGGCTGAGCAAAGCCCTGGGGATCCCCTTCGTCCAGGAGGTGGTGGCGGTGGCGGATGCCCTCCGCTCCTCCTGGCCCCAGACGGACGTGGCCATCGAACTGGGGGGCGAGGACGCCAAGATCATCTACTTTCGGGGCGGATTGGATGAACGGATGAACGGCGTCTGCGCCGGCGGCACCGGCTCCTTCATCGATCAGATGGCCTCCCTGCTGCAGATGGACGCGGCGGGACTGAACGAGGCCGCGAAGGAGTATAAAGAGATCTATACCATCGCCGCCCGCTGCGGCGTGTTTGCCAAAACGGATATCCAGCCCCTGATCAACGACGGGGCTTCCCGGGCGGACCTGGCCGCCTCCATTTTCCAGTCCGTGGTGAACCAGACCATTTCCGGCCTTGCCTGCGGCAAGCCCATCCGGGGCTGCGTGGCTTTCCTGGGGGGACCGCTGCATTTCCTCACGGAGCTGAAGGCCGCCTTCATCCGTACCCTGAAGCTGACGCCTGAGAACATCGTGGACCCGCCGGATTCCCACCTCTTTGCCGCCATGGGAGCGGCCATGCAGGAGGGGGGCGCGGTCTTCGATCCCCTGGCGCTCCGGGAGAAGCTGACCCGGGGCGTGGAGACGGAGCAGGCCACCAAGCGGCTGGAGCCCCTCTTTGCCGATCAGGGGGAGTATGACGCCTTTGCCGCCCGGCATGCCCGGGCGAAGGTCCGCAGACGGGAGCTGAAGGACTATGCGGGTCCCTGCTATCTGGGGATCGATGCAGGCTCCACCACCACCAAGCTGGCTCTCATCTCCCGGGAGGGGGAGCTGCTGTACTCCACCTATGCCGGGAACAAGGGCAATCCCATCGAGACCGCCCGGGCCGCTTTGGGGGAGATCTCCGCCGCCATGCCGGAGGGGGCGTATATCGCCCGCTCCTGCTCCACGGGTTACGGGGAAGCCCTGCTGAAGGCTGCTTTCCGCCTGGACGAAGGGGAAGTGGAGACCGTGGCCCACAGCACCGCCGCCGCCTTCTTCGATCCGGAGGTGGACTGCGTGCTGGATATCGGCGGGCAGGATATGAAGTGCATCCGCCTGAAGGACGGCGTGGTGGATACGGTGATGCTCAACGAGGCTTGTTCCTCCGGCTGCGGCTCTTTTATTGAGAATTTCGCCTCCTCCCTGGGCTACACGGCCGAGGCCTTTGCCAGGGAGGCCCTCTTCGCCGCCTCTCCCATCGATCTGGGCACCCGCTGCACCGTGTTCATGAACTCCAACGTGAAGCAGGCCCAGAAGGAAGGAGCTCCGGTTTCGGATATCTCCGCGGGGCTGGCCTACAGCGTCATCAAAAATGCCCTGTACAAGGTCATCAAGCTGGCGGATGCCAGCGACCTGGGAAAGCATATCGTGGTCCAGGGAGGCACCTTCTTCAACCAGGCGGTGCTCCGGGCCTTTGAGCGCATCGCCGGAACGGAGGCGGTGTGCCCGGATATCGCCGGGATCATGGGCGCCTTCGGGGCAGCCCTCATCGCCCGGTCCCGGGACAAGGGGGAAAAATCCGGCATGCTCACCCTGCCGGAGATCCGGGATCTGAAATACACCGCACGGGCCGCCCGGTGCGGCGGCTGCGAGAACAACTGCATGCTCACCGTCAACACCTTCGAGGGGGTGGGGCGGTACATCAGCGGCAACCGCTGCGAAAAGAAGATCGCCTCCCATACCGGCGTCCGCAAGGGAGAGGATCTGGCAGCCTGGAAGCTCAAACGCATCTTCGATTATGAGCCTCTTCCGGAGAAGGAGGCTTCTCGGGGCGTCTTGGGGCTGCCCAGGGTGCTGAACATGTATGAGAATTACCCCTATTGGGCGGTGTTCTTCCGGGAGCTGGGCTTCCGCACCGTCCTCTCCCCTCTGTCCAGCCGGAGCATCTTCGAGCTGGGCATGGAGTCCATCCCCAGCGAATCCGAATGCTATCCCGCCAAGCTGGCCCACGGCCATGTGCAGTGGCTCTGCGACCAAGGGATCCGCACCATCTTCCATCCCTGCGTGTTCTATGAGTATCAGGAGACGCCGGACGCCCAGAACCATTTCAACTGCCCCATGGTGGTCTCCTACCCGGAGAACCTGAAGAACAACGTGGAGGCGGTCACCTCCGGGGAAGTGGAGTATATCCGACCCTTCCTGGCCTTCACGGATGAGAAGACCGCGGCGGACCGGCTGGTGCAGGTCTGCCGGGAGCACTGGGGCATCCCCGCCCGGGAGGTCCGGGCCGCCGCCGCCAAAGCCTGGGCGGAGCAGCGGAAGGTGAAGGCGGAGCTCCGGGCGAAGGGCGCGGAGGTCCTGGCGAAGATGGAAGCGGAGGGCAGGAAGGGCATCGTCCTGGCGGGACGGCCCTATCACATGGACCCGGAGATCCACCACGGCATCCCGGAGCTCATCGCCTCCTATGGGCTGGACGTATTCACGGAGGATTCTCTGCCCCTGGATTATCAGCCCCAGCGGCCCCTGCGGGTGGTGGACCAGTGGGTCTTCCATTCCCGTCTGTATCAGGCGGCGGAGTTCGTGGGGAAGCATCCGGACCTGGAGCTGGTGCAGCTCTTTTCTTTCGGCTGCGGCCTGGACGCCGTCACCACGGACCAGGTGCAGGAGATCCTGGAGAAGTACGGCAAGCTGTACACCCTGCTGAAGATCGACGAGGTGAACAACCTGGGCGCCGCCCGGATCCGGATCCGCAGCCTCCTGGCCGCCGTGGCCATGCGGGAAGGGCGCGCTCTGCCCGAGCCGCCGGAGTCCATCCGCTATGAGCGGCGGGAATTTACGAAACAGATGTACGACGAGGGCTGGACCATCCTGGCCCCGGATATGAGCCCCATCCATTTCGATCTGCTGGTGCCGGTGTTCCAGCGGGCGGGCTACCGCATCGTCATCCTCCCGGGAGAATCCCGGAAGGCGGTGGACGTGGGCCTGAAATACGTGAACAACGACGCCTGCTATCCCTCCATCGTGGTGACGGGGCAGATGCTGGAGGCGGTGCAGTCCGGCCGGTACGACGTGGACCGGCTGGCCCTCCTCATGAGCCAGACCGGCGGCTGCTGCCGGGCCAGCAACTACGTGAGCTTCATCCGCCGGGCGCTGGAAAAGGCGGGCTATCCCCAGATCCCCGTCATCAGCCTGAATTTCAACGGCATGGAGAAGAACGAAGGCTTCCATATCTCTGCCGGCACCCTGATGGAGGCCCTGCGGGCCCTGGTGCTGGGGGATCTGATGATGCGCTGCCTGTACCGCACCCGGCCCTATGAGCAGATACCCGGTTCCGCCAATGCGCTGCACGAGCGGATGAATAAGCTCTGCCTGGATTACCTCCGGGGAGAAAAGGGCGCGCCCGGCTACCGGCAGCTCTGCCGGGAGATCGTGGAGGAATTCGACGCCCTGCCCCTCCGGGAGGGACGGCGGAAGCCCCGGGTGGGCATCGTGGGGGAGATCCTGGTGAAGTATATGCCCATCGCCAACAACCACCTGGTGGACCTGCTGGAGCGGGAAGGGGCGGAGGCTGTGGTGCCGGAGCTGCTGGATTTCTTCAGCATGATCCTGTACAATCAGGAATATAAACATAAATATCTGGGTACGGGCTTCTGGACAGCCCTCCTGTCCCGGATCGGGATCGAGGGGATCGAGGCCGTGCGCCGCCCCGCGGTGGAAGCCCTGGAAAAGAGCGGCCGTTTCGGCGCCCCGAAGCATATCCGGAAGGTGGCGGAGCCCACGAAACCCTTCCTCTCCATCGGCAACCAATATGGAGAAGGCTGGTTCCTCTGCGGCGAGATGGTGGAGCTGCTGGAGGAAGGGGTCAACAACATCGTGTGCATCCAGCCCTTCGCCTGCCTGCCCAACCATGTCATGGGCAAGGGGGTCATCAAAGCGCTGAAGAAGGCCTACCCCAGGGCCAACATCGCCGCCGTGGACTACGATCCCGGCGCCAGCGAAGTCAATCAGCTGAACCGTCTGAAGCTCATGCTCACCGCCGCCCGGCGGCAGTTGGCAGAGGAGAAACGGGACGCATGAAGGATCTGAAGCATCTGGACGATAAGCCCATATCCCCCCTGTACCGGTTCATCCGATGGGCGGTGTGGAAGCTGTCCCCGGTCTACACCCTGGCGGGGACGGAAAACCTTCCGGAGGGGCCCTGCATCATCGTGGGGAACCACAGCCAGATGTACGGTCCCATCGCCGGGGAGCTGTACGTCCCGGGGAAGCACAGCACCTGGTGCGCCGGGGAGATGATGCACCGCCCGGAGGTGGCAGAGTACGCCTTCCGGGATTTCTGGTCCGGCAAGCCGAAGTCCGTGCGGTGGCTGTATCGTCTGTTCAGCCGTCTGATCCCGCCCCTGAGCCAGCTGGTGTTCACCAGCGCCCATACCATCCCGGTCTACCACGACGCCCGGCTCATGACCACCTTCCGGGAATCCCTGGCCAGGCTGCAGGAGGGAGAAAAACTGGTGATCTTCCCGGAGCGGGATCAGCGTTTCAACAATATCCTCTATGCCTTTCAGGATAAATTTATCGACGTGGCCCGCATGTACCGGCGGAAGACGGGGCAGGAGCTGGATTTCGTTCCCCTGTATCTGGCCCCGGCCCTGAAGACCATGACCTTCGGCCCTCCCGTCCGGTTCCGGGGGGAGGAACCCATCGAAGCGGAGCGGAGCCGGATCTGTCGGTATCTGACGGACGAGATCACGCGCATGGCCCTGGCCCAGCCGAAGCACCGGGTGGTGCCCTACGCCAATATGCCCAAGCGGCAGTATCCCCAAAGCCTTCCTCTGGAGGTATATGATGAAGAAGCCCGTTGACTACAGCGGTTTTTCTCTGAAGAGACTGGGCGAACCCAGGTTCCGGCATATCCTACTGGCCCTGGGCTGGGTCTGGTATTTTCTGATGTATTTCCTGACGGAAAACCTGATCCCGGCGGAAAACTGTACCGTCATCCATATTTTCCTGGATGATCTGATCCCCTTCTGCGAGTACTTCGCCGTTTTCTACGTGGCCTGGTTCCCCCTGATCTTCTTCTCCCTGCTCTTTGCCCTTCTGTACGATGTGGATAAATTCACCCATATGCAGAGGTTCATCATCGTCACCCAGGTGGTAGCCATTGCCTGCTACATCCTCTGGCCCAGCCGCCAGGACCTGCGGCCGGAGCAGTTTCCCAGGGAGAACGTCTTCACCTGGATCCTGGGGCTCATCTACTCCGTGGATACCCCCACGGGGGTCTGCCCCTCTCTCCATGTGGCCTACGCTCTGGGCATCCTCTCCGCCGATCTGAAGGACCGGGAAATGGGACGGGTGTGGAAGGCGCTGCTGATCCTGCTGGTGGTGATGATCTCCCTCTCCGTGTGCTTCGTGAAGCAGCATTCCGCCATGGATGTGTTGGCGGCCCTGCCCCTGTGCCTCCTGGCGGAGATCGTGTCCTACGGCAGGGACTGGTGGCTGCCCCGGCTGAGGGGGAAGAAGGAGGCTGCCCATGGAGAAAAATAACCGACGGAAGGAGCTTCTTCGGGCGGTCAAGTTCACCCTGTTCTCCATCAGCGCGGGACTCATCGAAATGGCGGTCTTCGCCCTGCTGAACGAAGTGACCCCCTGGTCCTACTGGCCCTGCTACCTCATCGCTCTGGTGCTTTCCGTGCTTTGGAACTTCACCCTGAACCGGAACATCACCTTCCGCTCCGCGGCCAATATCCCCGTGGCCATGCTGAAGGTCGCTCTGTATTACGCCGTATTCACCCCCTTGAGCACCATCGTGGGAAACTGGCTGGCGGAGGACCTGGGCTGGAACGGATACCTGGTGACCGCCCTGAACATGATCGTGAACTTCGTCACGGAGTTCCTGTACCAGCGCTTCTTCGTTTTCGGCAAAAGCATCGACACGAAGAAGAAATCCTCGTAAACCCCCATGGATGCGCCGACCTCCGGCACCTTGGCCGGAGGTCCTTGTTTTCGCCGCTCCGGAATAAACATATAAACATATAAAATTTATAGGATAATACTTGACAAGACGGGAAAAACGTTGTATCCTTCCGGTAATTTCCTGCGGAAAGAAGGGAGAATATGAAAAAGACGGACAGAACCACCCGTCGGATCGCCATTGCGGCCATTTTCATGGCCATGAATATCGTCCTCAGTTCCTTCGGGATCCCGGTGCCCGGCGGGCATCTGTATCTCTGCGATATCCCCATCTGTCTGGCTGCC
>JAEEGG010013189.1_pt1 | contig 17717 bp, 15 predicted proteins | sample 9134161 | NCBI WGS metagenome assembly JAEEGG01 (sample SAMN16246543, study PRJNA631951) | gut metagenome | biome: gut microbiome; feature: rumen; material: CR-attached | host: Bos | place: Iran: Karaj | collected 2018-10 | reverse complement strand
TTAAGACCAATTTCTATCATTCTTCTTAAAGTATCGTAATAATTGGGTACAAAGGTAGCACTTATTCATTGATTTTTCGTAACTTTACACGCCAATTTAATGTGTTTTGTGATATGATAGACCAGATTATTGAATTCAACAAGACATTTGTGGCTCAGAAGGGCTACGAGAAGTATCTGACGGACAAGTACCCAGACAAGAAATTGGCGGTATTGTCGTGTATGGACACCCGACTTACCGAACTGCTCCCTGCGGCCCTCGGTCTGAAGAATGGCGATGCCAAGATTATCAAGAACGCTGGAGGCTTGGTGATTTCTGCTTTCGATTCTGCCATGCGTAGCCTTATCGTAGCTATCTACGAGTTAGGTGTAGAGGAGATCATGGTGGTGGCACACTCGCATTGCGGAGCCTGCCACATGAGCTACGACCACTTCCATCACGAGATGATTGCCCGTGGTGTGACGGATGAAACACTCGACACCATCCGTAAGTGTGGCATCGACCTCGACCAGTGGTTGGAGGGCTTTAAAGATACACCGACTTCCGTTCGTAAGACCGTTGAGACTATCAAAACCCATCCACTTGTTCCCAAGGACATCGTGGTTCGTGGGTTTATCATTGACTCTGAGACAGGAGCGTTGGAAGAGGTAAATTGAAGCACGGCTTCACCTATTGTGGAATCATCTACCTCGTTTCAGGCGACGAGCGCCTAGCTTATCAGAAAAACGACATTGGCAAGCCTCACAGAATTAAGAGAGGTCTTTGATTTCTTTTCAGGATAAAAATCAAAGACCTGTCCTCTAGGCAGCATTTCCAATCGAGGTAATTTTTTCGGGGAGCGTTATCGAGATTAAGTTTTTGCACTCTCTAAAAGAATAATCTCCTATGCATGTTACTTCGTCTGGAATCACCACGCTTGATAATTCACTACAACCGTCAAAAACTCCATCGTTTATGGAGGTGATATTATTGGGGATTATAACATCTTTAACTTCCTCACCATTTAAAAATAAATGATGAGCATAGAAAAGGGGATTGGTTCCTACATATTCCATATCGAATTGGATTTTGCACCAATTTTCTATACTTGAAATATGAACACCAGTCAAAGCACTACAGCCATAGAATGCTCCGCCTCCAATTTCTATTACACTATTTGGGATGGTTACATCTACCATCTGTGAGCAATACATAAATGCACCATCTCCAATTGAGGTTAGACCATTAGGGATGACAAAACTATTAAAAGAACAGCTATAAAATGCTTGTTTTCCAATTTTAGTCACATTATTCGGAATTGTTAATTGGGTTAAATCCCTACAACCAGCAAATGCTGCCTCTTCAATGGAAGTAACTTTACGTGTTCTGTTCATATATGTTACTTCTTCAGGAATTGTAATAGAACCAACATATGTGTTCCTATTTTCATCATATATTGTTTTTAGATATGTGACACCTAATTCCTTTCCATCATTGATATAGTTGTAGTAAATAGTCACACCATCAGCATTCTCTACTGCAATGTCATAGGCACTCGCCGCCATCGGCAGCAACATCATCACGAGTAAAAGTGATTGTTTTTTCATAATTGTTTTGTTTTTTGTTTATAATAATTTGTTATCAGAGTAATCACAAAAAGAAAACGTGGACAAGTTACTTCGTCTACGTTTCTGAGGTATCGGCAAACACCTATCTATCCTAAACGAGTAATGCCCACGCCTTTCAGCGTGAACTCCTACTTCTGTTCTTGATAGATTTCTGTCAATTTTGCCGATTTTCAGAAACAAGAATCTAAAAGTGGATGTTCATCCTATATGTCCTTGATGCTTGCGCATCGTAATTTCAGTTACTTCTTTCTTCAGCCCATAGGCATTTGTGGTTTTAAAGGGTTTGACAATTATTATTCATGCATATTCTGTGCGTGACAGGTGTCAACGACAATGATGGTGTCGCCTTCAATTATATAGGCGTAGTACCATTTATCGGTGTTCGCCATGTGGTAACCCGCCCATCGGCTGATGGTAGGTTCCCGACGTGGCAAGGTTCTTTCAATAGCATAGATATAGAAGATGGCGTCACGGATGTTACGCTCCATGTCTTCAAACGAGTAGGTGTGACGATACTTCAGCGCAACATTCCTGTAGAACGCTTTGATATTTCGAAGTGCACGTTTTATATCTATATTTATACGGCATCCTTTAATTCATAGATGGACTTCACTTCGCTCATTACCAGTTCGTAGGCCTCTTCAGGAGTGTAGAACTCCTTGTCCAAGGGTTGTTGATCAAAGCCCTTGTCCTCATAGAGCGTTTTGTCGCTGTAGTCGATTCCTTTCATATCTCTGCTTTTTACGTTAGACGTTGCAAAGATAACGAAAAAATCCTAAGACTCCAAATAATCTTAGGATTTTTTGTTCAAATAGAATTACGTTCTATAGTTCTTATGTTACTTCTTGACCTTCACTTTAACGGGCTTGCTCTCGTTCTGAAGACGGTCTAAGGCGGTGACGACGTAAGTGGCGGGAACGGGCAGGGTCCTTGGTACTTCGTAGAACGGATTGGGCGTGATGGTGACAAGGTGGGAAGGATCGTCGGTGGTTACCTTCTCGCCAGGCATGAAACGATAGACGGCAAAACGCGTAGCCTCATCCTTCCAACTCTTGCCCTTCGGGGGGAGCCAGAAGAGCACGCGCTGGCCGTCACCCATGTCGATGGCCTTGACCTTACGAGGCTTCTTAGGCGCTTTGTGGTCGATGTGCTGCATAATGGGCTGCAGAGCGGGATAGCGCCAGTAGGTGTTGCGCAGGGCTGTGCCGTAGTTGCCGATGTTGTCGACGGCAGCCTTGGCATACCAGAGCACGGTACCCTTGACGCGGGGCAATTGCTGGTGGAGAGTCATCTTGGCAGCCAGCTGATGGCGGTTCTTATCGCGGAGGTCGGCATTCTTGACGGTGCGTTCAACATCCTCGCCGATATAGAGGTCTGTCTTGGTGATGTGCTTGTCCCACCAATGTATCAGTTCGTCGTAGTCGGCGGCCTTGTTGCCTATCTCCCAGTAAATCTGCGGCACACAGTAGTCCATCCAACCCTTGGCATCCCACATCAGCACGTCGGCATAGAGGTCGTCGTAGTTCTGCAGGCCGTTAGTACGACTGCCGTTGGGGTCGCTCCGCTGGTTACGGTAGATGCCGAATGGCGACACGCCGAACTTGACCCAGGGCTTGGCCTCGTGGATGGTTTCCGACAATTGCTGGATAAACAGGTTGACGTTGTATCTGCGCCAGTCGCCACGATCTGTAATACCGTTATTCATAGCACGGAAATAGGCCTCGTCGGGGATGGGCACGCCAGCCACGGGATAGGGATAGAAGTAGTCGTCGATGTGCAGACCGTCGACATCGTAGCGTTCCACGATATCGCGCACAACGTCGCAGATGTAGTTACGGCACTCCTGCAGGGCTGGATTCAGCAGCGTCAGACCGTCATATACAAAGGTCCACTCAGGATGTTGGACGACGACGTGGTTGGCGGCATTGGCATGAGCCACCTTCGTCTTGGCACGATAGGGATTTATCCAGGCATGTATCTCCATGCCACGCTTGTGACATTGCTGCACCATCCAGGCCAGAGGGTCCCAATAGGGCTGCGGTGCGCGTCCCTGCTGACCAGTCAGGTAGTAGCTCCAAGGCTCTAACCTGCTCTCGTAGAGAGCGTCGCACTCAGGACGCACCTGGAAGATGATGGCGTTACAGCCGTCTTTCTTCAATTCGTCCAACTGATAGGTCAGCGTTTGTTGCATGGCAGCAGTGCCGACTCCCTTGAACTGTCCGTTGACACATTGTATCCAGGCGCCACGAAACTCTCGCTTTGGCTGGGCACTGGCCCAGAAAGGTAAAAGGATAAAAAGGTAAAAAGGTAAAAACCACTTCACCATTCCCCTTACTTTAATAACAATACTATATTCCATATCTTCACTTTTTATTTTTTACTTTTTTACTGTTTTACCTTTTTACCTTTATCTAAAAGATTTTCGGTTTGTTCTTTCTGGCATCTTCCAACGAGACAAGCTGTTGCTGCTCCTGCTCGTAGTCGAGGCGCATCTGTTCGTATTTCTTGTCTAACTCATGTTCCATCTTCTGTTCCTCCTCGTGGTTCATGAGGCGGGCAGCGACGAGGGCGTTCTGTGAGGCGTCCTTCATCCATACCACAGGGCCGCCATAGACGGGAGCAATCTTCAGCGCTACGTGGAGTTCGCTGGTGGTGGCTCCGCCTATCATGATGGGAATATCGAGTCCGGCACGCTGCATCTCGTTGGCAACGTTGACCATCTCTTCTAACGAAGGGGTGATGAGTCCGGAGAGTCCTATCATGTCCACCTTTTCCTCGATGGCCTTGCGGACTATCTGCTCGGCAGGAACCATCACACCCATGTCGATGACTTCATAGTTGTTGCAGGTCATGATGACGCTGACGATGTTCTTGCCGATGTCGTGGACGTCGCCCTTGACGGTGGCCAAGAGGATTTTGCCTGCTTTTTTTGCCGATGCGGCTTCTGTGGAGAGGTCGGAGATGCTGGTCAGTATCTCTACGGCACGCTTCATGGTACGGGCGGTCTTGACCACCTGCGGCAGGAACATCTTACCGGCGCCGAAGAGTTCGCCGACAGTATTCATGCCCGCCATCAGCGGACCTTCAATCACCTTGACAGCGGCACCATACTGCAGCAAGGCTTCGCGTAAATCATCCTCCAAATGGTCGGCAATGCCCTTGATGAGCGCCTGTTGCAGACGCTGGCTCACCTCCGGGAGACTCTCCCCCACCCCCTCCCTGCCAGGGAGGGGAGTAGATAGACCTACTGCAGAGTTCCTGTCTTGAGAGTTACTACTCCCCTCACTCATAGGGAGGGGTTGGGGGAGAGTCTCCTGCGTCTCGCCCGCCAAGCGTATCAGTTCCTCGGCAGCACCAGCCTTGCGGTTCAGGATGACATCTTCAATAATGTCCAATTGCGACTGCGGAATGTCGGAATAGAGCACCTTTGTAGCCGGGTTGACGATGCCAAAGTCCATTCCTGCCTGTATGGCGTGATAGAGGAATACGGCATGCATGGCCTCGCGGATATAGTTGTTGCCGCGGAAGGCAAAGGAGAGGTTGCTGACGCCACCACTAACATGTGCCCCCGGCAGGTTCTTGCGAATCCATTTGGTAGCGCGGATGAAGTCGGCGGCGTAAGCATCGTGCTCGGACATGCCTGTAGCCACAGCGAGAATATTGGGGTCGAAGAGGATGTCCTGCGGATTCATGCCTATCTCCTGGGTCAGAATGCGGTAGGAACGGTCTGCAATCTCTTTGCGCCGCTCGTAACTGGTGGCCTGTCCTTCTTCGTCGAAACACATCACAACGACGGCGGCGCCATAGCGTTTCACATCCTGGGCATGGCGTCTAAACACCTCTTCACCCTCTTTCAGCGAGATGGAGTTGACGATGCCCTTGCCCTGCAGACACTTCAGTCCTGCAACGATGACATCCCAGTCAGAGGAGTCTATCATGACAGGCACAGAGGCGATGTCAGGCTCGGAGGCTATCATGTTCAGGAAAGTCACCATCTCGGACTTGGCATCTAACAGGCCGTCGTCCATATTCACATCGATGATGAGGGCTCCGTCAGCCACCTGTTTCCGGGCGATGGCGACAGCTTCGTCGTATTGCTTGTCCTTGATGAGTCGCAGGAACTTGCGCGAACCAGCCACATTACAGCGTTCACCGATATTGGTGAAATGCTGTGGGAACACCTCTAAGGCTTCCAGTCCGCTGAGCCGAAGCGTCTGCGGCTTTGAGGCAGGCATATGGGGCGGCTGACCAATGACCAAGGGCTGATAGAGACGGATGAAGTCGGGAGTCGTACCGCAACAGCCACCGATGATGTTCACCAATCCCTCTTTCACCATCTCGCCCATCTTGGGAGCCATCGTCTCGGCAGTTTCGTCGTAAAGTCCCAAGGCATTAGGTATACCGGCATTAGGATAGGCACTAATATAATAAGGTGCCTTACGAGCCAGTTCGCGGAGGTAAGGCATCATCTGGGTTGCACCAAAGGAGCAGTTCAGGCCGACGGAGAAAATGGGATAGGAACTGATGCTGGCCAAGAAGGCGTCCATGGTTTGTCCGCTCAACGTTCGGCCGGCGAGGTCGCTGATGGTGACGCTCAGCATAATCGGCAGTTCGCGGTGGCGCTGCTGCATGGCGTGAAGCGAGGCGTCGATGGCCACCTTGGCGTTCAAGGTATCGAAGATTGTCTCAATGAGCAGGGCATCGACGCCACCTTCTATAAGGGCGTCGGCCTGTTCGTAGTAGGCATCGAAAAGGGTGTCGTAGGTCAGTTCTCGTAATGCGGGGTTGCTGACGTCCGGCGACATGGAGCAGGTCTTGTTCGTAGGGCCTATGCTACCGGCGACGAAGCGGGGCTTTCCCGCCGCTGATGCGTCGGGCACGGTGGCTTGGGGGGAAGAAAACTCGTCGGCACATTGGCGGGCGATGCGGGCGCCGGCAAGAGCCATAGCACGGGCCTGCTCTTCCAAGTGGTAGTCGGCCTGCGAGATGCGTTGGCTGCTGAACGTATTGGTGGTAATAATGTCGGCTCCGGCAGCCAGATACTGACGGTGGATGTCAGCGATGATGTCCGGGTGAGACAGGTTAAGCTCGTCAGAGTTACCCGTCTTGCCAAGCACCGCACCAATCATGGTGCCCATGGCTCCGTCCAGAATCAGGATGCGCTCCTGAATTATCTTGTTTAATTCACTCTTCACTTTTACCTTTATATGCGGTAGCATCTATTCACTTTTCCTTTATTTGTAAACCTTCATAGCGCGGTCCATCTCGCGGCGGTCTTCTTTCTCCTTTAGCGTCTGACGCTTGTCATACTCCTTTTTGCCTTTACACAGGGCGATGTCCATCTTGGCACGGCCGTTCTCATCGATGAATACCAGCAAGGGTACGATGGTGTAGCCGGTCTGCTTGGTTGCTGAGGCCAGACGATTAATCTCCCGTTTGGTGAGCAACAACTTACGGTCACGCTTCATCTCGTGGTTATTGTAGGAACCATAGAAGTAGGTCGAAATGTTCATACCCTTCACCCACAACTCGCCGTTGATAATGGTACAGTAGGTGTCTACCAGACTGGCCTTGCCCAGACGGATGCTCTTGATTTCCGTTCCCGTCAGCACGATGCCGGCGGTAAACTCCTCGATGAAGAAATATTCAAACGAGGCCTTCTTGTTCTTTATGTTGACAGGACTTTTCTTCCTGATCAGTTCTTGTTCCTTATTCACCTTGTAGTATTTTCAATTTTTCCAAATCGCTCGATGTGTTCGTCGATGTAACGGGCTATCTGTTCCGTCCACGCCTCTTCCTGTTCCACAAACTCGTCGTCCATATCGTCGAACTCAGGATACTGCTCGAAGAGCGCCATGAACTCATCGTCGGTACAGTCGCGCTCCAAAGCCTCACCATATTTTATATATAAGGTGTGGGCAGCATAGATAAGTTTCGACAACTCGCGCAGTCCCCAGAGTTTCATGGCCTTGGCCAACGGATTCTTGAAGATGAAGGGGCCGTAACCGTTGTGTATCAGCTGTACGAAGCCGCCATCCATCACCTCCTCATGCAGGATGTCCCAGGCCAGCAAGGTTATCTGGTCGCTGTTCAACTGTTGCAGGGTGTCAGGCGTCAATTCGCCGCCGATGGCCTCTTTGATAGCCGTCACGAAAGCACCTACGAAGGCATCCATACCCTCGCCCGCAGCCTTACGCAAAACGGCGTCTTGTATCGTCACTTCTACCATCTATAATAATCCATTTATCAAAGTTCCTCACACTCCTTTAACCACAAAGCACTCGAAGCATCGCTGGGCATACGCCAGTCGCCACGAGGCGAGAGGCTGATGCTGCCAACCTTGGGACCGTCTGGCAGACACGAGCGTTTGAACTGCTGCGAGAAGAAGCGACGGCAGAACGTCTGGAGCCATTTCTTGATAATCGCCTTGTCGTAGCTTTCGCCAAAGGCCTGCTGAGCCAGCAAAAATAACTTTGCTGGACGGAAGCCGAAGCGCAGGAAGTAGTAGATGAAGAAATCGTGCAACTCGTAGGGTCCAACCAGGTCTTCCGTCTTCTGTTGGATGTTGCCTTGCGCATCGGCAGGCGTCAACTCGGGCGAAATGGGCGTATGGATGATGTCTATCAGCACGTCGCGCTCGGCACCGAATACGGGAAGCCCGGAGATATAGTTGATAAGACTCTTGATGAGCGTTTTAGGAACGCCTGCATTAACGCCGTACATCGACATGTGATCGCCGTTATAGGTGGCCCATCCGAGTGCCAGTTCTGAAAGGTCGCCCGTTCCGACGACAAGAGCCGAGAGCTTGTTGGCCAAGTCCATGAGAATCTGGGTGCGCTCTCGGGCCTGAGAGTTCTCGTAGGTGGCATCGTGGATGGCGGCTTCGTGGCCAATATCCTGGAAGTGCTGGGTGACAGCCTTTGCGATGGGAATCTCCATCTGCGAGATGCCTAACGACTGCATGAGCGACGTTGCATTATCGTGAGTTCGATCAGTCGTTCCGAAGCCAGGCATCGTAATGCCTATGATGCCGCGGCGATCGTAGCCCAACTTATCGAAAGTACGTATGGCAACAAGTAGCGCCAACGTGGAGTCAAGTCCGCCGCTGATGCCGATGACGACATGCTGGCAATTGGTATGGATGAGTCGCTTGGCCAGTCCTGCCGTCTGGATGGAGAGTATCTCTTCGCACGTCTCGGCCATCTCTGCGGAAGTGGGTATGAAGGGATGCGGATTGACGGCGCGCGTCAAACGGAAAGGATGTTCGTCGACGGCCGGCTTGGCCTCTACTACCAAAGCATGGGCGTTGCGCTGGGCGTTAATGAACGTTGAATTAGTATGCCGTTCAGTCCTCAGGCGTTCGACGTCAATCTGTGCTGTCTGCAGCTGCGGTTGGAACGAGAAGCGGTCGCCCTCGACGAGCAAACGTCCATTCTCGAAAATCATCGCATTGCCGCCATAGACCACATCCTGCGTAGACTCGCCGAAGCCACTCGATGCATAGACATAGCCACTCATGGTGCGAGCACTCTGCTGGGCCACTAACGAACGTAGATAGCGGTGTTTGCCGATGAGTTCATTACTTGCAGAGCAGTTCAGGATGATGTCGGCTCCAGCCATCGTCAGGTTGTTACTTGGCGGCAGGGGAGCCCAGACGTCCTCGCAGATTTCCACACCAAACTTCACATCGTCGGCAGTCCGGAAGAGTTTTGGTTCAGCACTTACCAAAACGGGCGAGCCAGCCAGATAGATGGTGGTGGGGTTCAGGTCCTGTGCCGAAGCAAACCAACGTTTCTCGTAGAACTCGTTGTAGTTGGGCAGATAGGTCTTGGGCACCAGTCCGAGGATACAGCCTCGCTGGATGACGGCAGCACAGTTGAGCAAAAGCCCGCCAGCCTGAACGGGCAATCCTACGACGCAGATGATATCAAGCTTGCGGGTAAACTCCAACAGGTGTATCAGCCCGTCCTCAGCCTTTGTCAGCAACAGCTGTTCCTTAAAGAGGTCCTGACAGGTATAGGCCGTCAGGCAGAGTTCCGGAAAGCAAACCACCTCTACGTCTTCGCTGTCGGCCAGAGCAATCAGCTTCTCTATTTCCTGGACGTTATATTCTACGTCGGCCACCTTTACAGCCGGAACGGCAGCAGCCACTTTAATGAATCCGTATTTCATATCTACAATTTGACGATTTACTATTTATAATTACGGTATCAGCAACGACGAGTCGCCGTAGCTCAGGAAGCGAAAATCGTGAGCCAGGGCGTAGTCGTATATCTTGTGCCAGTCGCCCTTGACAAAGGCACTCACCAAGAGCAGCAGGGTTGACTGCGGCTGATGGAAGTTTGTGACCAGCATTTTTACTATCTTGTACTCGTAGCCTGGGGCGATAATAATCTGCGTCGAGGAGTGCAGAACCGTCAGTGCGCGACGGTCCATCCAGTCAAGCAGAGCCTGTAAGGCTTCACGTGGGGAAGCATTTTGCGTAGCATCATACGGTTCCCATTGGTTAACGTGTAGCCCATCTTCAGCAACATCAGGGTTTGCTAACACCTTCAAGCCCATATAGTAAAGGCTCTCCAAAGTGCGCACGCTGGTGGTTCCTACAGCAATAGCCTCGGCGTCATGAGCCAACAGACGCTCGATGGTATGCCGGCGTACGGCGATATATTCCGTATGCATGGGATGTTCGCCGATAGTCTCGCTCTTGACGGGTCGGAAGGTTCCTGCCCCTACGTGCAACGTCACCTCCTCGCGTTCGATGTCATGAGCGTCGATGTCTGCCAACACACGTTCTGTAAAGTGCAGACCGGCTGTAGGTGCTGCCACACTACCCTTTATCTTCGAATAGACCGTCTGGTAAGTGGTTTTGTCGCTCTCCTGTGTCGCGCGGTTAAGATAAGGTGGGATGGGCAGTTCGCCGATGGCGTCAAGCACTTCGGCAAAGCTGACGGGAGTCATGGGACTTTCACCACCCTGTGGCCTTGTATTGACAAAGCCCCACTCAAACTCTATGAGCTGGCTGGTGCCACGCTCACCAAGGTGCGTAGCCTTGATTTCTAATTCCTCATTTCTAACCACTAATTGACGAACCAACGCTCCATCTTTCTTCGACTCGGGAGTCGATGTGTGGCGCCCAATCCACTTCTTTTGATTACCTATCAGACAAAGCCATTGGCAGCGGCGGGTCTGCTGGAACATCTGTTCGTAGTCGGCAGGAAGGGCAGGTTCCAAGAGGAATATCTCTATGAGGGCGCCCTCGGTGGGAGTCTGGCCCCGTGTGATGGTAGGCGTCTTACGGAAATGCAGACGGGCCTGGATGACTTTTGTGTTATTATAAACCATCAAGGCGCCGGAAGGTAAGTGTTTCGGAAGGTTATAGAAAACGTCCTCGCCCACTTCGCCATGTTTATAGAGCAACAATTTGGAGTGGTCGCGCTCTGTCATCGGAAACTTTGCTATACGTTCGTCAGGCAGTTCGTAACTATAATCGCTGATATGTATTTCTTTCGTTTTTATCATTACAAGGTGCAAAGGTACAAAAAATAATTTTCATTTTTCAAGGAAAAAAGAATAATTTTCAATTTTCAATTTCCAATTTTCAATTATTATTTGTACCTTTGCACGCGATTTACGTAAATACACTCATAAAAATAAGGTAAAAGATGCCAGAGATTTCAGTTCGCGGACATGAGATGCCCGAGTCTCCTATCAGGAAACTTGCTCCTTTGGCCGCAGCAGCTAAGAAACGTGGTACGAAGGTGTACCACCTGAACATCGGTCAGCCCGACCTGCCTACGCCGCAGGTTGGTCTGGACGCTTTGAAACAAATAGACCGAACCATTTTGGAGTATTCCCCTTCGCAGGGCTATCTGAGCTACCGCGAGAAGCTGGTGGACTACTACGCGAAATACAACATCAGCGTGACAGCAGACGACATCATCATCACCTCGGGCGGTTCTGAGGCGGTGCTTTTTGCCTTCCTGTCTTGTCTGAATCCCGGCGACGAGATTATCGTCCCCGAGCCGGCCTATGCCAACTATATGGCCTTTGCCATTTCGGCTGGCGCCAAGATCCGCACCATCGCGACAACTATCGAGGAGGGCTTTTCTCTGCCGAAGGTTGAGAAGTTCGAGGAGCTAATCAACGACCGCACGCGAGCCATCATGATCTGTAATCCCAACAACCCGACGGGCTACCTCTATACCCGCCGCGAGATGAACCAGATTCGTGACCTGGTGAAGAAGTACGACCTGTATCTCTTCTCCGACGAGGTCTATCGCGAGTACATCTATACTGGTTCGCCCTATATCTCGGCTTGCCACTTGGAAGGCATCGAGCAGAACGTCATCCTCATCGACTCCGTGTCGAAGCGCTACTCCGAGTGCGGCATCCGCATCGGCGCCCTCATCACGAAGAACGCCGAGGTCAGGAAGGCCGTGATGAAGTTCTGCCAGGCGCGCCTCTCACCTCCCCTCATCGGCCAGATCGTCGCTGAGGCGTCGTTAGACGTTCCTGAGGAGTATCTACGCGACGTTTACGACGAGTACGTGGAACGCCGTAAGTGTCTGATAGATGGTCTGAACCGCATTCCTGGCGTCTATTCGCCCATCCCCATGGGAGCATTCTATACCGTTGCCAAGCTGCCTGTCGACGATGCCGAGCGGTTCTGCCGCTGGTGCTTGGCCAACTTCGAATACGAGGGTGAGACGGTGATGATGGCTCCTGCTGCGGGCTTCTATACCACTCCTGGCGCTGGCATTGATCAAGTGCGTATTGCCTATGTGCTGAAGAAGAAAGACCTGGAGCGCGCCCTCGTCGTGTTGCAGAAAGCTCTTGAAGCCTACCCGGGCAGAACAGCATGAACCTCCCTCTATTCATAGCCCGAAGAATCTACGGTACTGACGACGGCGGCCGCCGCGTCAGTAAACCGGCCATCCGCATTGCTACCTTAGGAGTTGCCATCGGACTGGCCGTCATGATTATTACCGTCAGCGTCGTCTTCGGCTTCAAGCACACTATCCGAGACAAGGTGGTGGGCTTTGGCAGTCACATACAGGTGCAGAACTACCTGTCGCAGGACCGTACTGCGCCACTGCCTATTGCCATCAGCGACTCCATGCTGAAGGTGATGCGCCAACTGCCAGGTGTCAGGCAGGTGGAGCGCTACAGCACCACGCAAGGCATTCTGAAAACCGACCAGGACTTCCTGGGCGTCGTCTTCAAAGGTGTTGGCCAGCACTACGACTTAACGTTTCTGAAGGACAATCTGATAGACGGTGAGGTGCCGCAGTTCTCGGATTCCACGTCGAGCTACCAATTGCTTATCTCGCAGATGATGGCCGACAAACTGTGTCTGCAGGTGGGCAACCGCGTCTTCGCCTATTTCTTAGGCGATATCTCAACAGGGTCAGACAACGGCATCCGCGCTCGTAAGTTCACTATCAAGGGCATCTACCAGACGAATATGACGCAGTTCGACCAAACAATGTGCTTTACCGACTACCCCACTCCCGTCAAGTTGAACGGTTGGGAGGCAGACCAGTCGACAGGTGCCGAGGTGCTGGTCGACAACTTCGACGACTTGGAGAACGTAGCCATCAGCTTCGTCCACAACGTCAACCGCACAGTAGATTCTCATGGCGAAGTGATGACGTCGCAGACCATCCAGGAAGCCTATCCACACATCTTCTCGTGGCTCGAACTGCTCGACATCAACGTCTGGATCATCCTTGCGCTGATGGTTTGCGTAGCCGGCTTTACGATGATTAGCGGACTGCTCATCATCATCCTGGAGCGCACCCAGATGATAGGCATCCTGAAGGCTCTCGGCATGCGCAACAAGACGGTACGCCACACGTTCCTGTGGTTTGCCACCTTCATCATCGGCCAGGGACTCCTCATAGGCGACATCATCGGCATCGGACTCGTGGTGCTGCAGCAGCAGACGGGCTTCATCCATCTCGATCCCGCCAGCTATTACGTCGATACTGCGCCCATGGAACTGAACATTCCCGTGGTGGTGTTGCTCAACGTGGTGACGCTGGCCATATCGGTCTTCGTGCTCATCGCGCCCAGCTTCCTCATCTCGCACATCCATCCGGCCAAGAGCATGCACTATGAATAAAGGAACAACAAATTGAAATAACAATATAACGTCATAACGAACAAAAGCTAAGAACTATGGAAAGAACATGGAGATGGTTTGGCAAGAAGGACAAGATCACCCTTGCCCAACTGAGACAAATCGGCGTTGAGGGCATCGTGACAGCTTTGCACGACGTTCCTTTAGGCCAAGTATGGACTCGTGAGAAAATCTGCGAACTCCGCGAGTATATCGAGAGCTACGGCATGCGCTGGAGCGTTGTAGAAAGTCTGCCAGTGGTGGAGACCATCAAGTATGGCGGTCCCGACCGCGACGAGCAGATTGAGGTCTATAAGGAGTCGCTGCGCAACCTCTCGGCAGAGGGCATCCATTGCATCTGCTACAACTTCATGCCAGTCCTTGACTGGGCCCGTACTGACCTGTTCCACAATAACCCTAATGGCGCCACGAACCTCTACTTCAACTACGCCGAGTTTGCCTACTTCGACATCTATATCCTGAAGCGCCCGGGCGCTCGCGAGGAGTGGGAGAAGTTCCAGTTCCCAGAGGGCTGGGGCAAGGGCCGCAGCGTCATCGCCGAATGCGACGAGCTGGCCAAGGGTATGACGCCAGAGAAAGATCACAAGCTCGTAGAGAATATCGTCATCAAGACGCAGGGCTTCGTCTCGGGCAACTTCAGCGAGAACGATGAGGCTCCCGTTCAGAAATTCCGTGAGTTTCTTGACCTTTATAAGGGTATTGACAAGAAGCAGTTACGCGAGAATATGAAATATTTCCTCGAGGCCATTATGCCTGTCTGCGAGGAGTGCAATATGAACATGTGCGTCCACCCCGACGACCCCCCCATCGAGATTCTCGGACTGCCGCGTATCGTCCGTACTGAGGAGGACATCCAATGGTTCCTCGACGCTGTTCCCAACAAGCACAACGGCCTCACCTTCTGCGCTGGTTCGCTGAGTGCCGGTGCCTACAACAACGTGGTTGACCTGGCCCGTAAGTTCGCCTCGCGCACCCATTTTGTCCACCTGCGCTCGTGCCACATCTTCCCCAACGGCGACTTCACCGAAGCCAGCCATTTAGGCGGTCGCGCAGACCTCATCGAGCTGTGTAGGATTTTCGAGAAAGAAAACCCACAGTTACCCATGCGCGTCGACCACGGTATGACGTTTACCGACGTCCCTGGCGGCATCATGGATGAGTCGAGCCATGGACACAACGCTGGCTACACCCTTCTCGGTCGCATGTTTGCCCTTGGCCAAGTGCAGGGTATCCTCGCCACCGTCGATCGCGAGCTTGGCATCCCCTACACCCAGCCAGGATTCTTTGACTAGTCAAAGTGTGACAAATACTCCTCATCCTCCTCTTCCATCACATCTATCATCTGAAGTTTGAGTTGTCAGAATCATAGGGTCGCCTATGATTGAAAGGTAAAAAGGTAAAAAAGTAAAAAGGTAAAAAATAAAAACCCGCCGCGTTTTCTCAACGCGGCGGGTAAGTTTAATTCCTTCCCCCCTGGCGTCCTTCCCCCTCCCTTCGGAGGGGGTTAGGGGGAGGCCTAGAGGGCGATGGGGCCGTAGCCCATGCAGGAGGTCGTTCCCAGCGCCGTCAGAGCAGCGGTGATGATGCTCGCAATCACCTGCAGAATGGTCTTCCAAGTATCCTTTTTCATAGCATGTGTGTTCTTCATGGTTTAAAACTCTGCGGCTAACTACATCGGGTAGCCGCGTCCCGTTTCAATTCCCTTAGGCTAACCCCTCTCCCCCTCCCTTTCTCCCACCTAAAGGTAGGAGTGTGGCACGCAATGGAGTGTGGCACGCAATGGGAGGGGTTGGGGGTAGGCTCCTTTTGGAGGGGGTTAGGGGGAGGCTTTAGAGGGCGATGGGGCCAAAGCCCATGCAACTGGTCGTTCCCAGCGCCGTCAGAGCGGCGGTGATGATGCTCGCTATCACCTGCAGAATGGTTTTCCAAGTGTCCTTTTTCATAGCATGTGTGTCTTTCATGGTTTAAAACTCTGCGGCTAACTACATCGGGTAGCCGCGTCCCGCGTTCGCTTTTTACCTTTTTACTTTTTTACCTTTTTACCTTTAAAGAATCATTGGGACAGTTGCCTGTCCCAAGATTCTTGTCACACCGCTTTCGGGCGACAGCACCCATGAGTCAAGGGCTATTCCCTCGGCAGAGCGCAGCGGGTAGCGGTTGCCGTCCTCATCCATGAGGTAACTCTCTTTGGCAAAACGGAAAGATTGTCCCTTTTCTTTCTCCATCGTGAAGTGTACGGTTGTCGCCGTGTCTCTGAAGATAATTTCACGGGCTTTCAGTTCGCCCGGATTTACGTTTACGCAGGCCATCGTCTCTGGATTCTTGATGGTCTTGAATGTCTTTGCCTGCCCCGCCACAGCGACGAGGGTAAACAGGATTGTGATGATGGTTTGCTTCATATTTGTTTCGTTTTATTGTTATACCTTTATTATATTTCTTGGGAAAAACTCGTTCAACCTCTTTATGTTACAACTCAGATTCTCGAAATCCAACCAAATCTTGTCCGTTTCCTACTTGGATTCCTGAAATCCCCCCACACTATTATCTTTTCTTGTCTGGATTCCTGAAATCCAATACCATCATGTGTGCCGTTAAGGTCGGATTCCTGAAATCCGAGGCCGCTGGGTCTGTTTCCTGCGTCGATTCCTGGAATCCGTGGCATTGTGGGGCGTTGCTCAGCGGCATCAGCCAGATGGTAGGTAATAATTGATTTTTTGTTCATATTCGTTTCGTTTAATTGTCTGCAAAGTTATTGTCATCCTATTCCACCTTCAGTTTTTCCTTGCCTTTGTACTTCGTCATGTCGCTGACGATGACCTGCTCGCCAGATTCCAGGCCGCTGACGACCTCGATGTAGTCGTAGTTGCACTCGCCGAGGCGGACTTGGCGGGGATGGAGCATGTTGCCGTCGAGGACGAAGAGGGTGTAGTCGCCGGGGCCACTGTAGAAGGAGCCGTTGCGGATGCGAAGCACGTCGTCCTTGATGCTGGTGATGACGAAGACTTCCGTTCTGAGGCCGGAGCGGAGACGCGGATGTGACATGTTATCGGGGACAACCGTAAAAGTGATGGCACCGCTCTGGCTCAGGGGCGTGACGGTGTTGATGATGCCCGTGAGGCGCTCCTTGCCGATGCGTAGGATGACGGCACCGCCGACGCGGACGCGCTCGCTGTGGCTGTCGGAGATTTCGCACTCAGCCTTGAAGTGCGTGAGGTCGCTGACGACGGCGATTTTCTGGCCTGCGCCGATGGTGCTGCCCACCTCGCTGTTGATGTAGGTGAGCGTGGCACGGCGGGGCGAGCGGATCTTGGCATCGTCGAGGGTGCGGCGCTTCTCGTCGAGTCCCTTCTCGAAGATACCGTTCTGTAGTTGCTGCATACGGAGGTCGGCCTGACGCACGCGCTGCTCGTTCTGGTACTGCTGTCGCAGTTGCGAGAGTTGCATCTGGGCGGTTTTTAATGTCGTCTCGGCCTGACGTACGCGGTCGCGGGTGCCGCTGCCAAGGCTGTCGAGGTAGAGTTCGTTGCGCAGCTGGGCTTCGAGTTGCGAGAGTTCCATTTCCTTCACCTCTATCTGCATCCGGCGGTCGGAGAGTTGCGTCTCCACGTTGGCCTTCAGTTGGGCGGTCTGCTGGCGACGAATCTCGCGCTCGTCGAGGGCCTTGGAGTAGTCGGTCTCGGCGGATTGCAAGTCGAGGCGTAGCAGGGGCGTGCCGACGTCCACACTGTCGCCGCTATGGGCATAGACCTCGAGAATCTTCGAGCTGATGGGCGACACGATGATTTCCTCGAAGGCGGGCACGATGCGCCCCGTGGCCGAGACGCTGACGTCGATGGTGCCGCGGTCCACCTCGGAGATGATGAGTGCCTTGCGGTCGAGGGTCGGAATCATCTGCGTGCCGAGCCAGGCACCTGCGCCGAGTACCGCAACCGCGATGACAACGGCCACGGCAGTGCGACGGAGTTTGC
>JAEEGG010013187.1_pt1 | contig 17719 bp, 7 predicted proteins | sample 9134161 | NCBI WGS metagenome assembly JAEEGG01 (sample SAMN16246543, study PRJNA631951) | gut metagenome | biome: gut microbiome; feature: rumen; material: CR-attached | host: Bos | place: Iran: Karaj | collected 2018-10 | reverse complement strand
CCGCGACGTCGGCGGCGGGGGCGCCGGCGAGGGCGGCGAGGCCGTCGCGGACGGCGTCCGCCCGTTCGGCGGGGAGGTCCTTCACGGTGAAGCGGACGGCGTCGGGGCGCTGGAGGAGGCTGTCGACGCGGCCCTCGGCGCGGAGCGTGCCGTCGCAGATGATCGCCACGCGGTCGCAGACGTCCTCGACGTCCGCGAGGAGGTGCGAGGTCAGGAAGATTGTCTTGCCGGCCGCCGCGAGGGCGCGGATCCAGTCCTTCACGGCGCGTCCGGCGATGGGGTCGAGGCCCGAGGTCGGCTCGTCGAGGACGAGGAGGTCCGGGTTGTTGACGAGCGCCTGGGCCAGGCCGACGCGTCGCGCCATGCCCTTTGAGAACTGGCCGATTTCGCGGTTGGCGGCCTTGGAGAGGCCGACCATCTCGAGCAGCTCGGCGGTGCGGCGCCTCGCGGTGCGCGCGTCGAGGCCGAAGAGCCCGGCGTAGTAGCGCAGCGTTTCGGCGGGCGTGAGGAAGCGGTGGAGGTTCGAGACCTCGGGCAGGTAGCCGAGGCGGTTCTTGACGGCGATGTCCGAGGGCGGTGGGCCGAAGACGGCGACGGAACCCGCCGTCGGCGCGATGAGGCCGAGGAGGAGCTTGATGGTCGTGCTCTTGCCGGAGCCGTTCGGGCCGAGGAGGCCGAAGACCTCGCCGCGCGCGACGGCGAGGTCGAGGCCGCGGAGGGCCCGGACGGTCGGGCGGCGCCAGAAGTCGAGATAGGTTTTTTCAAGGCTGCGGAGTTCGATGACGGTATTTTCTGTCATGGGATGTCCTTTCCGCGGAAGGCAAGCATGGCCGCGCCAAGTGCCGCCGCCGCGAGGGCGGCGGCATAAAGGACGGCGTGGAGCAGATAATGGGGTGGGAGGGCACCGCCTGGCGCCAAGGCGTCGCACATCCAGAACGACTGAATGTTGGGGACGAGTGATGCGATGACGCGCACTGGGGCAGGGGATGTCGGCGCGAGAAGCGTGTCGGACGATAGCCCGAGAAGCAGCAGAAGAAGGCATACGACCATCGCGGGGCTTGACTTGAGTCGGGTGGCGAGAGCGGCGGCGATGGCCGAGTAGACGCCCAGAGCAAGCAGTATCAGCGCCGAAACGGGGATGACTGCTAGATGGAGGTTGTCAAATGAAGGGGCGAACGCGGTGCGCCGCGTGAAAAGGAGACCCAGCGCAAGCGCGATGGCGAGCAGAAGGGTTAGCGTGGCGAGTGCGGCGCGGCAGAATCGTGCGCGACGCCTATTGTGGAGAAAGCCTGAGACGACAAGGGCGAGGATTGGCACTAGAAAGAGGACGAACTGCGTCGGTTTGTCCGTGACGAAGTCATTGCCGTCAATTCGTTCGGCTACGCGCTCGGCGAGCAGCGTCGCGGCAAGCATGCAGAACCAGAACCGCAGCGTGACGGTCATCACGCCAAGCCACTTGCCGACGAGGAAGAGGTCGCGCGAAACAGGCTTGGCGAGAGCGGCGGCGGCGGTGCCGTTCGCGACTTCGTCGTGAATCGATGAGGATGCCGACACGACAGCGAGGGCAAGTCCTATCACGAGCTGGTAGGCGAGACCGCCGTCGCGGGCAAGGCGTCCCGCTTCGCCGAAGCTATGGAGCTGGAGGAACGGTATGAGCGCAGTTGCAACTACGCCCCCAAGCGTAAGAAGCAGAACGGCAGGCTGGCCGTAGAGCTCGGCGGCCGTCGTCGCTGCAATGGCGCGGATGCGCCTTAATCCAATTCTGGCAGTTTCCAACATCCATTCAAGTATACCACATTCCCCGTTCCCTGTTCCCTGTTCCCTATTCCCTGTTCCCTATTCCCCCACCTTTGCCACGCGCCAGCGGCGCGCGCCTTCGCGCAGGGCCTCCATGTTTCGCGTTAGGAGCGTCGTGCCGTTCGCGCCGGGGTAGTAGGTGCAGACAGGGAACATCAGCCAGGCGTCTTCAGGCATGGTGGTGCCGCACATGTGGTGGGGCGCGAACCCCGTGCGGCCGGTCTTTGAGGCCAGCTCGGCGAGCGCGAGGTAGGCGTGGGGCGTGGAGAGTCCGTCGTCGGCGTTGCCCTTGTCGATCGTGTCGTAGACGAGGCGGATCTTTCCAGCGGCCTGCCATTCCTTCTGGAAGGGGTCGGCGCTGCCGGGGTGCAGCGTGGTCTTGTACGGGCAGAGGATGTCGATTTTCCCGAAGAGCTCGCGGTAGACAGGGTAGTCGTCGGGTTGCGGATAGGCGCTGAAGTTGAGGAAGACCTGTCCCCCCGGATCAACGCCGTGGACGAGGTCGCAGCGCGTGTTCACCCACGGGATGCCCGTCGCGTCGGGTTCGTCGACCGTGCCGAAGAAGTAGTCGGAGGGCGAGAGGCCACGCGTTGCTTCACGTTTGATTGCATCGCGGACATTCTCTTCCGTCGCCTCATGCCGGTTGTAAGGCACGCCGCCCATGACCTTGATGCCGTATTTTTCCAGCTTGGCCTTCGTGACGGGGCGGTAGTGGATGATGTTGATGCCAAGGTCGTGGAACGCCTCCCAGCAGCTGTCGCGGTTCCATGGCGCGCTCCATGGGTAGATGTCGGGGGCGGGGATGTTTTCGATTGTCCCTTTGACGGCGACTTTCCAGGTCACTGACTGGCCGCCGAAGGAGAGGGCGACGGGGTAGTCGCCGTCGGTGGCGCCGCGGCAGTCAATAGTGACCCAGAGGGCCGTGTTTTGGCGCGGAGGCGCGACAATTTCCTCGCGGCGCAAGAGGACCTTCGGCGTCCAGACCCCCATGCTCGGCAGAATGTAGGCGACGAGGCGGCATGAGGCCTTGATGCCGTTCGGGGCGGCGGCCTCTGGTTTGAGGACGATGGGCTTGTCGGTGTTGTTGCGCACCATGACGAGCTCGGTGCGCACCTCTCCGGCGCGGACGGACAAGTTGTGCTCGGCCTTGTTTATCTCGCCTTTGTCGACCTCGCGCCAGTCGAACTTGGGCCGCCAGTATGAGAAGAAGTCGCCTGTCCCATTGCCGACGGCTGGCGGCGTATGGCGCGAGAAGGCGGCCCAGGGGTCGGGGCTGCGCCAGAAGCCGATTTCGCCGTCGCCGACGGGGTCGGTGTCGACGAGGGGCTCGCCGCAGAAGCGGCCAAGCGCATCTGAACGGCGGACGGCCGCGATTTCGGCGGGCGTCCCTATGAAGTTGGTGTCGGGGTCGAAAAGCACGCGGCTGGCGAGGTAGCCGAGGGTGTAGTCGTGGAGCAAGGGGGCTTCCAGACGGCGGATGAAGTCGGCGCGCCAGGCTTTCCAGTTCGCGGTGTCGGCTGCGGCCGCGCGGTAGGCGAGCGTGTCGGCGCAGGGCGGGCGCGACCCGAATTCGTTTTCCATGACGGAGTCGTCTTGTGCCGGTTCGCGCATGGGGTCGGCGTCGAGGATTACACCGGCCAGTGCGACGGTTGTCTTCCCGAAGACGCCCCAGCCCGCGTCGTAGACGCAGCGGTATCGTCCGGGGCGGAGGTGGATCAGGCGGTGTGACGGTTCCCAGTAGTGTCCGGTATCCGTCATGGGGAGGATGCCGGCGAACGGCGCGGGGTAGACAGTGTTGTTCGGCGGACGCACGATGGTGCCGCGGGCAAAGACCTGGTCGAGGACGGTCTCGGCATCGGGATCGTCGGCCGGGGTCATGATGAGGCGGATGTGCGGGTTGTAGCCCGGGTTCATGCGCCAGCGGACCCACATGCGGTAGTCGCCCTCTTCCTTGACTTCGAGAATGAAAGTGTCGGGCTGGCCGCGAACGGCGTAGCGGGCGAAGGGGAGGGGGGGGAGTTGGAGTTGAGAGTTGGAGTTCGAGTTGGAGTTGGAGTTCGAGTTGGAGTTCGAGTTGGAGTTCGAGTTGAAGTTCGAGTTGGTTGAGGACCAGGCGAGGAAGTCGCGCATGGCGTAGAGGTTCTGGCGGAGCATGGCCGTGTCGAGGCCCTCGGGTTCGTCGCCTGCGTCGGAGACGGGTGTGGGGGTGAAGACTGGCGGGGCGGCCCATTCCCCTTCGGGTTCCGCCACAAGGCAGTCGGCGGGGATGGCCTCGCGGACGGCGCGGACCTTGATGTCAACGGCGGCCATGTCGTCGTCATCGTCTGGCGAAGCCTTGAATTCCAGGGCCGCGTCGTCATCGATGTCAAGGGAGACGTCCCCCTTGTTGTAGGAGACGGCCCATTCCATGGCCGGGGTTTCGCCGCCGTATCCAGCGACGCCGTAGAAACGGAATGCGTAGCGCTTGCCCTTCGAGAGCTTGACCGGGGTCTTGTTGTAGGCGGAAGTCACCACGGTGCGCTTCCAGTGGTCGTCCTTTTTACGTCCAGGCGACAAACGCAGGTCGTCGAACCCGTTGTCGACGACGGTTGGGAGGCGCTTGAGGTTGGCGGGGTTGTCGTCCGCTGAGAGGAAGAGCCGCGTCTGCGCGCCGTTCTTCGGGAGGATGAATGTGTAGTCGCCGTCGACCTTGGGCTTGATCCAGCCGCGGATGACGCAGGCCGCCATGCGGTCGGTCGCGGCGTAGGCCGCGCGCTCGCCGCTTGAGCGCGCCCATGGCGCCACGAGAATAGGCGTGGGGCGCACGTACGAGGCGTCAGGCCGCACACGCGCCTCGAAGAGCGCCTGCACCTCGTTGAGGTCGAGCGAGTAGAGGTTGCGGTAGAGGTCGATGCGGACATCGGCCCGGACCGCCGCGGCGGAAAGCAACGCGGCTGCGGCGATGTCATAGACTGCTCGCATTCGAAGAAGTCGGTTAGGGGAGAATGCATTGTCAATCATGGAAGAGGTCTCCTGTCACAGTGTGTTTCACAACATGACGCCCGCGCATCAGCTCATTTTGGAAACGGTGCAAGCATTTTGCCATAAACAGCGGAGAGTGTCAACGCCTTTACACCCTTACAAACAGTGAGCCATGTAGAAAGGGAGGTAGGTGACGCCGCCTTCCTCGGAGACGTCCTCTTGGCAAAGGACATATTTAGTCCCAAGTCGCTTCGGGTATTTGCGCATGAGTAGGTCAAGAGACGCGTGCCTGCGGCAAGCGGCGCTCTTCACTTCTATCGGGCAGATCTTGATACCGTCGCGGATGAGGAAGTCAATCTCCATTTTCGGGTTCGTCTCGGAATGGAAGAGCAGGTCATATCCAGAGGCGACAAGCGCCTGCGCCACGTAGTTTTCAAGAAACATTCCCTCGTTAACGCCCAGCTTGTCGAAAAGGATTCCACGCAGAACACGGCCGTCAATCTCCCGTGAACCAGTCATTGCCTGGGTCACTAGCAGCCCCGTGTCCGCGGAGTAGCATTTGAACAGCGTGCTTTCAAGGCTCATCTCAAGTCCGATGTCGGGGTTCGTCGAATTATAGGCGATATTTGCTACCATTGCGTCCGATAGCCAGAGGAAGGCGTTTTCATAGCGCCGCATCCGGGCGTTGGGATCCAGGTCAGCAAGTCGAAACTTCTTTTCGCGGGTATTCAAGGCGCTTGGAACTTGTCGGAAAATAGCCCGCACCTTCGGCGCATAGCCCTTGGCATACTTCCCGATATCCTGTGAGTAGAGACGCAGAATTTCACGCTTCATTGCCTCTGACGCCTCCAGTCGATGGTCGCCGCCGCCAAGAAAGGCCTCGACCGACTGTGGCATGCCACCCACCACCATGTATTGCCGTGCAAGCGTTTTGGCCCTCGCATGCAGGTCGCGGCCGAGCGGTTTTCCCTCAGCGTGGCAGGAGCGGATGTAGCCGGCCAGTTTAGTGTTCCCCGTTGCCCAAAGGAACTCCTCGAAATCGAGCGGGTGGAGTTTTATGCCGTGTTCTTCGCTCGGAATCACAATGTTCCTGACGTTTTCCGAGATTCCAAGCAGGGAACCTGTTTCAATATAGTGGTATTGGCCGTATGCCACAAGCTGCTTGATTGCTTCACGGGCGGCCGGGTAGCGCTGTACTTCATCAAAAACAACGCAACTCCTTCCAGGAAGGAGCGACACCTCGGCGATGAACTGCAGCCGCTCAAGGAGGTCGGCCGTGCTGTCACATTCTTCGAAAGCCCGTTTGAAGGCGCGCGTCCGGCTTCCCTTTTCAGAGAAGTCAATAAATATGTTTGATTCGTATTCGCGTTCGACGAAGTGCCGCACGAGATGTGTTTTGCCGACGCGGCGCGCACCTTCAACGAGCAGAGCGGTCTTCCCGGCGAGCATCCTCTTCCATTCGAGAATTTCGTCATATGCCTTTCGCGTAAACTCCACTTTGGTTTCGTCCATTTCGGATTCCTCCATTTTAGGATTTAATGCTAACATAAAACATCCTAAATGTCAAGGATGTGTCACGAAACTATCCAACTTCAAAAATGGAATATGTCACGAAATAAACTATCTCACCTGTCCATAAATGTCACGGAAATGAGCATCTTGTTTTGTGGGCATGATGCCCGCCTACTGGTGCGCGAAGCGGTCTTCCATCTTGAATTCAAGCGGTTCGGAGGGCTTGGAGAGGTTTCCGTTCTTGTCGCGCCAGACGAGGAAGGCGTAGAAAGTCTGTCCGGGCAGGAATCCGGCGACATTGCACTGGTACTTCTTCTTCAGCGCCTTGCCAAGCTTCAACGCGCCGCGCCCGTCCTTGGACGGGGCCACCCAGAGATCCCATGTCACGGCCTCATCAGGCAGCTCGAAGGTGAAGTCGCCGTTTGTGCCGTTGAACCAGGTCTGAGGTTCCTGTACCGACAGAATCTTTCCCGCCGGGAGAGTCGCCGTCTTCGCAATGTCGGCGACAGGATTCGGCAGCTGGTTGACGCTTGTCGGCGGGATGCGCAGTTTGGAAAGGCGGATGGCATTGGCGCCCTTGTCCGCCTCGCGGGCGTATTCGGCGTGGAGCGCGCCAAGCAGAACGGGCGTTTCCTTTTCGATGCGGACGAAGTCGTTGCCGTACATGACGCCGTGGCGGCGCTCGACGAAAAGCTTCTCTATTGAGAGCGGCAGCATGACCGGGGCCCTGGGGTCGTCGGAGCCCCAGGTGCTGAAGCCCGACTCGCGGAAGAGGTCCCATGGCGCATTGGAAGGCAGTTCGACGCGGAGGCGGCGCCAGCCGTCGAAGTTGAAGTACGACTGGCATCTCATGTCGTCGACGTTCCAGTTGTCCTTCTGTCCGCAGGAGTAGTAACGGCGGCCCGAGGCGTCCTTGAGGACGAAGACGACGCGTCCCCAGTCGGAGGCGGCTTTGACGTCGAGCCTGATTGCGGAGGCCTTGCCGGGGATCATGACGGGTTTTTTCAGGTGCAGGCAGGTGTAGTAGGGCATGACCATGCGGTCAATCTCCTGCTTCGGCAGGCTTACCGAGAGGACGGGGCCGTGGACGGCGTCGTTGGTCGCGATGATATCCATCGCCGCGGCGAAGCGCTTGATGGAGAAGGACGCGGCGTTGACGTAGAGGTCGTCGTCGTCCGCGGCCTGTTCCTTGAAGCTCTCGGCGATGGGGCCGAGTGCGACGGAGATTGGCGCCAGTACGTCGTCGGAGTGGTCGGGCTGGGCCGATACGGTCGGCTCAAAATTGTCTGAGCCAAACACGAAGTACGGCATCTGGCCTACGGTTACAACGGCTTTGCCGTCGGGGTCGGCGGAGGCTTTGATCTCGTTGTCCATCGGGTCGATGACGGTCAAATCGCCGGGCTTGCACTGGAAGACGAACCCGCGTTTGCCGCGGACGGTCCAGATGGCGCGGAAGAGCTTGCCCGTCCTGTGGTTGCGGAAGTTGGCGCAGTACGCGGATGTGGAGCCGACACGCGAGTAGTTCTCCAGAGTCGCGTCGCGGGTCAGCCGCGTCCATGTCGCCATGGCGCAGTAGCCGACGTTGGGGTTCAGGGCGTGCGCGCCGGAGATGAGGCCGCCGTTGCAGTGGAACTCGCCGATGCTGATCGGGTCCGTGCCCCAGGAGAGCTGGAAGTTGATGCCGTATCCGGCCAGGTGGATCGAGTCGCGGACGCGGAGAGCCGCGTCCTCCTCGGGCGTGGAGGCGCCCGGGATGACGGGGAAGATGTCCGGGCCTTCGCCGAGGATGAGGGTCGGCTTCTTGTTCGGGATGTACTTCTTCCACGCGTTGTGGAAGTACCAGAAGGAGTGGACCGCCGTCTGGTGCATCTGCTCCTCGGGGATGTGGTTGTAGTATTGGAAGTCGCACTTCACGCCGTCGAAGAGACCGCGCATCTCAGGATCCTGGAGGAAGGGGATCAGGAAGGTCCAGCTGCCGTTGGGGACGAGTCGCTTGGTATTCGGATAGAGTTCATTCTGCACGTGGACGGCGATGCGGATGCGCTCCTTGTAGTCCTCGTAGCGCTTCTTCTCGGGGCCTTCTAGGCGCGCGTAGTCGAAGGCGTTGGTCTGTTCGCCGTAGTATTCGGGGAAGCAGGCGTTGCCGGTGCCGATGCCGCCTGGTTCGGAGAGGACGCGTGTGTACTTCCAGTTCTCGCTTCCGGGGGCGCCCATGCGACTTCCGCCCCATGCCTTGGTGAAGCGGACGACGTTCGTCTCGAAGCTGTCGCCTGGAATGATCGCGCTCGTCGCGCGCATGTTGCCCGGCACGGCGAACTGCGTGTACCCGTACTTTTCCCAGATGTCCGCGAGAGGACCGCCGAGGCTGATTTCCCTGCGCTTGCCCTCGGTCGTGTCGAAGCCGGCCTTGCCGAGGAAGGTTGCGCGCAGGGGGCTTTCGAACATCTGCCAGGTCCCGAAGCGGAGTCCCTGGTGTTCGAAGGGGCGCGGGGTGTGGTCGCGCGCCTTGAGGTAGGCCGCGCTGTGGTTGAACGTGCGGCCGGCCGCCTCAAGCGAGACCGCGTGCCAGCCGAAGCGTTCCGGGCGGAACGCGAATTTGACCTCCTTGCTCTCGCCGGGGGCGAGAGTGACGGACTTCTCCTGCCGAACCGTCTTCTGCCCGTCCCAGCTTGTCGCTGCGAAGACGAGCTTCTCGTCGCGCGGCGCGTCGGTGGTGTTCGCAAGTGTCGCGGCGTAGGAGATGTCCTGCCCCTCGGTGAAGACGTTGGCGTCTTCGTCAGGGTCGAAGGCGACCTTGACTTCCGGACGGTGCAGGGTGACGGCCAGAACGCGCACCGAGCTGGGGAGCCCCGCGCCGTGCATCGAGAAGTAGTAGGGGTCGGGATAGACTTTGAAGAGGGAGACCTCCTTTGTGAGTTCGAGGTTCAGGGCGCTTTCCGGGCCGAATTCGGTTCGCAAGTCGCCGGACAGCGGCAGCGTGACGACGTAGACCGATCCGTTTGTGGAGACGGGGACGTTGCCGGAGGCGAAGTTCATCGGACGGCCGGAGCCGGAGAAGCCGCCGCGGAGGCGGTAGAACTGCGCGGTGAAGCGCGGAACGGCGTCGCGCCGGTTGTCGGAGGCGCAGAGGACGTGGAGCGCGTCGTATTCGCCCCCGGGAACGCGGAAGGAGAAGCGAAGCGGCAGCTTGGCAAGAGGGGTTTGCCAGCGGGTGTAGCAGGCGTTGGGGCGGAAACCGAGACGCCGCGCGTGCGCGAAACGGCTCTGGTAGAGGTCTACGGCGTCATTGCCCGCGCGGGAGCGCGAGAGGAGGAAGGGAACGCCGTCAACGGTGATTTGCCCGCCTGCCGGCGCGCGGCGCTTGCCAAAGCCACCGGCGTTCGCACGCTCTGAGATATCGACCATCTCCCAGCGGTCGTCGACCGGGTGGACCGCGATTTCCCCGCCCTTCATGAGCATTGCGGGGAAGGAGATGCCGGGGCGGTCGCCCTCCTCGCGCGGCAAGGCCTGAATGAAGGCGCCGTTGGCAAAGAAGCGGTAGGCGTCGGCGTCGACACGGATTCCAATGCGGGCCGTTTCGCGGCGCCAGTCGCGTTTCTCACGTTCGGCGGCGGCCTCCATGGCGCGCGCCTCGTCGTCCATCGAGGCGAAGGTCGCCTCTGGTAGGACGGCGTTAAGTCGGTAGTCCACCGGGTTCTGCTGTCCTGATGTGTGCCAGGCCACGAAGGAGAGATTGCCAGGTCCCTTCTCGCGGGGGAGGGAGATGTCGACCCGGCGCTCGGTGGCGTTGGTCTTGACGCTGCCGTCGCGATTGCGGTTGACGTATTGGAAGCGGCTTCCGGTGCGGAAGGAGAGACTCTCCGAGCGGTTGGTCGGGTAACGCATTTCGAACTCGTAGAGGTTCCCCGGGGCGAAACCGCCGTCTGGCGCGATTCGCAGCGGCGTCGTTGTTGGCGCGGCAAAGGCTGTGACGGCGAGTAGCGCCGCTGCGAAGAATGCAGAATGCAGAATGCAGGATGCAGAATGCCAAAAGCTGAAAGCTAAAAGCTGAAAGCGAAATGTCGGCTGTCGGCTGTCAAATGTCGAATGATGCTGCATGGGACTTACTCCTTGTTGAGGGTCGGTGACTTGCGGTAAAGCTGTTTAGCCAATAAAGTGCTACTGCACCATCAGCCGTGTGCCGCAGTCGCGCTTGAAGCGGAAGACGATGTCGTTGTCGGCGTTGGCGACGAGCTTGCCGTTGGCCGGCGTGAAGACGCCGACGGCGTTGAGCGCGTCGAGATTGCATTGCTTCCAGTTTTTGCCCTTCTTGATGAGCGGGATTTCGTAGATGCCGGTGGGTTTGCCGTGGGCGAAGTCCGAGGCATTGACTTCGAAGACCGTTGTCGGGGCGAGGATGCTGCTGCCCGTATTCCGTGGGGAGATCGGGGCTGTGCCGCCATAGCCCGTCGGCCCCGGTCGGAAGATTAGGCGAGGCGGCGCGTTGCCTTCCCTGACGCCGGTGACATGGAGCTGGCCGTAGGCGGAGTTCGATCCAGACGAAGAGATTGAAAATCTGGCCGCGTCCCCGAGAATGGCTATTTCTACGTTGCCCGTGACAATCGTCGGTCTCTGTCCCTCAACGATAGTGAAGGATGCATTGTCCAAGACGATGCGCCCCGGATGGCCGAACGCACCGCCAATCGTGGTCGAGCCTTTGTCGGTATCCTGTTTGACGGTGCGGACGCTGCTCCCGGGGCCGATTTTGAAAAGCATGTTCGTGGCCCCCATCGGTATGCCGTTCCAGTGCCAGAACTCGGCGACGGCGTTCTTGCCGACGACGAACGAGCAGTCGACGCTCCCCGCCTTGAAGAGGGGGTTCATGGGATACCCATGCATCTTGAGCGAACTGCTGACCTTGTTGGATATCACAAGATTATCGGCAATTGCGAAAACATTGTTGGAGCCGTAGATTCCAAGTGCGCCGAGGTAGAAGGACGCCGATGAACCAGTGATGGTGACGATGTTGTCGCGGCCGGAAATCGTGTTCTCAATGGACTGGCTGATACTTGTCTCATCGTTTGTGACGGCGCTGTCCTCGAAGACAAGCCGGTTGTTGAGGCCGGAGACGGTGAAGACCTTTTGCTTGAATTTCGGAAGGCCGGCGACGGCTGACTTGAATGTGACGGCGTTGTTTGTTCCCTGGATGGTAAAGCAGGGCGCATCCGTCCCTGAAGTCACGGCGGTGGAAATAACGGCGTTTGTGACGCCAAGCCAGTTGTCATGGCCCGTGATGATGTTTGGAATCCCCAAATTCGAGCCCGATTCCACGGCATAGCGGTTGCCTCTGCCGCCTATTGTGAAGCGGCGCGCGGAGTGGCCGGCCACGAACAAAGAGCCGTTGACGGCGCGGAAGGAAACATTGGACGCGGTGGAGCCGGGCGCGCAAGGGGATGGGTTGCCGTTGCCATCCACATATACGCTTGTGTTGTCGAGAACGATTCTGGTATGCGAGGGAACGCTGTGGAGGGCGTTGGTCAACGCCCCGTCCTTGACGGAAACGAAAAGGTTTGTCGAGTAGTAGGAGCCGGCGCCTCCCCGCAAGGCAACATGATCCAGAGTCAGGCTGACAGGCGAGGCCTTGTTGCCGTTGACGCCGAAGTACGTCGTTGAGCCCGATACGAGGCTGCCATTGCGAAAGATCAGCGGAGTTGAAGCGGCAAAATTGAGCTGTGCTGCGGAGTTTGTGGAACGCAGAAAAGTGCCGCCCAGGTCGAAGACGGTCGGGGCGGCGTCGGCAGCACCGCCCGAAAAGGTGATGAGGTTGGCTGTGAGTGGCGCAGTGAGAGTGAAGGCGGCCGCCGAACCGTCATTGGGCAGCGGAATCGTAAGCGTCGACCAGCGGGCGGATATCGGTGTGTTAGGAAGCACTGGGTCCCAGTTCTCCGGCGTGTTGAGGACGCCATCGCCGGCGTTGCCGGTCCAGGTGTAGGCGAGGGCGTTCGCCGCTAGGGCGGCGAAGACTGAAATGCAGAATGCACAATGCACAATGCAGAATGCAGAATGCAGAATGCAGAATGATGAATGTGGTGCGCGGCGAGAGGATGCGGCTGTGGTGTCAGGCATGGAAGTCTCCGTGTTTGGATTGATTGTTGCCACCATTCTGACATAATTGGCAATTTATGTCAATGCTTTTTTGTGCGCGTTGCGTCATAATTATCGTCACCGAAATCAAGTCGGCCAAGAATTAGGTTGCGTCATAAATGGCGTCACCGAAATAATGGAAGGCATGACAATGACAAAAGAAGAGAAGAAGGCGGGCCGTCCCTGCTCAAGACTTCTCGCCCCTGTGCTTGGCCATTGACGCAACGGGATTTGGCTTTTTCCCTTGCACTATTGTTTGACAATTGCTTAGAATTATTAAGAACAAACCCATTAACCACCACAACAGGGAACTTTTCCATGAAAAAACTACTGGTCATCTCCCTCGTTATCGCCGCCATGTCGGCAAGCGCAATCATGCGGCCAGGCCTCAAGGGCGGATTCGTTAACGAGTCCAGCGGCCAATGGCTTACAGTCACGCCAGAGAAAACGCAGGCCTATTCCGGTCCGCATGCGGCGACGAACCGCGTCACCGGCATTTCGACCGTTGTCGCATGTCCGCCAATCTGGGGTTGTTACCGCACATGGGTGTATACGGGGCAGATGTTCCTCGAAAAAGGCACCCATTGGTTCTGCAAGTACAATTACGGGAGCTGCTATTTGGCAATCAACGGCACACAGTACATTTCAAACACATCTGGCAACTCATTTATCATCTCAAACTCCTACACGGTGAACGAGGACGAGGGCAAGTGGGTTGACATAGAAATCCGTCTTTATATCTCGACCGGCAATGCCGGGCCGTATAGCACCACCGCCACCGGGACCGATGCGAACGGCATCCTCTGCGGTTTCGGCCACGCCATCGCCACGAAGAAACCCGGTACGAGCATGGCCAACTTCACATATCCGTGTGATCCCGGCGACGGTTCGGTCTTCAGGCATGACGACGGCCGCGGCCACAGCGACAGCCTTGAGATCGACTGTGAGCCCGTGCGTTTCCGCGTCCAGATCAACCCCGGATACTCGCTCACAGATTACGATGCGACCCAAAGTGGCCTTAATATTGGCGATGAAGTCGCGGTTTCGGCTCCCGCTAGCGTCGCCTTTGGCGACCACCTCGTCGCGACCTGCACCGGATGGAAGCTTTCGTATTGGTCGGACGCCGTTAACGACTATGTCTTCGACGCCTCGGCCCCTAACGCGCAAGGTAGCGGAACGTCGTTCACGTACGTCCACCAGGGCGTTGCGGCGCGTCTCGCCTGGCAGTGGACCTTCACGCACAACGTCGCGGACGCAACAGCCACCCTGTACGTGAGGGATGGTGGTGCCGGCGCACGAGACGGTTCTTCGTGGGCAAATGCTTTTCCATCGCTTGAGGATGCCGTGGCTGCGGCCTCGACGACTTCAACGAACGTCATCATCGTCGGTCCGGGACTCTATGCCTGCTCAGCGGACTCGAACATCTCCAAGCCGGTATATGTCCTTGGAATTGACAAGAGGGATGGCACACAGGCAACGCTCGACGGCTTAGACAAATACAGGACCATTTACCTGAATCATGCATCCGCCGTCGTTGACAATTTACGCCTGCATAGGGGCCACGCAAGCGGCTCAAGCAACCCGAGCCACTACGGTGGAGGGGTCCGCATTTCCTCTGCAGGCGGACTTGTAAAAAACTGTTTTTTGAATAAATGCTGGTCGGAATCGGAAAAACAAGGCGGTTCTGTAGGCATCGAAGGGGGGACATTATCGCGCTGCACGGTGACCGGAGGCTACACGCTCAACGGGAATGGCAACGGTTCCGGCGCCTATGTGAACGGGGCCAATGCCGTTGTCGAAAACTGCCTGTTCTACGGGAACAGCCAGAAGGGGCGCCAAGGCGCGACGACGAAGATCGGCGCGGTCTATCTTGCGAAGGGCATCGTCCGCAACTGCACGATCGTCAAGAACTACATGGGCAAGGCCGGGGGCATCTATGTGGCCCAAGGGGGCGTATTCGTCGACTCCATAGTGTACGGCAACGAAACAGGCGACGACACCTCCGTGGGCGCCCCGAATTGGAGGATGGCGGACGGAGCGTTCGTAACCAACATCTGCACTCCGGTCGCAATGGGCGTGGTAACGCCTTCGACTCGGAATCTGACTTTGTACCCGGGCTTCGCCGACTTCCAGAACGGAGACTACACGCTTGCCCTCGGCTCCCCGTGCATTGACGCCGCGAGCGGTCCGGCCTCGTCGGCCTACGACCTCGCCGGCAACCCGCGCGTCCAGGGCGCGGGAATGGACATAGGGGCTTACGAGAGCGACCCGTCAACCCCGGCGGCTGGTTTTTCCTACACGGTTGACGGGTCATGCGACAGCGCCACGCTGTCGTTGACGGCGGTAACAAGCGGAATCGACCTCTCGGGGGCGTCATTCTACTGGTCGTATGACGGCCGGGTGCCGACGCCATCCGACTACGACGGGACAGGCGCTTCCGTTACCACGCAGATTGGCCCGGGAATACACTCCGTCTGCCTGGCGGTTTATTCCGGAAACGACGCCTATGTTTCGCTTCAGAGAGACATAGTCAAGATTTATGGCAGCCATTTCCGCGTACGCGCCGGGAATGAAAATGCGAAGCAACCTTATTCAAACTGGGAGAATGCCGCCCCCGATTTGAAGACCGTTCTGGCACTGTCCAGGGACGGTACCGAAATACTTGTCACCAACGGCACATACACCGTGGCCGAGCAAATGCAGCTGTTCGACGCCGTGGCGATCCGCTCCGTCGAAGGTCCGGAAAAGACAGTCTTCACGCGCGGCGGCAACACCGACTTCCGCCTGTTTTGGATTAATTCCCCGGGAGTCCTGCTATCCGGAATTACCATTTCAAACGGGAAGGCCAATGCCGGCGCCGGCGCCTACATGTTGTCGGGTACGATATCCAACTGCATCGTCAAGAGTTGCGTGTCGACCGGCAACTCGTCGGGAGGCGGACTCTATCTAACAGGAGGTTTGGTCATCGACTCCCGAATCATCGGTAACAACACGATCGACAACGGCAACAACCACGGAGCCGGAATCTACGCCACTGGAACCAGCGCCATCATCGACCGCTGCGTCATCACGAACAACTACAACATCCGCGAGACCAACCCGATGGGAGGGGGTGTCGCCCTTTACGGCGGGGCAATTTGCCGCAATTCGCTCATCGCCAACAACAGGGCGCCAAAGGCCGGCGGGGTGATTGTCAACAACGGGCGCCTCGAGAACTGCACCGTGGTCTCCAACTACACAAACAAGGCTCTGGGCACATCCGGGGGGATCCATTGCAACAGCGCAAACGCCAACGTTGTCAACTGCGTCATCTATGACAACTATTCGACGGTGGAAACTCTTTTGGACGCCTTGCAGAACACGAGTGGCACCGCATCGTGCTTCATGACCAACGCAGTGCCCGTGGCCTTCGGTGTCGGTGACATTACAAAGGATCCTCTCTTCATCGACAGGTTTGCGGGCGACTACCATTTCAAGACGGCGTCGCCCTGTATCAATGCTGGCGACATTAGCGCCTATACCGGCGCCTTGGACGACCTCGACGTCGATCACAACCGGCGCTTCTTTGGCCGCCGCCCGGACCTTGGCTGCTACGAATGCCAAAAGTCCCCGGCAACGGCCATCTATTTGAAATAGAGGCCCGTTCCCCGCCGTTACTGTGTTCCAGGCTTTGAACCACGGCCGAATCTTATCCGTTAAAACTGAATAAGCATAGACGTATCCCGCATGCGCGGGAACATGGAGATTTGAAATGAAAGCTGTCAATGTCGCAGGACTGGCCAAAACTTATGGGGCGGGCGAGAACGCCGTTCCCGTCATCAAGGGGCTCGACTTCTCAATGGTGAAGGGGGCCTACGAGGCCGTTATGGGGCCTTCTGGCTCGGGCAAGAGCACATTCCTCCACCTCCTCGCCGGACTCCTGAAAGCCGACGCAGGGACAATCGAAATCGGCGGGCGCACTTTGACCGGCCTCGGCGACGACGACCTCACACTCTTCCGCCGCCGCCACATCGGTCTGATCTTCCAGGACTTCAACCTGATCCCGACGCTCACGGCCGAGGAGAACGTGGCACTGCCGCTTCTGCTCGACGGGACCGAAGCGGAGAACAAGGCGCATGTTGACGAGCTCCTGGACGCCCTTGGCCTGTCCGGCCGCCGCCATCATCTGCCCGCCAAGCTTTCCGGCGGTGAGCGGCAGCGCGTCGCAATCGCCCGTGCCCTTGCCGGAAATCCCGACGTCGTCCTCGCCGACGAACCGTCCGGCAACCTCGATTCGCCCGCCGCGCGCGCCCTTTGCGACTTGCTCCGCCAGCTCAACCGCAAGCTGGGATGCACAATCCTCGTCGTCAGCCACGACCCCATCGTGGCCGCCTCCGCCGACCGCGTCCACCTCCTGCGCGACGGCACTTTCGCCGGCGATTTCGAAACCGACGGCAACGTCGAGCGGGTCATGGAGCGCTATCTCGCCACCATGGCGAGATAACGGTTTGACAGTTTGACGGTTTGACGGTTTGACAGTTTGACGGTTTGACGGTTTATTCGTTTGTTCGTCGGCCAATAAGCTAAAAGCCCTAAGCCAAAAGCCAACAACTAACCACTAGAACTAGCCACTAGCAACTAGAACTTTATGACTACACTCTTGTTATTCCGTTCCGTCCGCCATGAATGGCCGAGGTTGCTTTCAGCAGTCTTGGGCGTCGCGGCGGCCACCGGTCTTCTGGCGTGGCATCTTGGCCTCGCCTGCACCGCAATTCATTCCGGCCATGACGCAGCCGAACGCGCCGCCGCGCCTTTCTCGGCATGGATTGGCCCTGCTGCCCCTGGGCCACGTCCTGATTCCCCAAAGGCCGACGCGAAACCAAGTCCGAAGGGCCGTGCCCGCGCCACCGCCGAGGCGACAGGCGGGCGCCGCATGATGGGCCGCGGAGGGGGGCGGCCCATCCCGCCACGGCTTGTCCAGGCATTGGAGGCTTCGTCTGCTGTCGAAAAAATCGTTCCGCTCGCAACAATCGGCATCACGATGGACGTGCGTCCCGGCGGTCGCGTCCTTCAGGGACCTCCATTTAGCGGACGCGTCGCCGAACTGCCGCGGAACGGCATTCCGTTCAACGTCGGCGAAATCGAAGGCCGCTTGCCCGACCCCGACTCCGAAATGCCCGAGGTCGTGGCCTCGGAGTCGCTCTTCGGCGCGCGCGTGCCCAAGCCGGAAGTCGGAAGCGAACTCCCCTTTGTCCTTGCCAAGGGGACGGCTAACGTGAAGATTGTAGGCTTCTTCAAGATGAGCGGCCTCGTCCCGGCCTTCCCCACGCTCTACGTCAACAAGGCG
>JAEEGG010013186.1_pt1 | contig 17720 bp, 17 predicted proteins | sample 9134161 | NCBI WGS metagenome assembly JAEEGG01 (sample SAMN16246543, study PRJNA631951) | gut metagenome | biome: gut microbiome; feature: rumen; material: CR-attached | host: Bos | place: Iran: Karaj | collected 2018-10 | reverse complement strand
AACATCCATATCTCAATACAATATGTTAATCTGTTACTTTGTCTTAAGAAAAATACTCTGTCTTAAAAAATTACGGGAGTTTGGGATATTTCTTGAAGTCGGGTTTGCGCTTTTCGAGGAAGGCCTTGCCCCCCTCCTGCGCCTCGTCGAGGAAGTAGTAGAGCATGGTGCAGTCGCCAGCCAGTTCCTGAATACCAGCCTGACCATCGAGTTCGGCATTCAGTCCTGCCTTGACCATACGCAGTGCCAGCGGAGAACGCTCCATCATGATCTCAGCCCACTCCACACACTCATCCTCAAGTCGTTCGATAGGCACCACCTTATTAACCATACCCATCTCCTCAGCCTCTTTGGCACTGTACTGACGACAGAGGAACCAGATCTCACGTGCCTTCTTCTGACCTACGATACGGGCGAGATAAGAAGAGCCGAAACCAGCATCAAACGAACCAACCTTAGGACCTGTCTGTCCGAAGATGGCATTCTCAGAGGCTATCGTGAGGTCACAGACCAGATGCAACACATGTCCGCCACCGATGGCATAACCATTCACCATCGCAATGACAGGCTTTGGCAGACGACGGATCTGCATCTGCACGTCGAGCACACTGAGACGAGGCACGCCGTCTTCATCGACATAGCCGCCACGCCCCTTTACGTGCATGTCGCCACCAGAGCAGAAGGCATGTTTCACATCAGCCAGCGTCTTACCCTCAGGCACCTCAGACATCGCACCTGTGAGCAGCACCACAGAGATATCCTGCATCTCACGACACATGGCAAAAGCCTGACTCAGTTCCCAAGTGGTCTTGGGGGTAAAGGCATTACGGTAACGGGCACGATTGATGGTAATCTTGGCAATGCCATTATATTCCTCGAAAAGGATCTCTTCGAACTTTCGAATTTCTTTCCAGTTTCTATTCATTGCTTTTCTTTTTTTTGACAGAAGAACAAAAGGACATATTTTTAAGCGCTCCATGAGGCACACTTTTTATATTCTTATGTTCTTATGTCTAAATTATTTACTAAATTATTTATTATGTTCTTTTGTTCTTATGTCTAAAAGATATTCGCGATAAACTTGTTCATCGGCAGCGGCATCGGTAAACACCTCGAGGAGCACAGGTCGTGTACTCTCTATATTTAATAAGGTGTCGATGCCAGCGCGAAGCTGGGGCATATCGGAGGCAGAGAGATACACGACATCATTCTGCTGACAGATACCCTCGGCGCTGGTTTGATGCGCTGCGGCGACAAATGCATCGCGGGCAGGACTCTGCTCCAGACCAGGCAGCATGTTGAAGATGCCGCCCCGACCATTGTTGAGCAAGAGGATACGCAGATTACCACGCAGGTTCTGATTCCACAAGGCATTCTGATCGTAGAAGAAACTCAGGTCGCCAATGACACAGAACACCCGATCATCAGACACCACAGAGAAGCCTGCTGCCGTAGAGAGCGAACCCTCGATGCCGTTTACACCACGATTACACCACACAGGATGACTGGCAAAGCTGTTGGCCAGACGGATGGCGGTGCTGTTGGCATAATGGATTTGTGCCTCACCCACATAACGCTCAAAATACTTCACTGCTGCCATCTGGGAGTAGGCTGGTTCATAAGCATCGGCCTGCTGACGGATACGGGTAAGCAGCTCATCCCACTTCTGCATAAAGGGATGAGGTTCCATCACCATCATGAAACGGATATGATCAGCCACTGCCTCACCATCGCCTTGGAAGATGTGCGTGAGATTCATAAAAGTGTCATTGACCTCGCCTGTGGCATTCACCACCCATGTCTCCTTGGCTTTGCGCAAGAAGCGCTTCAGACGCTTGCTCACGATGGAGCCACCGATATAAAGTACGAAGTCAGGGAGATAAGTTTCATCATCACCTACCAGCGAGACAGCCTCATCGAAAAGCGGATTCATGGGTTGACCACTAATCAGTAAGGGGCGTTTGGCCTGCAAGAACATACGAGTGATATGACTCAGCGTTGCTGGTGACATGTCGGCAGCAGCATATTCTATCTTTCGTTCTACTGGCAATAAGGGTACGCTGAAATCGAAGAGGGGCTCCGTAATAGGCACATTGATGTGCACTGGTCCACCCCCACCCTGCATCGCAGCAATGAGTGCCTCGTTGACAAGACGATTGCAGTACCAGCGTTCGTCGTCATCGTGAGGCTCCGGCAGGGATACTGCCTTACGCACAAATCGTCCTAAGGCATCAGGCTGGGGCATCGTCTGTCCATCGAGCTGATCAATCCACGCCGCAGGACGATCTGCGGAAATCACCACCAAAGGGATATGTTGATAATAGGCCTCAGCAACTGCTGGGGCAAGGTTCAACAAGGCGGTACCACTGGTGGCACACACCACAACAGGTTGGCGACGCGCCTGAGACATTCCTAAGGCATAGAACGCTGCAGAACGTTCATCAGTGACTGGATAGCATGCGATGTCAGGGCACTCGTTGAGATTATGCACGATGGGTGCATTACGACTACCCGGGCACACCACAGCATGACGCACACCATGGGCCATCAGCAGCGAGGTGAGTATATTTACATTCTCCTTATTACTATACATTTTATTTTGTCCTCATGTCCTTTATTATCTAAGACACCTTCTCATTGTATCTAATTTGGCTTCCGTCTCCTGCCATTCCTGTTCCTCTACGCTATCCTTCAGCAATCCACCACCTGCAAAGAGATGGCACACATCCTGCTCAATGTTCATGCAGCGAAGCGAGACATAAAGGGATGTCTGCGCCTGAGGATTCAACATACCCATAAAACCTGTGTAATAACGACGGGGGGTATGCTCATGGCGGATGATAAAATCGAAAGCATTCTTCTTGGGCAGACCACAAACGGCTGGTGTGGGATGAAGTGACTGCAGGAGATTGCCAATATGTGCATTGTCAGGCAACGTGAAGTTGAAGTCACTGCGCAGATGCACCAGATTGGCAGCACGCACAGTAACGGGTCCTTCCTCCTTGAAGTCGCTGGCATACTGCTCCAGACATTCTGCGATATAGGTAGCCACCACGCGCTGCTCCTGGATGTTCTTGGTGGTCCACATGATAGGCACATCCTTCAATGGCGCATCGTATTTCAACAACTCCCCCTCTAGCTTCATGGTTCCTGCCAAAGCCATCGTCTGCCAGGCAGCACCTTCACCCTTGAGCAGAATCTCAGGGGTAGCTGTCAGCCAGCAACCACTCTTCTCAGTCCACACCAAGGCGATAAACAGACGGGGATAAAGCTCACAGGCCTTGAGGAAGAAATCCAAAGGGGTCTGTGAATCCTGTCGTTGCTCATCTACACAACGAGCCAGCACAATCTTCTGGAAGGTACCCAACTCCAACTGCGAATGCTCATTGGCAAAGTCGATGGCATAGTGGGTACGTGTGGCACCTGTAGGGTCAAAGCTATTGGCGAGGGGGATATCAAGCGATAAGTCAGAGAGGGCTGAGATGGGCATCTGCTGGATGCTATCAGGACGTATCAGCAGGATGGGTTGTTCCTGTTTGATCTCAAAGGGAGCTATCACAAACCCACTTCTGCCATTCAGCTCTGCACAAGAAAACAGTTCCGCTGGTGTCCCTTCGTTCTGGACTACCAGCGTCGCTTCGTCAGAATGAGGCTGACGAAAAAGGGCTATTCCTGTTATTTCCGACATCACCGTTTGGGATTTATAACGTAATTGGTGACACGCACGTTGGAGATCAGATCACCAATACTGTTCTTGATATCCACATTCCACACATGGAGCGTTGTGCCTTTATGCAACAGCTTCGCAAAGGCAGTCACGGTATCACCTTCAGAGACAGCCTGCACATGACTGCCACTGACCTCGATGCCTACACAAGCACAGCCAGGACAAAGGGAACAGGAACCTACACCAGCCACATTCTCTGCCAGAGCCAATGAAGCACCACCACTCAGGAATCCAAAAGGCTGACGATTGCGCTCATCAACTTTCATACGTGCCATACAAGTATCGTCCTCGGGCGTGGATACAAACTCCATCCCGAGGGCGGTACTTAAATTTGGTTTTTCGTTAATAATATCTCTTATCTTATCTACGTTCACTTTCTTATTTTTACCTTTTTACCCTTTTACTTTTTTACCTTTTTACCCTTTTACTTTTTTATTTTTACTTAAACAGTGAGTACTCTGGGACGTTCCAAGCCAAGGCACTTGCACCCAGCACATCACGCTCACGGTTATTCAACTTTGAGCAAAGGATCTTCACCTTTCCACGAAGGTTGCCAAACACATGCTCATTAAATGCTTCATCTACAGGTTCTACCAACCATTTTCCTGCACGTGAGATGCCACCAGTGAAGATGATAGCCTCAGGATCGACAATAGAAGCATAATTAGCCAATCCCATTCCAAGGTAATGACCTGTAATACGGAAGACCTCAATAGCCATCTCATCACCCTTGTCACAACACTCTGCAATCGTACGAGGCGACAGCTTCTCCAAATTACGCAGCAAAGAGGGCGCGTCAGATTCTGCCATCAGTTCACGAGCAGTCTGTACAATACCATTGGCACCAACATAAGCCTCGAGGCAACCTTCATGCCCACAGCCGCACTTCCTACCCTGATGGACGATACAGGTATGTCCAAATTCACCCGCGAAGCCTAAATGACCTACATGCTCCTTTCCTTCTGAGAAGAAGCAGCTGCCTATACCAACGCCCAGACTGACGATGACGAAATTCTTCATACCATGAGCACTGCCAAACGTGTATTCGCCAAGGGCTGAGATATGTGCATCATTGGAGAGAGCCACAGCCAGACCCATACGGTCGCGAAGCATCGCAGCCAAAGGAACAATACCCTTCCAAGGCAGATTGGCAGCATTCTCAATACATCCGGATACAGAGCTGGCGCTGGGGGCACTGACACCCACAGAGCGGATAGTCTCATAACCACCATTTTCCTCTACCAGTGTTACGATCTTTTCGCTCAGGACTGTTACGAAAGCATTCACATCAGGGTAGTCTTCGGTAGAAAAAGAATCTTCAGCAATAATATTGCCTCGCACGTCAACAATTGCATAAGTTGTAGATTCATTACTGATATCTACCCCAACGACTTTCGATTTAATGTTGTACTCTTCCATTTTTAGAAAAACATATTTTAGTTATAGTTCTATTTTGTGGCAAAAATAATTATTTTTTCTATACTATGCAAATCTTTGCACATTTTTTTTGCAAATATTTACCCTAACCTTGCTTTTTTCGCAAGAATTTCGTAACTTTGCAGCCATAAAAGCAAAAAGAACAAAGAAAAAGATGAACGTTTTAGAACTTAGTGAACAGGAAATCGGAAGGCGTCAGAGCCTCCAGGAACTGCGAAATATGGGTATCGACCCCTATCCCGCAGCAGAATATCCTACCAATGCATTCAGCACCGATATCAAAGCAGAATTTAAGGATGACGAGGACCGTGAGGTTGTTATCGCAGGCCGAATGATGAGCCGTCGCGTGATGGGTAAGGCCAGCTTTGCGGAGCTGCAGGATTCGAAAGGAAGAATCCAGGTCTATATCACCCGCGACGACATCTGTCCAGGTGAGAACAAGGACTTATATAATAATGTATTTAAGCGTCTGCTCGACATCGGCGACTTTATCGGTGTCAAAGGTAAGGTATTCCGTACCCAGACGGGTGAGATCTCCGTGCATGCTTCAGAACTGAAGCTGCTCTCCAAGAGCTTGAAGCCTCTGCCCATCGTGAAATATAAGGACGGTGTGGCCTACGATAAGTTTGATGATCCCGAGTTGCGCTATCGCCAGCGTTATGTCGATCTGGTGGTCAACGAGGGTGTAAAAGATACCTTCCTGCAGCGTGCAACAGTTATTCGCACACTTCGTAAGGTTCTCGACGAGGCAGGTTACACTGAGGTTGAGACACCTACCCTGCAGATGATTGCCGGTGGTGCTTCAGCCCGTCCGTTCATCACCCACTTCAATGCGCTCGATCAGGATATGTACATGCGTATCGCCACCGAGCTCTATCTGAAACGCCTCATCGTAGGTGGTTTCGAGGGTGTGTACGAGATTGGCAAGAACTTCCGTAACGAGGGTATGGACCGCAACCACAACCCTGAGTTCACCTGTATGGAGCTCTATGTACAGTATAAAGACTACAACTGGATGATGTCGTTCACTGAGAAGCTGCTCGAGACCATCTGTATCGCTGTCAACGGTAAGCCCGAGCGCGAGATCGATGGTAACATCGTATCATTCAAGGCGCCTTATCGTCGTCTGCCTATCCTCGAGGCTATTCAGGAGAAGACAGGTTTCGACTGCAACGGCAAAACCGAGGAAGAGATTCGTGCATTCTGTCTCTCTAAGGGTATGGATGTCGATGAGACGATGGGTAAGGGCAAGCTCATCGATGAGCTTTTTGGTGAGTTTTGCGAGGGAACCTTCATCCAGCCTACCTTCATCACTGATTATCCCGTTGAGATGTCACCGCTTACCAAGATGCATCGCTCTAAGCCCGGCCTCACCGAGCGTTTCGAATTGATGGTGAATGGTAAGGAGTTGGCCAATGCCTACTCTGAGCTCAACGATCCTATCGATCAGGAGGAGCGTTTCGTAGAGCAGATGAAACTCGCTGACAAGGGTGATGACGAGGCAATGATTATCGATCAGGACTTCCTCCGTGCGCTCCAGTACGGTATGCCTCCTACATCAGGTATCGGTATCGGTATCGACCGTCTGGTGATGCTGATGACTGGTAAGACCTTCATCCAGGAAGTGCTGTTCTTCCCCCAGATGAAGCCCGAGAAGAAGATTCCTCAGTCATCAGTAGCTGAGTGGGCAGAGATCGGTGTTCCAGAGGACATCGTTCCAGTACTCCGCAAGGCTGGTTTCAACCTGATTTCAAATATCAAGGACGAGAAGCCCCAAGGTCTCCAACAGAAGATTGGTGAGATCTTCAAGAAGTACAAGCTCGAAATCGCCAAGCCCAGCGTCGATGAAGTCGCAGCTTGGATTGAGAAGGCGCAAGCCTAAACCTCAAAGTTCAATGAACCATGTACGACTGTGGTAAGATAGCAATCATCGGTGGCGGCAGCTGGGCAACAGCTATAGCCAAGATTGTGGTGGGGCATACTCACCACATCGGCTGGTATATGCGTCGCGACGACAGAATCGAGGATTTCCGTCGTCTAGGCCATAACCCTGCCTATCTTACCAGTGTCCATTTCAATATCGACGAAATCAATTTCGACAGCGACCTGAACCGTATCGTACAGCAGTATGACACGCTGGTGTTCGTCACACCCTCACCCTATCTGAAGAGCCACCTGAAGAAACTCAAGTCACGCATCCGCGACAAGTTCATCCTCACGGCTATTAAGGGTATCGTACCTGACGAGAATCTGGTCTGTTCGGAGTACTTCCATCAGGTATATGATGTTCCTTACGAGAACTTAGCCTGTATCGGTGGTCCCTCACATGCTGAGGAGGTGGCCCTGGAACGTCTCTCCTACCTCACGGTGGGCTGTAGCGATCGCGACAAGGCACAGGCTTTCTGCGATGTGCTCTCCAGCGACTTTATCAAGACCAAGACCTCTACCGATGTGGTGGGCATCGAGTATTCCTCTGTATTGAAGAATGTCTATGCCATCGCAGCAGGTATCTGCAGCGGTTTGAAATATGGCGACAATTTTCAGTCCGTACTCATGGCCAATGCCGTACAGGAGATGAACCGTTTCCTCACGGCAGTCTATCCCTTGGAGCGTAACATCTACGACTCCGTCTATCTGGGTGACCTCTTGGTAACGGGCTACTCCAACTTCTCCCGCAATCGCACGTTTGGTTCGATGATCGGTAAGGGATACAGCGTAAAATCAGCTCAGATAGAGATGGAGATGATTGCTGAGGGATACTTCGGCACGAAGTGTATGAAGGAGATCAATCGCCATTGCCATGTGAATATGCCCATCCTCGATGCTGTGTATAACATCCTCTATGAGCGTATCGCACCACAGATTGAAATTAAGTTACTAACAGATTCATTTAGATAAACAAAAAAACAGATCTATGAGCAACATCAGATTAGACATTTCGAAAGCCGCCTGCTTCCTTGAGGCTGGCGCAGTAGAGGCTTTTGAGCCTCAGGTAAAGGCCGCTCAGAAGGCACTTGAAGAGGGCACCTGTCCTGGTAATGATTTCCTTGGCTGGCTCCATCTGCCGTCAAGCATCACCCCTGCGTTCCTCGATGAGCTGCAGGCTTGTGCCAATGTGCTCCGCGAGAACTGCGAGGCTATCGTCGTAGCTGGTATCGGTGGTTCTTACCTCGGTGCCCGTGCTGTGATCGAGGCCCTCAGTAACAGTTTCGCATGGCTCGTACAGGACAAGAAGAACCCCACCATCCTCTTCGCAGGTAATAACATCGGTGAGGATTATCTCTTCGAGCTGACCGAGTACCTGAAGGACAAGAAGTTTGGTGTGATCAACATCTCTAAGAGTGGTACCACCACCGAGACAGCCCTCACCTTCCGTCTGCTGAAGAAGCAGTGTGAGGCTCAGCGTGGTAAGGCCGAGGCCAAGAAGGTCATCGTAGCCGTTACTGATGCTAAGCGTGGTGCAGCCCGTACCTGTGCCGACAAGGAGGGTTACACCTCATTCATCATCCCTGACAACGTGGGTGGTCGTTTCTCAGTGCTTACACCAGTAGGTCTGCTGCCAATCGCTTGTGCAGGTCTCAACATCCGCGAACTCGTAGCCGGTGCCCAGGAAATGGAGAAGGCCTGCGGTAAGGATGTACCATTCGCCGAGAACCCTGCAGCCCTGTATGCAGCTCTCCGTAACGGTCTCTACCAGAACGGTAAGAAGATTGAGATCATGGTCAACTACCAGCCAAAGCTTCACTTCATGAGTGAGTGGTGGAAGCAGCTCTACGGCGAGTCTGAGGGTAAGGACAAGAAGGGTATCTTCCCTGCCAGCGTTGACTTCACTACCGATCTTCACTCTATGGGACAGTGGATCCAGGATGGTGAGCGCACGATCTTCGAGACGGTGATCAGCATTGAGGAGCCAGAGAAGAAACTGCTCTTCCCCAACGATGAAGAGAACCTCGACGGTCTGAACTTCCTCGCTGGCAAGCGCGTGGATGAGGTGAACAAGATGGCAGAGCTCGGCACCCGTCTGGCTCACGTTGACGGTGGCGTGCCCAACATCCGCATCACGATGCCGCGTCTTACAGAGCGTTATCTCGGCCAGCTCATCTACTTCTTCGAGATTGCCTGTGGCATCAGCGGTAACGTACTGGGGGTGAATCCGTTCAACCAGCCTGGTGTAGAGGCTTACAAGAAGAATATGTTTGCCCTGCTCGACAAACCTGGCTACGAGGCTGACTCAAAGGCCATCAAGGAGCGTCTGGCAAAAGAAGCTTAAGATGTATAAGATAGCTATCATCAAATACTTAGAAGAACACGGCTTTGAGGCTTTCCGCCCCAAAGCCGTGCTTTTCGATATGGACGGCGTGCTCTACGACTCCATGCCCAATCATGCCATCGCCTGGCAGGAGAGCATGGCAAAGTTCGGCATCCACATGACAGCCGACGATGCCTATGCCACCGAGGGAGCCCGTGGTGTGGATACCATCCGTCTGATGGTACTCCAACAGCTGCGACATGAGATCGACGAAGCCGAAGCCCAACGTATGTATGATGAGAAGAGTCGTATTTTCCATAGTCTTCCTGAGGCACCGATCATGCCAGGTGTTCTCGATCTGATGCGTCAGATACAGGCCGTCGGCATCCAGTGTGGCATCGTCACGGGTAGTGGACAACTGCCGTTGATTGAGCGTCTGAAAAATGATTTCGGCGCTTATGTCGATGAAACCCACATCACCACAGCCTATGACGTGAAACGTGGGAAGCCTGCACCCGATCCTTATCTGATGGGACTCCAGAAGGCAGGCGACCTTCAACCTAACGAAGCGATTGTGATAGAGAATGCCCCCCTTGGTGTACGTTCAGGCCATGCAGCCCATATCTTTACCGTTGCTGTCAACACAGGTCCTCTGCCTAATGAGGAACTCCTCGGTGCTGGTGCCGACCTGATCTTCCCGTCGATGGAAGAACTCAATCGTCAGTGCCAGCGACTGATCCCCACCCTTTAGTCATCACACACCGTCTTCGTCGGTGACCTGATTCTCCTGAGCCTGTTGCTCTTGGGTGCTATTGGTATCCATCTGGTCGTCGCGCTTGATGGTCACGTTTCCAAAATTACTGACAGTCACCACCAAGGGGATATATTCATCGGTCTGGGGATGGCACACACTACCGGCAAATATCAAGTTGTTGCCGTCCACCTTATCAAACACCAGACCTTCCAGGATACCCGTCTGACGATAGTCATTGTCGAGCTGTGCATCAAAGCTGCTCTTCGTAAACACCTTCTTGAAAAATACACTGCCATCGGCACGGATCACTCGGAGGGTGATACGGTTATCAACGAACTTCTGTCCTGTCTCGTCCTGCACCATACGCAGGCTGTCGTCAGCCACACGGTCAATGAACACCTGATAGCTCTTGTCGAGCCACTTCACCTCCTGTTGCTGGTTGTAGGGCTGCATACTGATAGGGGCCTTCGGCTTCACCACCTCGACAGTCGGAACGATGATATCCTTACTCTCTTTCTTCTTGCCACAGCTGATCGCGATGACAGCTATCAGAAGGGCAGCAAGCAGTTGTATTTTCTTCATTGTCTTGATTAAATTTTTGCAAAGATACGAAGTTTTTCTGAAAAACGATGTTTTTTTTCAGTTAATTGCTTTTTTTTTACTATCTTTGCCAACAAATTACAATCAAACCGAATAAAGCATCTATATGCAGACTAAGAAATACCTTCTTTTATTACTGGCTGTGGTGGTCATAGGTCTGGTGGTTGTGATGTGCAACAGCCGTGTGGAGCACAGCGATGGCTCACAGCCCACTCCCGCAGTGCAGGGGGTTGATACCGTTCCCCTGCTCATCACCCAGGTGCAGAAATGCGCCAAGCTCTACACAGCCGAATATCATGTCCACAAGATTGTGACCCACGACGACGTATTGCGCCTGAAAGGCACGGTGTTGAAACGCAACTTCGATATCAAGATGCCCCTTGGCGACCGTAAGGTAGCCATCCCCATCGATGCGAAGCTCAAGGCGTATATCGACTTCAGTTCCTTCTCCGAAGAAAACATCGAGCGTCAGGGCAAGAAGATCACCATCGTACTGCCTGACCCTCAGGTGACGATGACGAGTTCCAAGATCGACCAGAAGAATGTGAAGGAATACGTGTCGCTCACGCGTGCCCACTTCAGCGATGCCGAGCTGGCCGACTTCCAGCAACAGGGACGTGAGGCCATCATCGCCGACATCCCCCAGATGGGCATCATTGAGACCGCTCAGGCAAATGCTGCAAAAGTGCTGGTGCCCATGCTCACGGAACTGGGCTACGACGAGGCCGATATCACCATCGCCTTCCGCAAGCACTATGGACCTAACGACATCATGAAACTATTGCGTTATGAAGATTAGCACCTCTCTCAAACTGGCTGCCGCCATCCTTGTCATCGTCCTGCTGCTGGCAGGCTTCTTCTGGCTGCGCAATCTCACCAAGGACGATCATTTCAGTTTCGGAAGCGATCCTCAGATCGATGTCACCCCCACACAGATCATGAGCATCAAGGCCATTGGCGAATGGGAGTTCCTCTCCGTCAATGCCGAAGAACTGGTTGATACCGTCCGCAAGGGTTTCTTCTCCGACGATGAACTCGCCCGCATCTACTACGGCACGCTGCGCTTAGGCATCGACATGAGTCAGCTGGAACCAGGCTGGATAGAGGCCAAGGACGATTCTGTGATGCTCCTCTTGCCGAAGGTCGGACTGCTCGATGCCGCCTTCATCGACGAGGCCCGTACCAAGTCGTTCTTCGAGAGCGGCAAATGGAGCCCCGAGGATAAGGAGGCGATGTATAAGAAAGCCTACAACCAGATGAAGGCCCACTGTCTGACGAAGGAGAACCTTGAGGCAGCCGAGGCCAACGGTGAGGAGCAGATGCGTAACATGATGCGCTCAATGGGATTTAAAAACATCAAGATAACATGGAAGAACTAAACAGCATCCTGACTGAAGTGAACGGTTTCCTCTGGGGATGGCCGATGATCATCCTGCTCTTGGGAACCCACATCTATCTGACGATCTGCCTGCGGTTTCCGCAACGTTATATCTTCAAGGCCATCAAGCTGTCAGTGCATCGGGATCCCGAAGCCTCAGGCGACGTCTCGCAGTTCGGTTCCTTAGCCACTGCCTTAGCCGCCACCATCGGAACAGGTAACATCATCGGTGTAGCCACCGCCATCGCCTTAGGAGGCCCTGGTGCCGTGTTCTGGTGCTGGATCACAGGTGTGTTCGGCATCTCCACGAAATATGCAGAAGGGCTCTTGGCGATCAAATACCGTGTACAAGGTGCCAACGGCAGGATGCTCGGAGGTCCGATGTATGCCCTGGAGCGCGGTCTCGGCTGGAAATGGATGGCGGTGCTCTTCGCCCTATTCACCGCCTTGGCAGCCCTCGGCATCGGCAACACAGTACAGGCCAACGCCATCTCCACGGTGCTCCATGAGTCCTACGGCATCTCCCCTTACATCACGGGTGTTGTCGTCTGTCTGCTGGCAGGTGCTGTCGTCTTAGGTGGTGTCAAGAGCATTGCCCGTGTATGCAGTACGCTCGTGCCTTTCATGGCCTGTTTCTATATTCTCGGCTGCATCTATATCCTCATTGTCAATGCGGCCTACCTCTGGCCTGCCCTCGTCCTGATCTGCAAATCAGCCTTCTCTCCTGCTGCTGCCGGTGGTGGATTCGCTGGTGCTACGGTGATGATGGCAGCGCGCTTCGGTATCGCCCGAGGTCTGTTCTCCAACGAGAGCGGTATGGGTTCCGCCCCCATCGTGGCAGCTGCTGCCCAGACGCGTAACCCTGTGCGCCAGGCCCTCGTATCCTCCAGTGGTACGTTCTGGGACACGGTGGTCATCTGTGCCCTCACGGGGCTGGTGATTGTCAGCTCCGTCATCGCCTATCCTGACATCGATTTCTCCAACGGTGCCACCCTCACGAAGGATGCCTTCGCCAAGATTCCCGTCGTAGGTCATCTCCTGCTCTCCTTCGGTCTGCTCACGTTTGCCTTCTCCACCATCCTCGGCTGGTGCTACTATGGTGAACGGGCTGTGGAATACCTCAAGGGCAAAAGCTGGGTTTTGGGCTACCGTATCATCTATATTATCGCCCTGTTCATAGGCAGTGTGATGAACCTCGCATTGGTATGGAACCTCGCCGACTGCATGAATGCGCTGATGGCCATACCGAATCTGCTGTCACTGATCTTCCTCAGTGGCATCATCGTTCACGAGACGCGCAAATTCCTCTGGCGCAATCGTCTGGACAAATCAGATTGATTACCTCACAGGTAGGATAAACTCGATACGTGTACCGTTCTTATAGGTCTCGTCCCAGTGCAGGAGACCGCCCACCTTCGAGGCGAGCTTCTGGGAGACGCTGAGGTCAATCTCCGTCTCGTCGAACACGTCATCGGGATCATTATACCATTTAAACAGGGCATCCTGACGTTCCTCTGGGATGCCGCCACCCGTATCCTGCACCACGAAAGTCAGCCTGTGGCTGTTCTCTTCGTAACGGCATCCCACGGTGATCTCACCCTTCTTGGTAAACCTGCAGGCAAGTACCACGAGTTTATTCAGCACCAGCTCCACCAGATGACGGTCGGCCGACACAAACACGCCGTGCCCCGTCTCCTGACGGAAGGTCATCTTCACCCCCTCAGGCACACGATGGAGATTGGCATCGATACAACGCTCACATACGCGGTTCGGACTGAAACGCTCGTCCGTGATCTTATGCCCCTTCTTATTACTGTCGGCATAGATCTCCACCTCGTCGAGCAACGTCGCCATCAGACTGGCGTGATAGCTGATCTGGTCAGCCACATGTTTCTTCTCCTCCTTCGAGAGATACAGATCCTTGTTACCCATCATCTCAGCCAACTTCATCACCGACTGCAACGGGCCACGGATCTCGTAGGCTATCGACTTCACAAAATGCGATTTCAACTTGTCGGACTTATACAGGGCCGACACCCGCTCCTGTTGCTGTTTCAGACGGAACACCAGCACCAGACAGACAATTACCAATACAACTACTAAAACCCACATCATAACAAAACCAACCTAAGACAAATGCTTCACTTCTACAATCTCCAGCACGTGCTCTTTCACGCGGAAGCGCACGTCCTTGTCCAAATACGGCATCCCGTAGATGCGCTCGGGATCATCCTGATACTGAGGTCTCGGATCCTGTGCCAGCGTGGCTTTCAGCGCAGCCAGTTCCTCCTCGGAAAACAGCCTCGCACAAGCCTCCGGCACCAACACCTTCAACGGCTCCCAGTCCTTCTGATCCACAAACCCGCTCCTGGCCTCAGGATGGGCATCGGCATAGGCCACATACGGCTTCACGTCGTAGATGGGTGTGCCGTCCATCAGGTCTGCCCCTCTCACATAGATCACCGGGCCCTGTTTCGGATGCAACTCCACATGGTCGAGCTGCACGCACGAGAGCCCTAACTTATTCGGTCTGAACGGCGAGCGGGTGGCAAACACCCCCATCCGCTTATTACCCCCTAATCGGGGCGGTCTGACGGTGAGTCCGTGCGCCTCACCACGATTCGCCGAAAAGCCCCATATCAACCAGAGGAAATCAAAATCCTCCAGGCCTCTCACAGCCTCTTCCTGGCGGTATTCCGGTTCAAAAGTCACATACCCCGTCAGCTCACTGACGAGACCACTCTGCCTCGGTATGCCGAATTTCGACTTCAGTGGCGAATGGAAATAACCTATCGGAAAAACCTCCATCTCGGGGGCGAAATTACGATTTTATTGCTAAAAAACAAAATTATTTCTTAATTTTTTTGGATATTACCATATATTTCGTATCTTTGCAGAAAGATTTCTCAACTTAAAACTGTATGTATTAAAACTTATGAAAATAAAAACTTTCCTTTTGGCGCTCTCCATATGGCTCTTTGGCAGCAGCACAGTCCTTGCGCAGGCTGTTGACTACTCCAACGATGCGACCTATAAGGAGCTCTATAATGCCATGCACCATGCCTTCAACGATGGCGACAGCGCGAAATTCTTCCCTGCCGTCAAGGCGCTCCAGCAATATCTGTTAGACAATAAAGACCTGCACGGCTACTACACGCAGCGGTGTAATGAGATCGTGTTCGAGATGAATCAGCAGCGCATCTACGAGGCTTACAAGATGGCACGCGAACTCTCACAGGAACTGCGCGAGAAGAAGGTTGATAAGGAGATGTATATGGCGATGAACATGCTGGGCCATATCAACCGCTACTGTGGCAACAAGGAAGAGGCGAAGGAAAACTGGCACGAGGTGCTCCGCCTGATGCAGGAACACGGCTATTACTCCAGCATGCCCTCCATCTATTTGAACATCGTCAATGTGGCGCTCGACGACAGCCCAGAGGAAGCCGACTCGCTGTTGGAGGTTGCCAAGCAGATATCCCAGAAATACAGTCCTGAGCGCGTGTTCGACATCGAGACCCGCCGCACCCTGAGCTACTACTATCGTGGCGACTATGACCGCTTCCTCAAAGGCTATGAGGAATACAAGAAAGGCGTGGCAGAAGGCAAATCCTCCGTCCATGGCCGTTCGATCGAGGTCTACCACGAAGCCTTGTTGGGCCATACCGACGAAGCCATCAAGTTGGCCCGTGAAGAACTGGGCGACGAAGGGCTCGACGCCATCACCATAATCTACGAAAAGGCAGGCCGCTGGGAGGAAGCTTTCCATGCCCTGAAGGAACAGACCGCCACCAGCGACTCCATCGACAACGTGGTGCTTACCAACAGCATGATGGGTATCCGCGACGAGATGATGATCTACGAAGCCGAGCGCGATGTTGCCCGCAGCCGCTTCTACATGATGTCGGCCGTCATCATCCTGCTGGCCCTCCTGACCATCGCCCTCTTCTATATCACCCAGACGCGCCGTCGTCATCTGAAAGAACTCAGGAAAGCCTACGACCAGGCCCTGGAGTCCGACAAGATGAAGACTGCTTTCATCCAGAACATCAGCCACGAGGTGCGCACGCCGCTCAACATTATCGGCGGCTTCTCGCAGGTGATTGCCAATCCCGACATCGATCCTGGCATCGAGGAACGTCGCGAGATAGCCCGTATGACGCAGAAAAACGCCCGTCTCATCACCACGCTGATTGATGAGATGCTGCTGGTATCCCTCAACGAGAGCACCGAGGCAGCCAAGAAAGAAAACCAAATAGAGATCAACAACCTTATGCGCGGTGTGATGAAAGAGGCCGAAACCAACCTCTCATCCAAGACCAAGATTCAGTACGACACCACGCTGGCCGACGAATTCACCATCCTCACCAACGAGTACATGCTGAAGATCATCGTCAACTCCCTTGTCGATAATGCGGCCAAGAACACACCTAAGGGTACCATCACCCTCAAGGCGACGATGCCTTCCGACGACGAGCTCGACCTCATCGTCGAGGACACCGGCTGCGGCATCCCTGCTGCCGAGGCAGAGCATATCTTCGAGCGCTTCGTGAAGCTCGACACCTTCAAACAGGGCATCGGCCTGGGCCTCCCTCTCTGCCGTATGCTCATCGAGAAGCTCGGCGGCACCGTCCGTCTCGACACCAGCTACACCCAAGGTGCCCGATTCGTTGTCACATTACCTATTATATAATATATGATACAGAAACTATTCATGACAGTCCTTGCATGCCTGATGGCCCTCGGTAGCCAGGCCCAACAGCAGACCGACGAATTCACCACCAACAGTGGTAAGAAAGTACGCTTCACATGCATCAAGCATGCCAGTATCCAGATCAACTACAACGGCTTGGAGATCCAGGTCGATCCCGTCGGCAAAGGCATGAAGCCCGAGACCGACTACGCGCAGTTCCCCAAGGCCGACATCATCCTCGTCACCCACGAGCACCACGACCACTTCGACCGCGACGCCATCGCGCAGTTGAGCAAGGCCTCCACCAAGATCTTCCTCAACCCCGCCGTCCATAAGATGCTCGGCAGCGGAAAAGCGCTCAAGAACGGCGACAAGGTGAAAGTTGCCAACGACATCACCATCGAGGCCGTACCTGCCTACAACACCACCCCCGGGCGCGAACAGTTCCATCCCAAGGGTCGTGACAACGGCTATATCCTCACCCTCGACGGCATGCGTATCTACATTGCAGGCGACACTGAGGACATCCCCGAGATGGCCAATGTGAAGGACATTGACATCGCCTTCCTGCCCTGCAACCAGCCTTACACGATGACCATCGAGCAGGCAGCCAATGCCGCCAAGATCATCAAGCCCAAGGTGCTCTTCCCCTATCACTACAACGACACGCCCGTCAACAAGCTGTTCCCGTTACTTGCGAAGGAAGGCATCAAGGTTCTGATCCGCAACTATCAGTAAAACAAATATCATCATGAAAAAGATACAATGGGCGGTTGTGGCCGTCATCCTCTGTTGTGGTATCATGCTGTCATCATGTAATGACAGTAGTGAAAACATGACGTCTGACATGACGCCGCTCGCAGCGTGGCAGGCTGGCAAGAT
>JAEEGG010013184.1_pt1 | contig 17720 bp, 7 predicted proteins | sample 9134161 | NCBI WGS metagenome assembly JAEEGG01 (sample SAMN16246543, study PRJNA631951) | gut metagenome | biome: gut microbiome; feature: rumen; material: CR-attached | host: Bos | place: Iran: Karaj | collected 2018-10 | reverse complement strand
AGGGCATTGGCGTAGGCGTCGCTTACGGCCAGCGTCTCAGGTGCCATCACCTTACAGCTGATGCTCTTGCCGTAGGTCTTGACAAATTCGGCAATCTCGGAAGCGTCCCACAGACAGCCGGCATACTGTGCGGGCCAGTCTGGCTCGTTCTGGATGGAGATGGCATCGAGTTCGACACCGTTATTGCGCAGATACTGCACGTAGTCTTCCAGATACTGAGCATAGTCAGCCCAGTTCTCGCGTTTCAGCTTGCCCGTGGTGCCGTCTTCGTTCTTGGCATTGCTGGTGCCGTTGGTTTTCCATTCGGCAGGCTGTCCCCAGGGCGAGGCAAAAACGATGAGTCCCAACTGCTTGGCTTGCTTGGCGGTAGCCAGCGACTGGCTCCAGGCATTACGTCCGATGGGGATGTAGAGTCGCATGATATTACAGCCCACCGTACTACCGGCACCCCACACCTTCTTGATTTCCGTGGCGGACATGTGGTTGTAGCCGAACTGCGGCGAGCAGACAAAGCCGCCGAATCCGGTAATGCACTGGTGGGTATTCTGTGGGTTAAAGCGTGCCGTCGCCTTTGTCTGAGCTGTAGCAGCCCTGCTACCCATAAAGGATAACAGGGCTGCCATCAGTATAGCCGATAAAGTATTCTTCATCATCATGATACACTCAGATTATTTGAGTGGCAGATACCAGTTCTTGGGGTCCATCAGTTTCTGGTGCAGCTCGGTGTTGGGAGCCTGGAGACCATAGCGCATGCTGACGGGGTCGGCCAGATACGCAGGGTCGTTACGACGCAGGGCTATACGCATCAGGTCGTTGAAGCGATAGCCTTCGAAAGCACCCTCAAGTGCCATCTCCGTGACAATCATATCTTCGACCAGAGGAATCTGATAGTTGACGGTGTCCTGACGTGTGGCCAATTCCTGATCAGGCTGGGGCAGGGTGTAGTGGGCATTGGCATGCGAATCGCCCGAACCCATAGAGTGGACACCGAAATAGGTACCATCAAAACTAAACAGCTCGGGGTCGAAGTAAACAAGGTCGCCAGCAGCTTGGAGCTCGGCAGCATCGACGCGGGCTTTCAGAATGTCGTCGCAGATACCGTATTTCAGGATGGCAAAGGCCGACTGCGGGAAACCAGCACGGTTGAGTGCCTCGGCATAACGCAGATAGACCATGGTACGGCGATAGAGTACGATGCGGTTAGACGTCACCTTATAGATGGTCTGCTGGTAGGAGTTGTATTCTGTATAGTCGCTTTTGGCACCATAGGTGCTAAGGGTGTGGTTAGAGAAATAACGCAGGTCGCCTGCTAATTCGCTGCGGTAGAGTCCGACATGGGGCACATAGATCGTGTCCTTGGTCGTTGCACCGGGCAAGCTGACTTCAAAGCAGTATGTCTGGCTTGCTGAAATCTTTTCCATTTGGTATGACGGATACAACTCGAAGAAGTAGTTGTTCTCTGTGGTCGAGTTGAACAGATTTGGCAGGTTGCTGATGGTGCCGTCGAAGACGCGTGCCTCCATGGGAATGAAGCTTAATAACTCAGCCGAGGAGCCCATGGGACCATAGTTGTCGAAGACAGAGTTGAGCTGCGTGGAGTTAGCCCAGGTGATACTCTGACGGCTCATCTGGATGGGCTCGTACTTGTCGGTCAGATAGTCGTGATAATAACGGGCAGCCTCCTGATAGCGTCCTGCCCAGAGGCAAAGGTCGCCTAAGAGGGCACGCATGGGGATGAACAGGTACTTAGAGTCAAAATTGGCTACGTTGCCATATTGCGGCAGGTTCACACCGACGTATGGTGTCAGGTCGGCAATGAACGTCTCGCAGATTTCCTTGATGTCAGCGGGTGTCTGATTCATAGCTTCGACGGCTTCACGCTCGGTCATCAGCGGCTTCAGAATCAGGGGTACCTTACCGTAGGCCTGGGCCAGCTGCAGATAGGTCCATGCACGGTATGACTTCACGGCAGCGTATTCGCGCATAAACAGGTTGCGGCCACGACGCTCCATAGCGGTGTCGATATGTGCCAGGAAATAGTTACAGTTGTTGATGACGGCATAGTAGTCGCTAATCTGATTGTAACGGTTCTTCTCGCTGAAATTGAACTCTGACAGGCGCTTCAGGTCACTATTGGCTGCAGCGGTAGGCAGCACCAAGTCGCCGCGAACCTCGCCCAACAGCACGATGCGGTCGGCGATAATCTGCATCTTATTGATGATACCCATCACGCTATACACAGAGTCTGTAGCGTGGTTCAGCGTGTGGTCCTCTTCAAACTCCACCAAGTCGGACTCTGTCTCAAGCATCTTGGAGCATGAGAATAAACCGCAGATTACGCAGATTCCACAGATGATATATTTTACTTTGGTAATCATAATTACTAATTTCTAATTACTAATTTCTATTTTCTAATTACAAGTTGATGTTCACACCGATGGAGAAGGAACGGCCTGCGGACAGAATGCCGCGGTCGATGCCCTGTGTCAGAATGCCTCCGGCAATGGCGCAGTCAGGATTGCTGCCCAAATACTTGGTGATAGTAAACAGATTGGAAGCATTGCCCCAAATGGTCAGTCCCTGCAGATAGGTGCTCTGGATAGGCAGATAGTAACTCAGCGTGACAGAGGCCAGGCGCAGATAGGAGCCATCCTCTATCCAGCGGTCGCTGAAGCGTGAATTGCCCATAGGGTCCTTAAAGTTGACACTAGGAATGTCGGTCTTCTGGCCTTCTGTTGTCCAACGGCCATTCACGGCTGTGGTCTGGTTCAGGAAGTAAGTACCACCCTCCAGGAGTGAGCGCTGATAGTTGAAGACATCGTTGCCCAGCGAGTAGTTGAAGACAGCTGAAAGTGTCAGGTTCTTCCAGTTGAACATGGTGTGGATGTTACCATAGATATCGGGGTTGGGGTCACCGATGACGGTACGGTCGTTCTCGTCGATGACTTTGTCTTGATTGATATCGGCAAAGTTCATGTCACCACCGATAAACAAATACTTGTCGCCATTCTCCTTAACGACATACTTGCCGTCGGCTAAGGCTTCTTCGGTCGTGCTATAGACACCATTGGTCTTGTAGCCGTAGAACAAGCCCACGGGCTGACCGACCTTGGTCTGAATGGTAGCACCATAAGCGTCGGTCTCGAAGGAACGGTCGTTGTCGGGCAGGGCAGTCACCTTATTCTTATAATGACCGATAGAGGCACCGACCTCCCAACGGAAGTCTTTCAGGTTGAGCACCTTGACGGTGGCCTGTGCGTCGAAACCGCTGTTCTCAAGTTTGCCTTCGTTGCTCCAGCTGGCATCCAGACCGCTGGTCCAAGCCAGCTGACGGAGCGAGAGCAGATTATTGGTCCAACTCTTGAAATAGTTGAAACGTAGGTTCAGGCGGTTGTTCAGGAAGTTACCCTCGATGCCAGCAGTCAGTCGCTTGGTGGTTTCCCACTTCAAATCGGTATTGCCGATATTGCCGATGACCACACCAGTGACGCTGTTGTTCAGCATTCGACGTGATACGAAGTAACTGCGTGAAGCCGTATAGTCGATATCATCGTTACCTGTGACATCGTAACCGACATTCAGACGCAGGTAGTTCAGCAGGTCGGTTTTGGGGAACCAACTTTCGTTAGTGGCGACCCAAGCGGCCTCGACACTGGGGAACAGACCCCAGACGACACCGCCCATCTTCAAACCGTCGGCATCCTTACCGAAGCGTGAAGAGGCATGGGCAGACAGACCGGCATTCACAAAATAGCGCTGTGCGTAGTTATAATCGGCCAAAGCATACCAAACAAGGTCAGTGGTCTTGTCATTGGCACCGTCGGTGTCCTTGAAACTCAGTGAAGAGCTCATCTTGGGCGCCTTGTCGTTAGGCGTGTTGTAACCGCGCTGTGATGTCAGTTTGTAGGCTGAGTTCAGATAGCGTAAACCACCCATGACACCGACCTGATGGGCACCGAACTGCTGTTTCCATGCCAGACGGGTGTCGCTCTGTATGGCGGTAAGACTTGAAGCCTGGCTCTGAACTAAGTTGTGAAGTGTGGTGCTCTCGTCAAGACCGTCAACAATGAATGTAGGTACACCCTGAATGGGGAGATAGTAGTTCTCATTGGTGTTGACCAGTGTCAGTGCGAAGTGTTCGCTCAGTGTCAGGTGCTCGTTGAACTCATATTTCGGAGTAACGGCAAACACAATGAGACGGTTGCCCAGCGAGTTGCGGTTGTCGCCCTCGCCATGAGCCAGAATGCTGGCAGGATTGGCCAGGCGGCCACGGTCTTGGAACATACCCTCTAAATAGTCGTCGGCCTCGGCCAGATAATGACTGGGGTTACCAGCATTGTCGTAAGCGTATGGCGACAGGAAGGGAGACTTGGCCAAAGCGATGAATGCAGGCGAAGTGATGACACCTGACAAGACCTCTGAAGGTGCACCGTCGTCGAACAACGAGCGGTCAACATCACTGTAAGATGCGTCAAAGCGGATGTTAAACTTCTTTGTAATGTTGATGTCCGTATTCAGACGCATGTTGAAACGGGTGAAGTCGTTCTTCTTCAGGGTGCTGTTGGCCAGCGAATAGCCTACTGAAAGGTTATAGGATGCCACATCGTCACCACCTTGTACGTTGATGCCGTAGTTCTGTGAGAAAGCATTCTTATAGACCTCGTCCTTCCAGTCGGTATCGTTGTGATACTGATTGTAATAGAAGTAGGTCGGGTCGCTGTTCAAATACTTGAACTGATCGATATATTTGGTCTTGCCAGCCAAGAGCTCCGTGGTGTAAAGACGGTAGTCGTCAGGACCCATCATCTTTGGCAGACGAGGTATCAGGTCAAAACGTCCGTTGATGGTCACGTCAATCTTCGTGGCCATACTCTTGTTGCGCTTTGTCTTGATGATGAGTACGCCATTGGCACCCTTGGCACCATAGAGGGCAGTACCATTCTTCAGCACTTGAACACTCTCGATATCGTTCACGTTCAGGTTGGCCAGCATGTTGTTGAAGTAGCCGTCGTGCAAGGTAGAGCGGTTGTACTCCATGTCCATGATGACATCGTCAACAATGACTAAGGGCTGTGCATTGCTGTTGAGTGAATTGATACCCATGATGAGAAGGCTGTTGCCCAGACCCACATTGCCGCCACGCGACACCGAACGTACGTCGGCACCCAACTGCTGGGCAATGAACGGGTCGATGCTGACTTCGGAGGTGTTGGCAAAACGGTTAGCCTCGGAACTCTGGATGGCATTGGTCTGTTGCTTATAGACTTCGGTAAACGACTCATGGTAGAGCTTGCCGTTTGCCTCGCCTTCGACGATGGCACACTGTGAATAGTTATAGCCATCGATACGCATCTGCACCGAGCTGACATAGTTGGGGACGTTGAGCGTGTAACGGCCCTCCTCGTTGGTCATGGCCGAGTACTTGTCGTTACCGAAGGCGGTTACGATGACACCGACCATAGGTTTCTGAGTGGCGGCGTCAATGACCTGTCCCTTCACAGTCTTAAAGGTCTCTGCCCTTTGAGCAGCTTGTGCCGCTGTATTCTCTTGTGCTACCATTGTCAGTGAGCAAAGTAGCATCATGCCGGAAAAGATATATTTCTTCATTGTTCTTCTGATTTAGAGGTGTGAGGTCTGAGATAGATACAGTCCAGGAACATCTCGCGGGCATACTGGGATGTCTGACGAGCTGTGATTGAACTTTGAATCTTAATACTGTAATTCATGTTGCTCTGACCATAGTTGCAGGCAGGGAACTTAAAGTCGCGAGCCAGCAGGATGGTGTCAACACGCTCAGGGTTAGAAACGAATTCGCTCTTGCCTTCTTCTGTCTGACAGGCATATTCAGCTGCTTTGCCCTTTTCGTCCATATAGTTGATAGTAGCCTTGAACTTGCAGGGACGTAAGTCAGCATTGTCCTGGTCGTAAACAGACTTCGGCAAAAGGATAGCATATACGTCATAGCTGCCGCTCAGCGTATTGTTCATCTGGAAATTGACAGTCCAGTTCTGGGTGGCATTCACATAGTTGATCCTCAAATATTTTTTATTGGAAATGCTGTCGCCTGTCACAGTACGGACATTGTAGGTACATCTGTCATAATCGAAGATCAGATAGGTATCCTCACCCTCAATGAAGATATCCTTGAAATAAGTATCCGTTGGCTTAAGAGACCACTTCGGGGTGGTGAAGAGTATGCCGTTGCTGCACAACAGCGGCTGGGCTCCATCAAGGATACCGCCAGGTTCGAAGGGCTTATGGAATACGTGGTAAACCTTCTTGCCCTTGGAGTAATTCGGAACCGTGTAGATGTAAGGAACAGAAATCAAAGAATCTTTGACAGACCTCTGGTCAGTCAGATTGAAGACAGCGTCTTCCATCAGTGCACGCAACGTGTGGTACTGCTGCAATGAGTCGCGCTTTTCAATAGTCTCGTCGTACTTGAAATACTGAGAAGCCTCATTATAAGCTTCGTTCCAACCCTCAGTGGTCGGTGCGACAACATAATAGAGGGAGTCCTCGTCTCTCAGAAGACCGATGGCATCTAACAGACGGTTGCGCTCATAGACAACGGAATCGACATACACGGGTACACCATCCACCACACCATTCGACACTGAAGCATCAGGGTCGAACACTTCCTCATTGAAGCGACGCAGTTTTTCGCCAATGACAGACAACTGAGGATGGTCGCAGAATAACTCAAAGAGATTATACTTATAGGGCAGTGCACGTTCAAGCACATGGAACACGCCGTTGCTTGTCTTGTTGTTGGCAAGGGTTACAGGAACACCTTCAACTTTACCGTCTACCATATCCTGATACTTTAAGTTCATCATCAGCATCCTGACGGAATAAGGTCCCGACGAAACCATCGAACGGACAATATGGTTCTGCACGAAGCTCTTTTCCACAGAAGAGTCACCAGCAACAGTCTGGACCAACTGAAGCAGAGAGTCCTTGTTGAATGAGTTATTCACAGGAGCCATGACCGTAAAGGCCTGGCCGCTGTTAAGAAGGTCGGCATAGCTGACGGGGGTCTTCTTGTGCATGCGATATACTTTGGTCTGTTCCAAGACCTCGCAGAAGTCGCTCAGCTGAGGATTGGCCTTTAGCTGTTGCCAGAGCGTACCACTGGCAGCACCGCCTTCTGCAGTGTTCTCGTAATGGTCGTTCCAGTCTGAACAGGCAGTAAGACTGGCGGCTATGCCGCAGCTTACGATACCTGTCAGGAGGATTTGTTTTATGCTTTTTGTATTCATAATCTTAATTTTTCACTTTTCACTTTTCACTTTTCACTTCTCGTTAGTGCGTATCTTCGCCTTCGGGACTTCCATAGACGCTCTTCGGACAAAGTTCAATATAGTCAAAGCTCCAATAGCATTCAGGATCCTTCAGCACCTGACGGGCACGCAGATAATAGGTCTCGTTGGCGTCAAGATACTGAGTGGTCAAGACGTAGCGCAAGTTGTTTTCCTTTGCACGGAGAACATTCTCTTTGGCTGCACCTTGCCAATAGCAGTCCATGGCTTTCATATAACCACGGTTGTGCATGGCCTTGTCAATAGCCTTGTTGGCATTTCTGGCTTCAGTGTCATCGCCTGTCACATCAGCCACCCAGCCAATTGATGGGTCTGGACCATAGATACGCAGGTCGGCAGGAATACCGCAAGGAACATTATTCAGATAGAACTGAACAACACCACGTTCTGGGTTCACCGTGTAGCCTGTACGAATCTCGTAGGTGCCCGTGGGTACTGGTGGCAGTTTAATCGTCATATCGAAGATTCCGCTGACAGTGATACCATTGCTCTTATAGTGCTGCCACCAAACACCTTCGCCATGCAGGCCGATGACAGCCTTCTCGCCTAATACTCTCCAGTTTTTGATGTAGCCGAGACGGTAGCCTCTTAGCTTATCCTCACCATAGAGAGGACGGTCGCTGTTTGCAAAATCAGGACTCAATACGGTCGAATCGAAACGGATACGGCAGTTCAAGACTACGTCACGAACTTCTGTCGTGTAAGCAAGTATTTCGTCAAGATAGTGATACATGCCATTGGGTGCCTGTTGTAGAGATGAACCTGATTCGGTGCTCTTCCAAACACGTACGCCCGGAACCTCGACATTGGCCTTGTGACCCTTGCGATTGATGTAGAGTTGCTCATTGTAGCTGCTGAAACGAACCAGCGTGCCAGGACACATGGTCTCGTAGAACTCTTCAGGATCGCACTTGTCAATGTCCCAGTGCTTGAAGCAGTCTTTACGCATGATGATTTCATCGTAAGGCAGCACACGGTCGATGAGGTGATAGCTGATAAAACGATTCAGCGGATTCTTACGGTTTCTGTAGTCCTTATCATAGAGGCCGGCATCCTCAGGATAGACGGCATCATAGATTTTCTTGGCGTATGCCTCCAGGTCGCTGACATTATTGATACCAAACTTTTTGTAGATAGAGTCTGGCTCAATGAAGGCAGTAAACTTAAAGTAGCGCTTCTGCACCCACTGGATAGGATCGTTACCTTCAGCCTTACATTTCAGCGAGAGGTTCCAAGTGTAGGCAGAGTCCTGCGATGCCTTGTCGGCACCCCACTCAGGATAGTTCTTGTCTTCGTAAGCCATCAGTGAGTCTGCCAAGCCGGTCATAAACAATGCTTCTGCGAAAATGGATACAGTAGAGTCTGCCTTGATGACGTCGGGCAACTTGTCGCTGGTACGCGGAATAATGTTGTTCACAATGTGTACCACACCATTCGTAACAGAGTCGTCGTACTCTACCATGCGTGCCACCTTGTTGGCAAAGTGAACAACGGCGTTGTTGTTTTCTGCATCGGTATTGATAGAGAGTTCAATAAAGGTCTCTGCCATGTTCATACCCAAGGAGCCTTCCGAAATATCTGTGGTGAAGTAAGCCTTGGTCTTGATGATATGTGTACGGGCCAGTGTGTCGCAGACAGCTAAAGGAATTTCGTCAATGCTGTTATAGCTGTTGGTGGCCATATACTTAGCAAAAGCCTCATTATTGGGGGCAAACACTGTGTAGTCGCCATACGTGGAAAGCATGGCGAAGTAGGATGTTCGCTTCAGGAGGGTAATGAAATCTCCCACACGGCTCTCGTTCTCCGTGAGGAACTGGGCTGCAGTCATCTTTTCTGCAGTATATCGGTTCATGGGCACATCGTCGTCGTTATCGACACACGAGGTCATGCCTACAGTCATGCCACAGCTTAGTAAAGCTGCCCAAAAGAACTGTTTTATTGTCTTGGTAATCATAATTTCTAATCTCTAATTACTAATTACTAATTTAAGTTACCATCTTCGCCCTTGTCGAAGGCAGGATTCTGCTTCAGTAGAGGATTAACCTTCAACTCGCTCTTGGCGTATGGGAAATAAATGTAGTTCGGGTCTGTCAACTTAATCTTGATGACATTAATATCCTGACGATACTTGCGGATGGCACAAGATGCCAGACGCTCTGTCTTACCGTCACGACGAGCCAGACGTACGAGGTCGTACCAGCGCTTGCCCTCGAAAAGGAACTCGCGGTGACGCTCGGCAAACAGCAGGTCTTCCATCTTCTCTCTGGATGACGAATAGGTCTCGTAAGACAAGCTACCAGTCGTCGTCTCGGGAGCGATGTTATTGGCACGCTTATAGACATTGTTGATCAGTTTGAATGCCTCGGGCCAGTCGGCCTCACCACGCTGGATGAGTGCTTCAGCTTTCATGAGCATGATATCACTCAAACGATAGAAAATCCAGTTGGAGTTAGGTGTGGAACGACGGCTGTCGGCTATCGAGACAATACCGAGACGCAGCAGACTGAAGCTTGCACTCGGGCGGGTGTATTTGGTAATAGCATAGCTGGTACCTTGACTCTCCAGACTTTCGTATGCACGGCAGTCTTTCTGCGAAACCCATATCTGATTCTGGTCAGTGGTGAAACCGTCCATCAGGCATTCAGATGCTTTCAACAAACCAATAGTGTTGTTGCCATTGCCATAGAAATTGCTAACCCAGTTGTTTTCCTGTCCGGTATTTCCATTGTAGTAGAGCTCAAAGATGCTTTCGAAAGAATTGCCCTGACCGAAAACAGAGGTATAGGTGTTGCCTACGTTTTGCTGCCCCTTGACAGCCTCCAAAACCATAGGAACACCATCGAACAGCTCAACATCGGAAATCTGGTCCATCTGAATCAGTTCATTATACTGCTGTGCCTTATAGTTCAGTACAAGGTCACAATACTTGATGACATTGTTCCAGTCACCCTTCCACAGATAGAGGTCGGCCAACAGCGCATAAATGGCCCAACGGGTGATGCGGCTGTTGTTCTCAGCAGGTACTGAAATGCTCTTGTTGACAACCTTCTCAACGCTGAAACGGCGCTGGGCATCATCTTTGATGCTCTCCAGATCGTTAATCAATGAGTCGAGTACCACCTCGAACTTCGTGGCAGGAACGACATAATTCTGATTATCGTCGATACTGGGTTCTGTCACGTAAGGCACATCACGGAATGTACGAATCAAATAGAAGTAGCAGAGTGCACGGATGGTCTTCATCTCTGCAATGGTTGCCTTCAACTCGTTGCTGGTGTAGTTGGGGTCAATCTGTTCAACCTCCGGTGCGTAGTGGCATACAATATTACAGCGATTGATGACGTTGTAAATGTTTGACCAGTTACACATTTCATTGGTTTGCAGCAGATTCTCCTTCAACATCTCATTGAGGTTGTTATAAGTGTTTTGGTATTTCTGAGCATTGTTTAATGTACCAATCACTACATTTTCAGAACGTAATTCGCCCCAAATAGCCATGCGCTTGATGACGTCTTCGCTGGCCAAAGCTTCATAACATCCGTTTACGGCTCCCGTCACATCAGCTTTCTCCTTCCAGTAGTTCTCAAGAACAGTCGAGTTCATAGGCTCGATGTCAAGGAAATCACTGCATCCAGTGAACAGGACAGCACCGAAACTCAAGAACAGAGCAGTCCTCAGGGAAGCTTTTACCTTATTATATATATATTCAGTAATCATAATTGCTAATATCTTTTTCTAATTTTTCATTTAGAACTGAATGGTCACACTACCGGTGAATGACTTAGAGCGCGGAGTCTTAGCACCATCAGTAGTAATACCCATGGAACCGTAGCCTACTTCAGGATCAGCACCAGAATACTTGGTCAGCACAAACAGGTTGTTGGCTGATACTGATAAATTGAGCTGTGAGAGACCAAACTTCTTGAGATGTTTGGGATCGACGGAGTAGCTAATCTGCGTGTAGTTCAGACGGATGAATGAACCATCCTCCACAAAGCGGTCAGAACCCAACCAGTTGTAACCTGTCTGACGGAGGGCACGGGGCATTTCGGTGATGTCGCCTTCCACACGCCAGCGCCAGTTAACGGCACGACTCTGGTTGTTGTTCGAATACATGTTCTCAACATCCATACGGGCCTTGTTGATAATCTTGTTGCCGTAGCGGAAGTTGAACTGGTTGTTCCATGAAAAACGACCGTATTTCAGCTTGAAACCGAAACCGCCGGTGAACTTAGGCAAGGAAGAACCGAGATAGACAATATCGAGTTCGTTAATCTGGCCGTCATGGTTGATGTCTTCATACTTGGCATCACCACCCTTGAACTCATAGTTAACAGTACCGGCACAGAACATAACGGGTTTGGTCAGACCATGCTCGTCAAGAATGACGTTGCCGTCTTTGTCGCGGGCAACAGGAGCGTCAGGACCACTGACACCCTTGACTTCTGTATCAGTGTAGTGTGAATACTGATAGACACCCTGATAACGGAAGCCATAGATACTACCTAAGGCACGGTTCAGTTCAACACGAGTCAGGTAACTGCCGTTGTTGCGGTCGAACTCTTTATTGAGATTTGACAGACAGGTCTCGTCCATCGATGTGATCTGGTTCTTGTTGTTGGCAAACGTGATATTGAAGTCTGCTGAGAACTTGCCAGCCTTGATGATGCTGTTACCATTCAGGTTGAACTCCCAACCGACATTCTTCATGTTACCAGCATTCTGCCAGCGGAGGTTAGGATATCCTGAAGAGGTAGGAATACCATAACTGCTCATCAGCAGGTCGCTGGTAAACTGCCAGTAGAACTCGATGTTACCAGTAATCTTGTCATTGAAGAAACCGAAGTCAGCACCAAGGTTGAACGTCTCTTTCTGCTCCCATTTCAGGTTCTTCAACTGGATGTTGTCGGGATGAACACTACCTTGGTTCATGTAGGCATTACCACTGGAATAGGTGCTGAAATACAAGTATTCCTGACCAGGCTGACGACCTACGATACCCCAACCTGGACGGACAGATAACATAGATATCCAAGGCAGGGACTTCTTGAACCATGGCTCCTTATGGATGTTCCAACGCAACGAGAGGGCAGGGAAGTTACCCCAGCGCTGGTCGCCACCAAACTGTGTGCTACCATCGCGACGTACAGAGAAGTCGGCCATGTAGCGACCCTTGTAGGCATAGTGGGCAGAGTAGGTCAGATAGATGCTTCGCCACTCACCGCTGTTGGTATCCATACTCTTGATAAGACCCTGGGCGGCGGGGTTCTGGATGTTTCCAGAGGGTAATCCCCATGATGAGGTGCTTTGTGAACTGTTATGACCACTGGTCAGCTGTCCGCGCAACATCATCGTCAGTGTATGATCCTTGTTCTTAAAGGCTGGTGTGAAGGTTAGCGTATGTGTTGTCGTCACAGCAAAGCTCTTTGAAGAATTGGACGTCGTAGAGTTGCTCTCTTTGTTCTGTGAATCGTTCCAGCCACGGGTGTTCAATGACAGCGGCATGTACTGATCGACATAATTGTTGAAAATGTTGAATACCACTTTTCCTTCATAGTTCAGGTGGGTCTTCTCTTCTTCTATTGAGAGCAGGTTGTAACGCAGTTTGAACTCAGGCTCAATGTTATAGCTGGTTTCATCATTCTTAGCCAGATAAGCCAAAGCCACAGGGTTCTTGTTGCCTAACTGGTCTTGCAAAGACTGGCTGACTGTTGGAAGCATAGAGTAGTACTCTTCCAGATCGTTGCCGTTGCGGTCTTGCTCATATACTGAGAGGTTTGGCATGCGCGTGTATGCAATACCCAGAAGATCACCATTGTTCTTCTTGTTCTTGGTATAGGTCAGCGCAATGTTGGTCTCAATCTTAATGCGGTCGCTGACAAAATAGTCCAGATTGACACGAGAACTGAAACGGTCCAGCTGCTGCTCGATGATAGAACCCGTCTCACGGTCGTAACCGGCACCGATACGGAAGTGAGCCTTCTCACCACCACCGCTTAAAGCGATGTAGTGGTTCTGGCGCCAACCAACCTTCTTGACTTCTTTCAACCAGTCGGTATTGTTGTTGTACATTTGATATTCAGAGAACGAGGGATCGTAGTTCAGCTCAGGAATATTGCTGGCTACATCGCTCATCTGAGGATTGAAGTACTCTTCCTTCAACAGCATCGTGTACTCGTCACCGTTCAGCATCTCGTAACCCTTGGGCTGATAGGTGCCGGTCAGACGGAAACTGTAGCTGACGCGTGTCTTACCACGTGTACCACGCTTGGTCTTGATTTCAATGACACCATTAGAACCTTGAGAACCCCAGATGGCTGTAGCTGTAGCGTCTTTCAGCACACTGATGCTCTCGATGTCCTCGGGGTTGATGTTCAGCAATTGAGCGAATTTCTCTTCATTCATGTCGCCGTCAATCTGCTGACCGCCTGTCTGCCAAACGTTACCATCCACCACAATCAGAGGCTCGCTGGAACCGTTGATGGTAGAGACACCGCGCAGACGCATAGAAGTACCACTACCAAGGTTACCTGAATTAGCCACAATATCCAGACCGGCGATACGTCCCTGCAGTGCTTCGTCAACCGTGGTCAGTGACAAACCGTCAAACTCTGACATGCTGATGCTCTGCTGGGCTGTAGAGATTTCATCGACGGGAATGTTCAGTCCCGAACCGCCTGCGCGCTTCTTGGCTGTTACTACCACTTCCTGAATCTGGGTGGCATCCTCCATCTTGATATCAAAATGAGTCTTGTTAATGGGAACAAGTACAGTCTTGTAACCCACAAAAGTAATACGCAGCTTGTCTTTCGGATTCTTCAGCTTAAACGAGAAGTTTCCGTTCATATCCGTTACTGTTGAAGCGACGATACGCTTGGCAGCGTCAATCTCCACAACATTGGCCATCATCACAGGTCCCATCTCATCATTAACTGTACCGCTAATGATGTCACCAGCCTGCTGGGCGTTCGCTGCAATCAAAAAATTAAAAAATGAAAATATAATTATAGTAAATCGTTTCATAATCTTAATACTTTTTATTTTTTAATTTTTTAATCACCATAAGCTAATGGACTGTCAATCAGATGTATTACAGCCGACGATGTAGTATACAAGTTCGTTGCTGTAGTAGCATCTTTACTGTCATACAAATATTCACGAGCCTGAATATTATAGAGATCTTGCTTTATGCCATTATCATCGACGTATGTACTCTTATTTACCTTATGAGTTCCGCCAATGGCGTCTACCACTTCAATAGAATCGTCCTTAAGTGCAGACTTTAGCATATAGAAGCGCTTGGTCTTGCTATTAATCAGAGAAGTCTCGAAGTCACCCGACTCTGTCTGGGCGCCAATGTAGAGGGCATTATCCTGAATGTGATACTTCAGGAAGTTCACGATATTCAAGGAATCACTCATAGCCTTTTCTGTATTGCCATCCAGATGATCCTGCTCTACCTGCTCCCAAGAAGACAGCTTGCCTTCCTTCTGCAGCTGCTCAATAGCTTCGTTACTTGGCACATATATTGTATAATGGTAGGTGTTGAACAAAGACACGTTTGTACCACCACATGCTTTGTTGTCATTTTCATTACCTGTACCTAAATTGTGGATAGCCTCAAACAGACCGCTACCTTCCATCAACTCGAGGAACTTTCCAAAATACTTGGGGTGGGCAGCCAGCTGATCCTTTACAGTCAGACGAGTACCCATGATGGGTTGGCCTTCAAGCACATAGCTCATACCATTACCACCGGCAACTTCCTTGCGTTGGTCGTAAACGCGGGTAATCTTTATGGGCGAGCCCTCGTACATTTGATAACTACCCTCCACGGTCATATTATCCTTGTCGTCAGGGTTGGTAACGCGGATGCCCGTACCGTTTTTGGTGCGGAAATAGGTGTTCTTACCTTCCCAAACCTTACCAATCACGATGTGGGTGTCCAGGATGTCTTGCAGACATCTTGTTATGCGGCCACCGTTAGAAGCCATAGTGACTGTCTCAATGGAGTCACGTTCACCTGTTTCAGGGTTGTAGTTATAAACCACAGCGGAAACTCTTTCCTCGACGCGCTTGGTCTCGTCCCAGCGGAAACTCAACAATTGGAGGTTCTTCTTACCGTAAGAACAGGGGTCGATGTACTCCAACAATGCGTTGTTTGTGGGGATAAAGAAACTGTAGTCTGAACCAAGTGCATTCAGATAGACATTATACTTACACTGGGTAATAGCCCAGTCGATAATCTTCATCGTGCGATTGACCAATGCAGGGAATGATACACTGACGTATGCTGTCGGAGAGTAAACCTTGTTGGTCAGATAGACGGCACCGTTACAAGCCATATAGACCTCATCAACGTCTGCAACATTAACACCCATCGGGTCGTTGGCGTCGTTCAGAATAGCATTGAATTTTGAGGGTACTGACGAGGTGAATGAAGGCAGCATGTTTACATTTAAAAGCTTGATAATCACATCGTCCGGCACATCGTCCCATGATGCGTAGTTCTCGCTCAGCGGCTTGCCGAGTCCGTGCCAATAGGCTTCCATAGCATCATTGGTGGGAACCATCATCACTGCCATGTCGCGTTGTTCGGCAGCATTACCCTCTCCACTTGATTTGACACTGGCTGAATAGTATGAATTCCATTCAGGGTCATATACTAATTGGGCGGGTACACCACGTCCGTCAGGCGTCAGATAGACGCCAACACCACTCTTGTCATTGAAGAAACGCTTGGTATATACGGTATCCACGGTGGTGTTGTACAAATAATTGTAACGCTCGGTCTTCGTAAGATCCTTGCTGTCAGGATATGGTGCGCAGAAACGCTCCAACAGTTTGTTGAACAAACTTACCTCAGGCTTTTTGGCTATCAGCTCAGCCATGTTTGGCAATGGGGTGACAACTTCTGATGTACGGTGAATAAAACCATTGGCACAGCGGATGTTGCTTTCCTCAACTTCAATACCATTGATACTGGCATCACCGGCCTTGCGGCTTGTCTTTCCGTTAAACAGGAAATTATAGTCTTCATTGGTGATGCGATTGTTCGATAACTGTGCCTCCAAGAACAGCAGCATGGGGACAGCACTTCCGTCTTCCATACAAACCATGTTTTTGCCGCTGTCGCGGTGACGTTTCCAATACTTGTTGTCGGGCATGTCCTGAGGACGAAGAATGGGCACGGTGTCATATTCTCCAAGTGCAGAGAAGCGACGCATGGCCTGACCTTCCTTCAAAGGATTTCCCTGAATAGTTGATAGACTGTTGAGCTGGATGGAGTTGTCGAGCATGTTGCCGAACAACAACATTTTCTTTTGTGGCTCAGTGAGTTCCTCGTAACGAGATACGCCAAAGACATTGTTCTTGTCGTTGAAAAATCTCTCATAAGCCGCGTCGTTGGCTACAAAGAGTGTTTTCGAACCCGTTTTGCCCAGCACTTCCTGATACTTCAGGTCATTAATCATTCGCACAGTGTTGGTGTAGTTCCCTTGCTCGTCGAGCCAGCTGTAGATGCTGTTACCCCAACCTTCTGGGGATTTTTCGTCGAGGTCATATTCCTGACAGGACGTCAGGGTGACTCCACCAACCAGCGCCAAAGCCGCGGCCATCATCCAACATCTGTTCCGAAGTGGTCTGAAACCTTGGCATTGATTCCAAAATTGCTTTCTGGTTTTCATACGTTAAAATTGGTTTTTGTTAGAAAATTAAAATTTTTGCAAAGTTACGCATTTATTTATAATTAAAATTAATTATTTATTTCGCATAGTTTGCTTTTTGTCTTTTGTGATTGCGGAATTCGTCTCAGTGGTTTTGTTTTTTGTCTCATATTGCAAATTGTCTCTTCTTAAACGAAAAAATAAAGTATATGATACGTTTCGCGAACGTTAATTAAATAAATATACCTATCTTTGCCCCCAGATTTCGATTTTTTACCTATTAACAAATTAAAACTTTAACAAACATGAAGAAAACTTACCAAATGTTTCTGGCACTGATGGCCTTGATGCTTTTTGGTGCTGTGAATGCAGGAGCGCAGGAGCGCATCCCGTTTGACGCAGAGCATTTCACCTTCCACAACTACACGGGATGGGATGCTGATGCTGTCGAGAATGGTGTATTTGAAGGTGCCTTTATTTTAGGGCAGGCCGAAGGATGTCCTATCGGTGACACCAGTTGTAACGCATGGGTTGACCTGACAGGTTACTCCAAGTTGTATGTTGAGATGATTGGCTGCGATGCAGACGGTGTGGAGAATGGTTCCAACCCTCGTATCTTTATCAACCGTACGGTTGAAGAAGGTCAGTTCAGCTCTGACAAGAACTCTTCCAATTGCCTTGTTATCCCCAATAGTGGTACTTGGGCTACTGATTATTACACACAGGAAGGCAA
>JAEEGG010013181.1_pt1 | contig 17723 bp, 14 predicted proteins | sample 9134161 | NCBI WGS metagenome assembly JAEEGG01 (sample SAMN16246543, study PRJNA631951) | gut metagenome | biome: gut microbiome; feature: rumen; material: CR-attached | host: Bos | place: Iran: Karaj | collected 2018-10 | reverse complement strand
TGGAGGCCGCCGGTGCGGTGTTCCTGCCCGCAGCGGGCCAACGCAGCTTCGGCACGTTTGTCAACAATGTGGGCAACTTGGGCCGCTACTGGTCGTCCACGCACAGGAATAACACCGCCGCTTACGACGTGTGGTTCCATAGTGACTTCATTAGCGAGCTCGACACCCAGGCCTACAGCAATCGGAGCATGGGGTACTCGGTCCGCCCTGTGCAGGATGCCCAGTAAAAAATTATAAGTTCTGACATAGACAAATTAAATAAGTAACAACTAAAAAAAATAAGAAAAATGAAAGCATTTCAACATAAATCTAACCTGAAGCATACAGCCGTGTTGTTGTTCGGCATTATGATGAGCTGCGCCACAGTAAAGGCACAAGACATCCCCTGTCTGCCCTCCTCATTTGGAGAAACTGATAGCCAATCGGCTTGGTGTGGAATCGTTGCCTACACCCTCCACATCACCGCCTACGGCGAAAGCACCTCCGAAGGCGGCTGGTATCTGATAGCCTCGCCCGTCGGCAGTGTGGTTGCCACAGACGTGGTCAATCTTGTTGCCTCCACAACCCCTGAAGACCCCACGAACTTTGACCTTTACCGCTTCAACGAAGCCGCCGACTTGGAATGGGAGAACTGGAAGAAGCCCAATGAAGGAGAAATCAACCACTACCACTTCGGCCTTGAACCGGGCCGGGGCTACCTCTATGCCAATGCTGCCAATGTCACCCTTGTCTTCGCTGGCACACCTTACAGCGGCGACGGTATAGTCACGCTGCAAAAGACCGAGGGCGCGGAACTTTCGGGCTGGAACTTGGTGGGGAATCCGTTTGCGGACAGCGCGTCGTTGAGCCAACCCTACTACAGGATGAACGCCGATGGCAGCGCATTGAACACTTCAACCGAAGACACGGAAGTCGCGGCCATGGAAGGCGTGTTTGTAAAGGCCGATGAGGATGGCCAAACGGTCACCTTCACGGCCCAGACGCGCGGTGGCGAACAGAGTGCGGTGGCGGCACTTAATATTTTCCTTAGCAAGGTCGTTGAGCCTGTCGAAACGCCGGTTAATCGTGGTGACGGCCCTTCGACGGGCTCAGGGACCTCGATCCTCGACAACGCCATCCTCCGCTTCGACGGTGGGCAGACCTTGGAGAAGTTCAGTTTCCGCGAGGGCAGCACGAAACTCTACATTCCGCAGGACGGCACGGACTATGCCATTGCCTGCGCCGAGTCCACGGGCGAAATGCCCCTCAACTTCAAGGCCAACGCTGACGGACAATATACCTTAACTGTCTCAGCAACTGCCAACAGCCAACTGCCAACTGTCAACTACCTGCACCTGATTGACAACATGACGGGCGCGGATGTGGACTTGCTGACTTCGCCAAACTACACTTTCACCGCCAAGACGACGGACTATGAATCGCGGTTCAAACTCGTGTTCGCGGTCGGGTCTTCGGCAGGCTCAGACACCTTCGCTTTCTTCAGCAACGGCAACCTCATCGTCAACGGCGAGGGAACCCTACAGGTGATTGACATGACGGGGCGCGTTGTGTATCAGGGAGACGCGATGAATCGCGTCTCTACAGCGGGGATGGCCCCGGGCGTGTATGTGTTGCGCATTGTCAATGGAGAGAATGTGAGGACACAGAAGATAGTGATTGAATAACCGACGCGCTTCGCGTCATTGCGAGGAGGAACGACGAAGCAATCCAGAAAACAAGTTGATTGTCTGGACTGCTTCGTGCCTCGCAGTGACGCAAAGCGGCAGTTGGAGCAAAGTCTTGAAAAAATCCGCCAAACATTTGGCGGATTTTTCTGTTTTCCATCCATAAAACCAATTTTTTCCCTACTTTTGCCGGTTCTTTTTTCGGGCGGGTGGCATCGTCCCAGAGGGACGACATCTGCTTAACCCTCGACAAGCGCAGCGCAGTCGGGGGGGGGGACACGAACAGACAACAAAATAAAACAACTAATACAATGAAAATAAAAAGTCTAATCAAACACAACCTCATGCGGGCGGCGATGACGCTCGCGCTCATCATGACCTGCGCTGCGGCGTGGGCGCAAACAAGAGAAACCGTCAGCTACATCGATGCCGACGGCAACCCACAGAGCCATGAAGCCACCGTGCTCACGGGCAGCGAGAGTAATATCGGCTCCTACAACCAAACCACATGGTACGTCGTGAACAGCAACATCACCCACAATGGCCAGATTGTTTTTGAAGGCCACGTGAACATCATCCTCGCCGATGGCAAAACCATGACCGTCAACGGCGGCGATGGTTACGCTTTCATAATTGAAAACTCCCTGACCATTTACGGACAGAGTGGACAGAGCGGCATCCTCAATGCCTCAAGTTCAGGCAGTTACACTCCATCTGTCATTTATAGTAACAACGGCAGCTTCGTCGTCAACGGTGGTACTATCAACGTCACCTGTTCCACGACGGCCGCAAGAGGTATCTATACCAAATATGTAACCATCAATGGCGGCACTGTCACGACAAACGCCCATTATGGTATCCGTGTGGAGAATTCTTCGGGCAACATCGCCATCAACGGCGGCAATGTCACGGCCAACGGCACTTGGGGCATCTACGGAAAATGCAACGTCACCTTCAGTTGGAAAAACGACACCGACCGCATCTACGCCAGTCAATATTTTGTGAGCGAGGGCCACACCATCAATATCGCTGAAGGGAAGTATTTCAAAGATGCCAGCGGTAACATCTATTGCGGTAACGTTAGTGCCAACAGCATCAATGGCAAGACCCTGCAGCCCGCCACCCAGACCGAGTACATTCAGGCCTGTCTCGGTACGGGCAACGACGGCACCGCCGCACATCCCTACACCATCAACGATGTCAACGGCTGGAACGCCTTCTGCCTCGCCCTCGAAGATAAGGACACGTGGAACGGCTTCAGCGGCAAGATTGTGAAACTTGGTGCCAATATCACCGTGACGCGCATAGCTGGTAGCGGCTCCGGCGGTAATCTTACCGCGAACGACCATCCCTTCTGCGGCACCTTCGACGGCTATGGCAAGACGCTGACCTTCAACTACGGCAGCAGCGGCAGCCCTGCCGATGAGAACAACCTCGCCCCCTTCCGCTACGTCAACAACGCCACCATCCAACACCTGTGCGTAGCCGGCACCATCTACACCAAGCACGTCCACGCCGGCGGTATTATAGGAATGGCTTACGGCACGACCAACGTCACCGACTGCCGCTCATCGGTCAACATCATTAGCAGCATCAACGGCGACGGCACCCACGGCGGCATTATGTCCTGCTCGTGGACGGGCAGCACGACCAACATCGAGGGTTGCCTCTTCAACGGCAGCATCCAGAGTGCCTCGGGCTACACGACCAACCAATGCGGCGGCTTCGTCGGCTGGAAAAACGTCACTTTTAACGTCAGCAACAGCCTCCTGACCGCCGACCTGAGCACCATCGCCACCCCTGACGGCCTGCAATATCCCAGTGCCACCTTCGTCCGCCACGGCGTTGCCAGCGACATCACCAACTGCTATTACTCCACTGTGTTCGGCATCCCCCAGGGCAAGCAACGCCATAGCATCACGGCGGACGAGAACGTCACCGTGGCTTTTAGTGGCACGGCCAACGAGTACCAAACATCCGGCATCACTGCCTATAAGGACGGCAACACGCAACTGCCCGGCCTGAAATACGGCGATGTGCTCTACGCTGGCAACGGTGACGAGGTGAGCCTCACGCTTGGCTATACCCTACCCGAAGGTTATGTTTTCAACGGCTATACCGTCAGCCCTGACGGAGCCACACTCACCAGCAGCGGAAACGCCTACACCCTCACCATGCCCGACGCGAACGTGACCATCAGCGCCGATTTCTACTACTGCCCGACACCCACGCTCGCCTTGGTGGACAACAGCATCACCGCCCACGGCGCCACTGTGAGCTGGACGGGATCCTCCGACAGCTACATCCTTGAATATGCCGAAGGAGCTTCCCCATTAACTTGGAATACGGTCAGCAGCAACGCCACCAGCCCATACACCTTTGACAACCTTAACCCCGCGACCACTTACAGCGTCCGTGTTACTGGCAACTGCGGCAGCGACGGCAACAGCCATCCGAGCAACGTGGTCAGCTTCAACACTGAGTGCGTTGCTGTCGTTGTCGATGCCGCCCACCCGTTCACTGAGGGTTTCGAAGGTGAGGTCTTCCCGCCTCTCTGCTGGGAAAGCATTGCTTCAAGCATTTATCAATGGACAAAGGGAGATTACTACAATCATACAGAAGGTGGTTCAAATAGTGCCTATAGCGACTTCTATGGCGACATCTATTTGGTGATGCCCGACATTCAACTGCCGAGCAATGGTAATGCCCTACTTACTTTCTGGTCATCATATAGATTTCTTGATTCCTATAACCAAGGTAAGAGTTCAGTGGTACTGCGTAGCGGTGGTACCGAGACCGAGCTTTGGGCACCCGATATTACTGGATTGCATAATTATAATTGGTATGAGACCACCATCGATCTTACCGACTACATGGGTCAGACCATCAGCCTCGCCTTCAAGTATGAAGGCAATAATGCCCACGGCTGGTATGTGGACGATGTGGAGGTTACAGCAACAGCATCCATCTTCACCAAGGACATCGAGGGGTATGAAGACGACGAGAGCGGCTGGTATCTGATTGCCTCGCCAATTGGCGGTGTTCGTGCCACGAATGTGACCAACCTCGTCAACAGCGAGACTCCTGATAATTTCGACCTCTACCGCTTCAACCATGCCGCTGATGCGGAATGGGAGAATTGGAAGAGCCATGCAAACAATAACGACCATTTCCATTTCAACCTTGTACCAGGAAGAGGCTACCTCTACGCCAATAGCGAAGATGTGACGCTCGTATTCACTGGAACGCCTTTCGAAGGCGATGGTAGTGTGACGCTCACTTACGAAACCACCAACGCAGACCAAAATATGTGGGGCTGGAACCTTGTGGGCAACCCGTATGCACAAACGGCCATCGTTGACGGCAGACCATTCTATGTGATGAATGAAGGCGGCAGTGAGATCGTTCCCTCTGGCCGCGACTATGTTGAACCTATGGAAGGCATCTTCGTGAAAGCCGAAGAAGAGGGCGAGACGGTGACTTTCGCCCCAAATACACGCAGTAAAGGCCATATCCAAAAATCTGAACCTGAACAGATTGTCATCAACCTCTCAACGCTAAACCCTAAACGCTCAACTTCCATCATCGACCGCGCCATAGTGCGCTTCGACGAAAGCCGCCAACTGCCCAAGTTCCAAATCCGCGAGAACAGCACGAAGATTTATATCCCGCAGGATGGGAAGGACTACGCCATCGTTTCCGTGGGCAACATGGGCGAAATCCCCCTCAACTTCAAGGCCAACGAGAACGGCACTTATACGATTGCGGTCAACCCCGAAGGCGTGGAGATGGCCTATCTGCACCTGATTGACAACTTGACTGGCGCGGACATCGACCTTCTTCCCCTTTGCAAAGAGGGCCAGGGGGATTCACAACCCGTTTCGTACACTTTCACCGCCACCACGACGGACTATGAGAGCCGCTTCAAGTTAGTGTTCTCGGTCGGCCCTTCGACAGGCTCAGGGACCTTCGCCTTCTATAGCAACGGCAACTGGATTATCGCCAACGAGGGTGAAGCCACCTTGCAGGTGATCGACATCACAGGCCGCATCCTGAGCAGCGAGACTGTCAACGGCAGCGTCAGCAAGGCCATCCATGCTGCGCCCGGCGTCTACATGCTCCGCCTCATCAATGGAGACAACGTCAAAGTCCAGAAAATTGTGGTAAGATAATGTCACAAAACAATCAAAACATACAAAACCAAAGCAAGTCAATGGGAAGCCAGCCAACCGGCGGCTTCCCTCGGCGAGCCGGTTGGCGAGCTGACCTGACAAAAAGCAAGTTTTGCGGGTTTTGTAGGTTTTGTGAGAAATAGAACAATAGTAAAATTGAACAATAACAAACAAAATAAATCAACTAAACGATGAAAAAGTTAGCATTAACAATCGCAATCGCCCTTGGTTTGGGCATGACCACATTCGCACAAGAAGCTTTCACCGGTGCTGACGGCGTCGCTGAAAGCGGTCTCTTCAGTTTGGGCACAAGCTTTTTCAGCAACACTGATGACCTCAGCTTGTTCTCAGAGTACTACGATTATGACGAGGAAGACATGGCCTACATCATCCAGCAGCAAAACTATGTGGACAACGGCTTCTTCGGCATGGGTGGAGGCACACTCTTCACCAGGACTACGCCTGTGCTTACGCTGCCTTCTGGACATGGCGCAACTGACGACACCAACGCTCCCTTGGGCAGCGGCATCGCCGTCCTGATGGGCCTTGGCGCAGCCTACCTCGTGGGTAAACGCCGCAAGGAGGATTGATTTCTTTCGGAACAATCCAAAACGAAAAGAGGTGCCAATCGACACCTCTTTTCGTTTTGTTTTCAAATCATTCAAATCACCCCGCGCTCCAACAAAGTCATAATTGTTTCTATTTCGTCGTCCTCGGGGTTGTTGTGCGGGTCATATTCCGTCTTTAGGTTGTAGCCCCACAACCGGGCGAAGCCTTGGTAGAAGAAGGCACGCACCTTGCCGCGCAACTCCTGCACCACCTGGTAGGAGGTACTGCCTGTCTCGCGGTCAATGAGGCGGACGAGGATGAGGCCTTGCGTGATGGTCAGGTCTTTCAGCTCGGCGGTATATTGGTCGGTGATTTCCTTTTCGGCTTGTTTCATCAGGCGGTTGCGCTCGGTCTTGTCGGTCACGTTGGCCAGCACGGAATCGTATTCCTGCATCTTGGCACCGGCGAGTTTGGCGTAGGGATACACCTTTTTCACGTTCTTGGCCAAGCGGCGGCCTTTGTGGGTGCCGGTGATTTGCAGGTAGCGTTGCATCAGGTCGATGTCGACTTCGGGCAGGTATACTATTAATAAGGTGTCGCCGTTTTCGTCAATCTTCCCATACACCACACTGCCCTTGATGGGCTCGGCTGGGTTGGAGAAGTCAATCACGCTCGATTTGGGTGCTGGGGTTTCCGTCCGCTTCACAGTAACTACCTTGGGTTGGGTAAGCATCTGGGCAAATCCCGTCAGGCTCATCAAGGCAATCGCTAAGGCTAAGGCAAATCTTTTCATCGTTTGGTCTCCTGTTTTTAATAGTTCAACGCGGAACCATATGCAAGTATTGTGCCAAACTATAAAGATTACCTACCGCAGGTGTTAGAGAGCATGTCATTCCTGCAGCGAAGGTAGTAGGCCTCAATGGGTATGTCATCCTGCGCATGGCATGTGGGCAAAGGCATGGGATCTATACCTATTGAGGCCGTCCATTAAAGTGTTTTTACTTCTTGAACCGCCTCCTATAGATTCCCGCCTACCCCTCTGTCCACGTTGGAATGACATAGGAGGCTTGCTGGAATGCACGGCTACAAATATGAAATCAATCCCCGACGTGAAGTTTTTCCATGCCCGACTTTTCGAGCTTGGCCTCAGCGTAAGCACGGTCAATCACCAACTCCGTAGCGTTAATGTCGGAGGGCATCTCAAACATGGCATCATTCAAGATGGCCTCCATAATGGAACGCAGTCCGCGTGCGCCCACCTTGAACTCGATGGCTTTTTCCACCACGAAATCCAGCACTTCATCCTCGATGACCAAGTTGATGTGGTCCATGGCAAAGAGCTTCTGGAACTGCTTCACCAAAGCGTTCTTCGGCTCGGTGAGGATGCGTTTCAGTGCATCGGCATCCAAGGGATTGAGGTGGGTGATGATGGGCAAACGACCGACGATTTCAGGAATCAGGCCGAATTTCTTCAAGTCGGCGGGGGAGAGGTATTGCAGCATATTGTCCTTGTCGAGCATCTCCTTGCTGCTGCTACCGTAACCGATTACATTGGTGCGCTTGCGGGCGGCGATGAGGCGCTCGATGCCGTCGAAGGCACCACCGGCGATGAAAAGGATGTCTTTCGTGTTGATGGCCACCATGGGCTGCTCGGGGTGCTTGCGGCCTCCTTTGGGCGGCACGTTCACGACCGAGCCTTCCAACAGCTTCAGCATGGCCTGTTGCACGCCCTCGCCCGACACGTCGCGGGTGATGCTGGGGTTGTCGCTCTTGCGTGCAATCTTGTCGATTTCGTCAATGAAGACAATGCCACGCTCAGTGGCCTGCACGTCGTAGTCGGCGGCTTGCAGCAGTTTGACGAGGATGTTCTCCACGTCTTCGCCTACATAACCCGCTTCGGTAAGCACGGTGGCATCGGCGATAGCAAAGGGCACGTTGAGCATCCTGGCAATGGTGCGGGCCAACAGGGTCTTGCCTGTGCCGGTCTCGCCCACGAGGATGATGTTCGATTTCTCGATTTCCACCTCGTCAGCGGTCACTTTCTGACTGATACGCTTGTAGTGGTTGTAGACGGCCACGGCCAAAGTACGCTTGGCTTCGTCCTGCCCGATAACATACTGGTCCAAAAAGGCCTTGATTTCAGCGGGTTTCTTCAAGGTGAAACCTCTCGAGTCAAACTTTTTCCCGTCACCAAACTGCTCTTTGACGATGACATGGGCCTGTTCGGCGCAGCTGTCGCAAATCTCGGCATCAATGCCTTGGATAAGCAGCCGCACCTCGTTGGCTTTCCGTCCGCAAAACGCGCAAACGCCTGACTTCTTCGACATCGTTAAGCTTGTTTCTTGATGAGCACCTCGTCAATCATGCCGTATTCCTTGGCTTCCTCGGCGGTCATCCAATAGTCGCGGTCGCTGTCGGCCCATACCTTGTCGTAAGTCTGGCCGGAGTGCTTGGCGATGATTTCGTACAGTTCCTTCTTCAGCTTCTGGATTTCGCGTGCTGTAATCTCGATTTCGGTGGCTTGACCTTCTACACCACCCATGGGCTGGTGGATCATGATGCGCGAGTGGGGCAGGGCGGAACGTTTGCCTTTGGTGCCGGCGCACATCAGCACGGCGGCCATCGAAGCGGCCATGCCGGTGCAAATGGTGGCCACCTCTGGATTGATGAACTGCATGGTGTCGTAGATGCCCAAACCGGCATACACGCTACCGCCAGGCGAGTTCAGGTAGATGTTGATGTCGCGCTTCGAGTCGGTCGACTCAAGGAACAGCAGCTGGGCTTGGATGATGTTGGCCACATAGTCGTCGATGGCGGTGCCGAGGAAGATGATGCGGTCCATCATCAGGCGGCTGAACACGTCCATCTGGGCCACGTTGAGCTGACGCTCCTCGATGACGGTGGGACTGATATAGCCGCTGTTGTTGATTTTGGAGATATATTGCTCCAAGCCGAGGGTGTTCAGTCCCACATGCTTAGTAGCGTATTTGAAAAACTCGTTGTTCATGTTGGTTTGTTTGTTTAGGTCGGGGCCTTCGACAGGCTCAGGCACCCTCAACTTTTGTAAGAGCAAAGGTCCCTGAGCTTGTCGAAGGGCCGTCAGTATGGTATTATTTCTTCCGCTCCTCTTCCAGCTTCTTCATAAAGTCGGCGGAAGTGGTTTCGGCATAGTTGATGTTCATTTTGCCCTTCAAGAACTTGGTCATCTTGATGTCGGCCAGTTGGTTCTTCAGTTGGTTGACCTGTTGCTCTTCCTTGAGGTAGTTGGCGGCAATCTTGTCCAAATTGGCCTTCAGGTCGTCTTCCACGGTGTTGTAGTCGATGCCTGGGAAGATTTGTCTCAGCACGAAGTTCTTCAGTTCCTCGTCGGTGATGATGAGTTCGGGATTGTCCTTCACGATGCTGTCCTCGATGAGTTGCCAACGCAGACCCTTCACATAGTCGCTTTCATAGTTCTTTTCCACATCCTCGACGGAGATTTTGCCTTGGCTGTTTTCGACAATCCAGCGTTTCAGGAAAGCGTCGGGCAGGTCGAATCTCACGGCGGCCACCAACTCGTCAATCATCTTGTTGAAGAGGATGGGGTCGGTCTCGGCCTCATGCTGCTTCTCCATCTCGGCCTTGACGGCTTGCTTGAAGGCATCGAGGTCCTTGATTTCCTTGTCGGGGAAAATTTTCTTGAAGAAGTCCTCGTCCAATTCGGGTTTCTCGTTGCGGATGGCGTCGTCGATGATGATGTTGAAGTCGCTACCGGCAGGAGCATCTTCGCCCAAAATCTTGGCGGCTTCCTCTTCCGAACCGAACACCTTGGCGAAGTTGACGATGAACTCGGAACCCACTTCCTTGTCGATGAATTTCTTCCGCTGGGTCTTGTTCTTGATTTGGCTCATGTTGAAGTAGAGGCCGTCCTTCTGGAAACCGTCTTCCACTTCCTTGCCGTCCTTGGCTTCGCGGATCTTGATTTCAATGCGGTCGTCCTCGCCCACGGTCTCGGGATGGCTGGTGTTGGGATTGCGTTGCTGCAAATCTTCAATGACTTTGTCCACTTCCTCGTCGGTGGGGATGATATGATAGAAGTCGACCATCGTGTTCGTGTAGTCGATATTGATTTCGGGACGCAGGGCGGCTTCGAAACAGAAGTCTATGTTGTCATCCTTTTCAAGGTCAGCGGGTTGCATGTCCGGGTCGTTAAGCGGATAACCGATGAGGTCGAGCTTGTTGTCGACAATATGCTTGTTGAGGCTGTCGGAAACGACGGTGTTCAAGGCTTCCATTTTCGCGCTCGTGCCATACATCTTCTTAATCATGCCCATGGGCACCATGCCGGGACGGAAACCGGGGACATTGGCCCTTTGGCGCATCTGCTTCAGGGTCTTGTTGACTATTTCTTCGTAATCGGCTTTCTCAACATTAATCTTGATGGAGATGAGGTTTTCTCCTTTTGTGCTTTGTGTGATGTTCATTTTTATCTTATTGATTGTCTTTAACTTGTGCGGATGAAGGGACTCGAACCCTTACTTCGTGAGAAACTAGATCCTAAGTCTAGCGCGTCTACCAATTCCGCCACACCCGCGCATAAGGTTGCGCTTTTGAGGGCGCAAAGATACAACAATTTTTTTAATGCTGAATGTTGAATGCTGAATTATGAATGCATTTCCCATTCCACATTCAGCATTCAACATTCCTCATACCACATTCCTCATTAGTTTTTGACGTCAAGCGCTTCGCGCAGTGCATTTCCAATGAGCATGAAAGCCAACACTAATAGCATGATAGCAATACCAGGCAGTATGGCCAAATAAGCCGCGTCCAAGATGATGAAGGCATAATTCTCCTTGATCATGCTGCCCCAAGAGGGCATGGGAGGCTGCACGCCGATGCCCAAGAAACTCAAGCCAGCTTCAAGCAGGATGGCCGAGGCGAAGTTGGCTGCCGAAACCACGATGATGGGGTTGAGGATGTTGGGCAAAATATGCTTGAAAATGATGCGCAAGTTCTTGAATCCTAAAGCTCTGCCAGCTTCCACAAAAGTCGTTTCGCGGATGGAGAGAATCTGTCCGCGCACGATACGCGCTACCTCCACCCACATGGTCAGGCCGACGGCGATAAACACCTGAGCGATACCTTTACCCAAGGCGAAAGTGATGGCGATGACCAGGAGCAGGGTAGGGATAGACCACACCACATTGATGAACCACACCACTGCATCGTCGACTTTGCCACGGAAGAAACCGCCCAAACTGCCCATCACGATACCAATCATCAAACTGAGCAGCACTGCGATAAAGCCAACCGTTAAGCTGATGCGACTGCCCAAAACCAGTCGGCTGAGGAAGTCGCGCCCAAACTGGTCGGTTCCCAAGAGGAATTTGCGGTGCTTCACACAATGGCTTCTAATATAGGTGTCAGCTTCTTCTGATGAAGTAAAAACGAAAGTCCCTGAGCCTGCGGTCGCTAAGGTCCCTGAGCCTGTCGAAGGGCCGACCTTTATAAATTCGTTATTGTCAATAATCTCCGTCCTTATAGTCGTACTTTCCTCCGCCTGATAGAGATAAACAGTCGTCTTCTCCTTGTCAATCTGAATACTGTCAAAAGGCAAATAAATGCAATCGTCTGGCCGACCGTTGAACAGAAACTGGAAGAAAGGCGTTCGCGCAGGTGGTGTTTCTTTCGGAATCATCAGCATGTCGACCTCAAAACCTGGTTTTTTCGTGCTGATTTCGAGGATTTGTCGGTTGGCGTTAGGTGTTTTATCTGGAATGATGACGTAGGCAAACAAGGCGAAAAGTGCCCAAAGAATGACGAAGCCACAGGAAACCATCCCGATCTTGTTGCTGCGGAAACGCTTCCATGCCAGTGCTTTAGGTGATTGCTCTTGCTTTAGCTTGTCTTTCATGATGCACCTTTCGATTCAACCGTCAAAAATACGCAAATCCCCCTTGATTTTGAGTCAAAAAAAGAAAAATTGAAAAATTTGTCCGAAAAACATCGCCGATTTGGAAAATTGTTGTATTTTTGCAGCCGCAAATCAGATGGTGGATTTAGCTCAGCTGGTTAGAGTACCGGATTGTGGTTCCGTGGGTCGTGGGTTCGAATCCCACATTCCACCCTGAGACGAAGAGGTTCGCGAGAGCCTCTTTTTTTGTTTTCTGCCTTCCGTGCATGTCATTCCAAGCCCGACCTTCTATAGATTCCAATCGCACCTTCCCCTGCCAGGAATGACATAGAAGGTCGGGCTGGCAGGAATCTATGCACGATAGGCAGGAAAATAACTTGAACCATGCTTGAAATGCAGAAAAAATGTGTAATTTTGCGCCTCAATTAAAACGACATGGCAAGGATAATGGCAATCGACCTTGGAAGGAAACGCAGCGGCATCGCCGTCACCGACCCTTTGCAAATCATTGCGAATGGGTTGACCACGGTGGAGTCGCACAAGCTCGTCGACTTCGTGCTCGATTACGTGAAGCGCGAGGAAGTGGAGCAAATTGTCATCGGCGAGCCCAAGGACATGAAAAACAACCCTTCCGACTGCTCGAAATACATTGAGCCCATCGTCAACCGGTTGAAAAAAATGCTGCCCGACATGAAGATTGTCCGTTTCGACGAACGTTTCACCTCGGTGATGGCGCACCAAACCATGATTGACGCGGGTCTCAGTAAATCGCGCCGCCAGGACAAGGAACTGGTTGACACCATCGCCGCCACCATTATTTTACAATCGTATATGAGTTCAATAAAGAATTAATCGTAGGGGCAGACCCTCGTGTCTGCCCATTAAAAACAAAAATATGATATTACCCATCGTAGCATATGGTCACCCAACGCTAAAGGCCATCGCCCAGCCCATCACTCCCGATTATCCTGACCTTGATGATTTAATGGCCGACATGTGGGAGACTTTGGCGCATTCCGAAGGTGTCGGTCTGGCTGCCCCGCAAGTCAACAAGTCCATCCGCCTCTTTATCGTTGACGGCAATCCCTTCTACCCTGATTATCCGGCTGCCAAGGATTTCAAGCAGGCTTTCATCAACGCCGAGCTTTTGGAGACTTTCGGTGAGATGGTGCCTTTCAAGGAAGGTTGTCTCAGTTTGCCTAACATTTACGAAGAGGTGATGCGCCCTGATAAGATTCGCATCAAGTACTTTGACGAGCAATTCCGTGAGCACGAGGAATTCTTCGAAGGCATTCGTGCCCGCATCATTCAGCATGAATATGACCATTTGCAGGGTCATGTCCTTGTCGACAGTGTCGCGCCTTTGCGAAAGACTTTGTTGCAAGGCAAGTTGCGTGCCATCACTGAAGGCAGATGTGATGTGGACTACCGTATGATTTTCCCGCACAAGAAAAAACTTAGGAGATAATTGATTATTAACAACTTAAAATTATAGAAAAGATGAAAAAGACATTAAATCTAATGCTCATTGCCATGCTGGCGTTGGGTATGTTTGCCTGTGGCGAAAAGAAACTGACCTATCAGGATTTGAAAAAAGCAGAGGCCACACTGTTTGATGAAGAGGGCTATTTGGATACCATAAAAGCACCCAAGGTGGCTGAAAAATACCTTAAATTCGTAGAGCAGAGTCCTGATGATTCTTTGGCATCGCTTTGGTTGTATCATGCTATGGAACTGAATGTTATGATGAAGAACACTGAGAAAAGCATGGAATTGTGTGATCGGCTGGTAGAAGAATATCCGGATTCAAAATGGACGCCAAGAGGATTGTATCTTTTGGGAGCGTTCGTTTATGACGAGGAGTTTAAGGATTTGGACAAGGCTCGTGAGGTTTATGAAAGAATCATCAGGGATTATCCTGACAGTGAGATTATTGAGTCAGTTCAGTCATCACTAAAGTATCTGGGATGGACACCGGAAGAGATTTTTACGGATATGGCCGTATCGCAGTTTGAATTTGATTAGTAGTGATCGCCAATCCAGACAGATTCAGTTTCTGGATAACATAAAGAAGCCCGTGAACTTAAAAACTCACGGGCTTCTTAGATTTAGGAGGTCTTAACAATCAAAAGCTTTCTTGAGTTCGTCCACAAGGTCGAGCTTCTCCCAGCCGAAGAACTCCACGTTCTTGTAGATGTGCTCGCCTTCGCGGAAGGTGTCGTTGTCCTCATAAAACACTTCCACTTTTCTGGTTTCAGGTTGGCGACCGAAATGACCATACGAAGCGGTTTCTTCGAAAATGGGGTTGGTGAGGCCGAAACGTTTCACGATGAAATAAGGCCGCAAATCGACCAATTCCTTTACCTTGAGGGCAATCTCGGCATCGCTCATCTTGACGTGCGAGGTGCCATCGGTGTTCACATAGAAGCCTACAGGTTCGGCCTTACCTATGGCGTAAGCAATTTGCACTAAAACTTGGTCGCAAACTCCAGCGGCCACGAGGTTCTTGGCGATGTGGCGTGCGGCGTATGCAGCCGAGCGGTCCACCTTCGAGCTGTCCTTGCCCGAGAAGGCACCACCGCCGTGGGCACCGCGACCTCCGTAGGTGTCGACGATGATTTTGCGGCCTGTCAAGCCAGAGTCACCGTGGGGACCACCGATGACGAACTTGCCCGTTGGATTCACATAGAGCTTCATGTCGTCGCCGAAGAGTTTCTTCAGGCGCATGGGCAGTTGCTTCTTCACCCTCGAGATGAGGATGTTGCGTACGTCTTCCTCAATCTTTTTCTGCATGGTCTCGTCATCGGCAAACTCATCGTGCTGTGTGCTGATGACGATGGTGTCGATACGCAGGGGTTTCCAGCCTTCGCCGTATTCTACCGTCACCTGCGACTTGGCATCGGGGCGGAGGTAGGTCATCTTCTTACCCTCGCGACGGATGGCGGCAAGTTCTTGCAACAGCAGGTGCGATAGGTCGATGGTGAGGGGCATATAGTTTTCGGTCTCCTTACAGGCAAAACCGAACATCATGCCTTGGTCGCCGGCACCTTGGTTTTCGTCAGCCTCGCGTTTCACGCCTTGGAAGATGTCGTTCGACTGGCCATGCAAGGCAGACAAAACACCGCATGACTGTGCATCGAATTTATACTCCGACTTGTTATAGCCGATACGGTCGATGACGCGACGCGCAATGTCTTGGATTTCAACGTAGGCATTGGTGCGGATTTCGCCCGCCACAACGACCAAACCTGTTGTAACCAAGGTCTCGCAAGCCACCTTAGAGGTGGCATCATAACGAAGAATCTCGTCCAAAACGGCATCCGAAATCTGGTCGGCTACCTTGTCGGGATGACCCTCGGAGACGGATTCTGAAGTGAAATAATAACCCATAACAAATTGTTTATTAGTTCGTTAATAAGAAATTTGTGTGGGAAGTGTTGACTGAAAGGGTCCTTCGGCAGGCTCAGGAACCCAAGGAAAAAGCATTGGTTTAGCATTTTTTCTTGTGGTTGCAATCAAATCAAATCTTTCCACGTAAGCGGGTGCAAAAGTACGAATAATTTTGGACACGGCGATTGCCGCGCCCAAAATTATTTCGTCAGCTTCTGAAACGCCTCCTCAATGCTCAAGTCTTCTTTCTGCAAGGTCTTGATGATGAGACCGCGGTCCACCGACCATTTCATCAGATTGGCGCGGATGTCGGTGTCGCCCTGCGGTTCAAGGATCCAATGGTTGCCCTTTACGCGCTGCACGCGACCTACTTGCGGGATGCTGCGGAGTAGAATTTCATCCACTTCGGTCTCAAATTCCACAATGACCACGTTGCTGGTGGCATTGTCCTGTTTCAGGTTCTCAATCTTGTCGTCGGCGACCACTACACCTTTATTAATAATAATGGCGCGTTCGCAGATGGCCTCCACCTCCTGCATGATGTGGGTGGAAAGCAACACGGTTTTCTCCTTTCCGAGGTTGGAGATGAGATTGCGGATATCGATGAGTTGATTGGGGTCGAGGCCGGAGGTGGGTTCATCTAAGATAAGCACCTGCGGATCATGCATCATGGCTTGGGCCAGACCTACACGTTGGCGATAACCTTTCGACAAGGCACTGATTTTCTTATGTGCCTCAAGGCCGAGGCCTGTCTCCTCAATCATTGCCTCAATACGTTTATGGGCCGCTTCGCCTTTCAGTTGGTGGATGCCTGCCACAAACTCCAAATATTCGCGCACGTACATATCCAAATACAAAGGGTTGTGCTCAGGCAGATAGCCTACGATGCGTTTCACGTCCATAGGCTCATCAATGACATCGTGTCCGTTGACGCTAACGGTGCCCGAGGTGGGCGGGATGAAGCAGGTGATGATTTTCATCAGCGTCGATTTGCCCGCACCGTTGGGGCCGAGCAGGCCGACGATACCTTTATTAATAGAGAGTGTCACGTCATTGAGGGCGAGTTGTTCGCCGTATTGTTTAGTGATATGATCGATTTCAATGGACATGTTCAATGGTTTTGAGGCTGCAAATATAGGAAAAAAGTGAAGATGCGAGACTTTTCTGCCGCTTTGCGTCATTGCGAGGCACGAAGCAATCCAGACAATCAACTTGCTTCCTGGATTGCTTCGTCGTACCTCCTCGCAATGACGTTCCCGCAAAAAATTCAATTAATACATTGTCAGTAGCCAAAAAAGTAGTACTTTTGCGGCCTCGTTAGTTAAGGTCCATTGTCTGACTTCTGAACGCGCTAACGCATTGATTTATGGGCGAAGATGAATTAATGCACAAAAAAGTTGGAGCGTAAAGAAGAAAGATGTAATTTTGCACCCCCTTAAATAGGGAAGTGTCTTATAGAATTGGATAAACATATTAAAAACAAAATGAACTACTTAAGTTACAAAACAGTAAGCGTCAACAAGGAAAATGCCAACAAGAAGTGGTATATCGTCGACGCTGAAGGTCAAATCCTGGGCCGTTTGGCTTCACAGGTTGCCATGATTCTGCGTGGCAAAAGGAAGGCATGCTATACTCCCCACAGCGATTGTGGTGATAATGTCATCATTATCAATGCAGAGAAGGTCATCCTCACTGGTAACAAGATGGCTGACAAGTACTACGTCCGTTACACCGGCTATCCTGGTGGACAACGTATCCGCACCGTGGGTGAGCAGCTGAAGCGTAAACCTACTTTCGTCATTGAACACGCCGTGCGCGGCATGCTCCCCAAGACGAAGTTAGGCAACGCCATCATCAAGAACCTCTATGTCTATGAGGGTACGGAGCACAATCATCAGGCACAACAGCCTATTGAACTCAAGATTAACACAATTAAGCACAATAAGTAATCATGGAAGTTATCAACGCTTTAGGTAGAAGAAAGACCGCCGTTGCCCGTATCTATATGAAGGCCGGCAGTGGTAACATTACGGTGAACAAGCGCGACTACAA
>JAEEGG010013178.1_pt1 | contig 17725 bp, 12 predicted proteins | sample 9134161 | NCBI WGS metagenome assembly JAEEGG01 (sample SAMN16246543, study PRJNA631951) | gut metagenome | biome: gut microbiome; feature: rumen; material: CR-attached | host: Bos | place: Iran: Karaj | collected 2018-10 | reverse complement strand
TTACATGCATCGTAGAGGGTCTGCCCGCCGGCATAGGCAACCCCGTATTTGACAAACTTGAGGCATCACTGGCCAAAGCCATGCTGGGTATAAACGCAGCCAAGGGTTTTGAATACGGTGACGGTTTCCAATCCGCATCACAGCGTGGCTCTGAACACAATGACGCCATGCGCATGGAGAACGGACAGGTTACCATGTTGTCTAATCACAGCGGAGGCATACAGGGAGGCATAAGCAACGGGCAGCCCATAAGGTTCCGCGTAGCATTCAAGCCCACTCCCACCATAGGTCAGGAGCAGCATACAGTTACACGCTCAGGTGAGAATACTACTGTAGCTGCAAAGGGCCGTCATGACCCCTGCGTAGTACCACGTGCAGTGCCCGTAGTTGAGGCACTCACCGCACTGGTTCTGCTTGACCAGTGGCTTGCATCAGGAAAATAATCAGAAAAGAGTTTCAAACCTGTCTGCCAACTCCTGCATGGAGTGCATAAGCATGACAGGGCCTTCAGCCTGGAGAATCTCATCCTCCAGGGGACCGGTGTTTACTGCAATGGTATCTATTCCGGCAGCTACGCCGGCACGTATTCCAAGCGGGGCATTCTCCACAACCACTGCCTCACTTGCCGGCACACCGGCTATACTCAACCCTTTCAGGTAAGGATCAGGATAAGGTTTGCCGCGAGTCACCTCAAAGGCGGTAACCATACGCTCACGTGTGATATAGCCTTCAAAATCCCTCTGTACCCTCTCTATAAGGTTTTTCTGCCCTGAGCCTGTTACTATCAGGATCTTAAGTCCGGCTGTTGCAGCCCTGCGGAACACCTCAAGCGCTCCTGGCATGACACGCGCCTCCGGCATGGAGCGGAACAAAGATGCCTTATAGTTGTAGATATCATCAATCTCACTCTCGGTTGCCTCATAACCGCGGTCACGCAGGCTGATGCGCACTACGGTATCATGACCGGTAGCGCCCTCATTCATATATACATCATGAGGAGACATATGCATACCGAACTTTTCCATCGCCTGACTCCATGCTTTGGAATGGTTGGGCATGGAATCATACAAAACGCCATCCATGTCAAACAGGATGGCGCTTTTATTACGGAGTGAAAATGACATTCCCTAAATCTTATTTTACTTGTTTATCCTGGAGAGAATCTTTTTTGATTCCTCCTCATACCCGGGTTTGTTAAGCAGGGCAAACATATTCTTCTTATATGCCTCCACGCCCGGCTGGTTGAAGGGATTTACCCCGAGCACATAACCGCTTATGCCGCAACCCTTCTCAAACATATAGATAAGCTGGCCTATCCAGTATTCAGTCAATTCAGGAACGATGATGCGCATATTGGGTACACCTCCATCCACATGAGCCAACCGCGTTCCCAACTCAGCCATCTTGTTAACCTCATCCACATGCTTGCCGGCCAGGAAGTTCAGCCCGTCCAGATTCTCATCATCAGAAGGAACAAGAACGGAGTGCTTAACCTTGTCAACAGAGATGACCGTTTCAAATATTGTGCGCTCGCCCTCCTGAATCCACTGGCCCATGGAGTGAAGGTCTGTTGAAAGGTCAACTGAAGCAGGGAATATGCCCTTACCCTCCTTACCTTCAGACTCACCGTAAAGCTGTTTCCACCACTCGCTCAGATAGTGGAGCTTGGGCTGATAGTTAGCCAGAATCTCTATCTTCTTACCGCTGCGATACAGAGCATTGCGTGCGGCTGCATACTGTGCCGACGGATTATCTTCAAATGGAGTTGAACTGGTGGTCAATGCCTCCATATCGGCAGCACCCTTTAAAAGCTGGCGGATATCAAATCCGGCTACAGCTATCGGAAGCAGACCTACAGGAGTGAGGACAGAGAAACGTCCGCCCACATTGTCAGGTATGATGAAACTGCGATACCCCTCCTTATCGGCACATATACGGGCTGCACCGCGCTTGGCATCAGTAATGGCAACAATAACCTTGCGGGTCATCTCCTTGCCGCGCTGGTCCTCGCACTGCTTCTTGAGCAGACGGAACGCCAAAGCAGTCTCAGTTGTAGTACCAGACTTGGAGATGTTTATAATGCCGAACTTCTTATTCCTGATATACTCAGCAAGTTCAAAGAGGTAATCCTCACTTATATTTTGACCGGCAAATAATATCTGCGGATTCCTGCCGTCCATAATAGACTGACTGAAAGAATTGCTGAGAGCCTCTATGACAGCACGTGAACCAAGATAGCTACCGCCGATACCTGCCACAATAACCACTTCACAGTTCTCACGCAAAACCTTAGCAGTATCCTCAATGGCATCAATAAGACCTTTATCACTCTTTGAGGCCAGATTCATCCATCCAATAAAGTCATTGCCCGCTCCATTACCATTCTCCAGTTTGAGAATGGCATCTTTCACCTGGGGCTCAAGCGCCTTGATCTCACTCTGTGGAATGAAATCAAGAATCCGTGAAATGTCAATCTTAATCATAGTCCTTTAGAATCTGTTTCTATTTGAATGAGTCGGTAAGAAGTTTAATCTCTATTACCGGCGATATATGTTCATAGAGAATATTATACATAGCATCAAGAATGGGCATATTAACCCGATAATGCTCATTTATCTCCTTCATGCATTTGGTACCGTAATAACCTTCAGCAATCATTTCCATTTCAAGCTGGGCAGATTTCACTGAGTAGCCCTTGCCTATCATAGTTCCGAACACGCGGTTACGGCTGAAGTTTGAGTAACCCGTAACCAGCAAGTCACCCAGATATACAGAGTCATTCACTGCACGGCTGGGCATAGGGCGTGCCGTGGCCAGGAAATTGTTCATCTCCTGAATAGCATTTGACATAAGCACTGCCTGGAAGTTATCACCGTATTTGAGTCCGCTGCATATACCAGCAGCAATGGCATAGACATTCTTAAGAACAGAGCTGAACTCTATTCCGGCCACATCTTCTGATACTGATGTCTTGACATAGGAATTGGTAAGCTTGCGCCCTATAGCCTGCGCATTCTCCAACTCCTGACATCCCACAGTAAGATATGACAGACGTTCCAGGGCCACCTCCTCTGCATGACACGGACCGGCAACCACGGCAATATTCTCTACAGGAACACCGTAGAAGCGATGGAAATAGTCTGACATAAGCAGATTGTCATCGGGCAATATACCCTTTATGGCTGACACCACGAACTTATCCTTAAGTTTTACCTTAAGTTTCTTCATGTGGCTCTTGAAATAAGGTGAAGGAGTCACAAACACCAGTACCTCAGAGTCATTCACAATCTGGTTTATGTCCGATGAAAAATTGATGCGGTTAACATCAAACTGCACACCTGAAAGATATGCAGGATTATGCCCCAGACGCTTGAAATCGGCAATACGGTCATCACGACGGATGTACCAGTTTATGGAATCCTCAGTTGACAGCAGTATCTTGGCTATTGCTGTTGCCCAACTGCCGCCACCCATAATTGCCAGTTTTCCCTTTGGAATTGCCATAACTATATATGTTTTTAATCTTTGATTTCAGGTTTCATCTGCGGGAAGAACAGCACCTCCTGGATAGCCTGCTGTCCGGTCATAAGCATAACCAGACGGTCTATGCCGATGCCGATACCGCTTGTGGGAGGCATTCCGTACTCCAGTGCGCGTACAAAATCCTGATCTATGAACATAGCCTCGTCATCACCCTTCTGGCTAAGACGCAGCTGATCCTGGAAACGCTCGTACTGATCAATGGGATCGTTGAGTTCGCTGTATGCGTTGGCCAGCTCCTTGCCGTTAACCATCAGCTCAAAACGCTCGGTAAGACCGGGCTTGCTGCGGTGCATCTTGGTAAGGGGTGACATCTCAACGGGATAGTCTGTGATGAATGTGGGCTGTATGAATGTACCCTCGCAGGTCTCGCCGAATATCTCGTCAATGAGTTTGCCCTTGCCCATGGAGGGAGTAACCTCAACGCCGCACTTCTTGGCAACCTCACGCATCTCATCCTCTGACATGCCGTTCAGGTCATAGCCTGTCTTCTCCTTGATGGCATCCAGGATAGGCAGACGGCGGTAGGGGGCCTTGAAGTCAACCTCGTTCTCACCTACCATAACCTTGGTGGTGCCGTTGGTCTCAAGAGCTATCTTCTCAAGAAGTTTCTCTGTGAAATCCATCATCCAGTTGTAGTCCTTGTAGGCTACATAGAGTTCCATGCAGGTGAACTCGGGATTATGGGTGCGGTCCATACCCTCGTTACGGAAGTTCTTGCCGATCTCATAAACGCCCTCAAAGCCGCCCACGATAAGACGCTTCAGATAAAGCTCTGTTGCGATACGGCAGTACAGATCAATGTCAAGGGTGTTATGGTGTGTGATGAACGGACGTGCGCTTGCACCGCCGGGGATTGGCTGCAGTATGGGAGTCTCAACCTCGGTGTAACCGGCATTGTCCAGAACTGAACGCAGGGTGCGGATAACCTTGGTACGCTTCAGGAATGTCTCCTTTACGCCTTCGTTAACCACCAGGTCTACGTAACGCATACGGTAACGCAGGTCGGGGTCATCGAACTTGTCATATGCAACACCGTCCTTGTACTTTACGATAGGCAGCGGGCGCAGTGACTTGCTCAGGACCGTGAGTTTCTTGGCGTGGATGGTGATCTCACCCATCTGGGTGCGGAATACGAATCCCTCTATGCCGATGAAATCACCTATGTCAAGGAGTTTCTTGAAGACCTTGTTGTACATCTCCTTGTCCTCCTCATCGGGGCAGATGTCGTCACGGGTGATGTAGACCTGGATACGGCCTGTTGAATCCATCAGCTCAATGAATGATGCCTTACCCATGATACGGCGGCTCATCATACGGCCGGCTACGCATACCTGGCGGGGCTCATCCTCATCCTTGAAGTTCTCTTTTATCTCGGCGGCAAAAGCGTTTGTGGGATACATTGCTGCGGGATACGGATCGATACCCATTTCACGCAACTCCTTCAAACTCTCTCTCCTGAATTGTTCCTGATCGCTTAATTCCATTGTTCTTTATATTCGATATACAGCCCGCAAAGGTAGTAAAAATAAAATAATAATGGCGCGTGACGCGCCACTATTACATAATCTTAACTCCTTCGGAGTCAGTAATAATCACTTGCCCAGAAGGCCGAAAATGCTGGTCAGCGATGATATGGTGCTTGAAACCTCATCGGTAGCATCCTCAATCATCTCGACAGCCTCCGAGACTGTCTCCTTGGCGGCAGAGCTAACCTGAGTGGTAGTTTCCTGGACCGTCTGCTTGGCTGTCTGAGTTGTCTGCGCACCGGTCTGCTCTGCACCTGCCACGGCAAGAACTCCGGCTGCGGCTATGGTTGACAGATCAGTACCTGATACCAGTGACTGAAGTGTATTGGTAACAGTGCCGGCAGTATTCTTTGTCACAAGACGGTCTGAACCAAGGATAAGACCCTGAGCGAACTCATTGTAGAATTCACTCTTGTCATCCACACCCTTGAGTCCCTGAATGCCGTTGCTCAACTGAGCAAGCATGATGATGTTGTTCAGATTGGTGATATCAATCTGACCATCAGTCTGATACTGGGAATAAAGACTCTTCAGTGCTGCGCCCGATGCCTGTCCGCTGACCGATGCGCTGCCGTTCTTTGTTCCGATACCGAATATGCCGCATGATGATGTCATCAGGCATACTGCAAAACAAAATACAAATCCAAAAAACTTTTTCATAAATATCACGTTTAAAGTCACTTCATTATCATAGTGGCTCCGCTGGGCTGCATCTCAAACTGATAAGGCTTCCTGGTCTTGAGCTTGAGAGTGCTCAGTGAAGGCTCCATGGTCTTCTTGTCATCGGTGTAGAACTGAACCGGGCCGTCACCCAGGAATGAGAGGTCAATCTTGGATTTGATAACCTCATTGGTGGCGTTCAGTCCGGCTACGAACCAGCGGCCGTCAGTACTCTTGCGTGCCAGTATCACGTACTTGCCGGGATAACCGTCCAGGAAACGGGTCTCGGTCCAGGTGGTGGGAGCGTCACGCAGCCAGTCCATGCAGATCTTGGGTGCATCCTCCAGGTTGTTGGGGCAGATGGCTATGTTCTGGATGGGGTTCTGGAAAATAACCTCGGTTGCAATCTGGAATATGGGAGTGGTCTTGAGCTTTGATCCGCGTCCGCTGTTCTGCCTGTTCAGGATACGGTTCATGAAACAGCCGCCAAACTCCATGCAGCCCACGGTGTTGCGGATGAACGGATGCAGGGTTGCCTTGAAGGCCTCCTCATCGCATGAGCCCTGGCCAAAGTACATGTTCTCAGATGCCAGAACGGCCTCTGAACCTACGTAGTTGGGATACATTCTCTCCCATCCGCGCGGCAGTGTGCAGCCGTGGAATATGCACATGATTCCGTGGTCGTTGGCATCGGACAAAACCTCCTCGTAAAGACGGATGGTCTCCTGCTTGTCACCGCCCCAGAAATCAACCTTGATTCCCTTGCAGCCCACCTTCTCCAGCCAGGCCATCTCCTGCTTGCGGATGATTGAGTTGTCCATCTTGCAGATGGGGCTCTGTACTATATCGTTCCAGTAGCCGCTTGAACTGTACCACAGGAATACGTCCACGTTCTTGGAGTTGGCATACTTGATGAGCTGCTCCATGCGCTCGTAGCCTATATTCTGGTCCCAGCCTGCATCGATCAGGATATACTCCCAACCCATCTCTGATGCCAGGTCGATGAACTTTATCTGATCATCCCAGTTGCATGATGCATCCTGCCATACTATCCAGCTCCATGTGCTGCGGCCGTATACATACTCGCGTGAGGGAGCATAGAGAGGCTCTACATAGTCCCACATAACTGTAGTCTCTACGATAGGCTTCAGGTCGGCACCCACGGTGATGGTACGCCAGGGTGTTGAACCCGGCAGACGGAATGCGGGGCTTACTGTTCCGATACCGTTGTTCTCATCGGGCATGGGGAACTCAATCTTGTAAGTATTGTCCTTGCAGTCACCCAGACGTGAAGCGCAGTAACTGCTGCTTACGCCGGTCTCGCAAAGAAGTACCCAACCGCTCTCACCTACATGGAACAGTCCGGGGAATGTGTAACCGTGACCGTACTGGGAGCGTACGTTCATCTGGCCGTCATTTGAGTAGCCCTCCTCATAACTGGGCTTGCTGCGCTGCCAGCCAATCATGGCGTCACTCTGCGGAGTGAGGAATGTGGTGGTGCCGTCAGGGAAACGGAATCCGGTATTCTCAAAGAGAACGCGGGTGCTTGCGCGCTGACGGGGTTTGGGTATGTTATAGCGGATGGCTATGTCATTGTTGCTTACGCGGAACTCAAACTCTATGGTCTCGCGTGCGGCATTTTGCAGTTGGTACACTCCCAGACTGTATTCATGACTTACATGGGCAGTCTTGATACGGTCCATGGTATAGTCTACGGTTCCCATATCGGTAAGTGTACCCACCAGTGTCAGGTTCCTGGTGAAATCACCGTTACCTGCCTCACGACCCTGGGGAAGTCCCTCAAGAGTGGGTTTGGAGCCCAGGTCAAGCATGATACCTATGGGTGAGTCCTCAAGCATCTGCTTGCCGTCATATTTGACAGAATAGGTGGGATTCTCTGTTCCGGTAAGATTGAAAGAGACTACAAGGCGTCCGTCAGGACTTTTAAGGTCCATAATACTCTGGTTTTCCTGAGCGAAAGCAGCCGTGAAAGCCAGCATTGAACCGAGTGCAAATGCAAAAATTTTCTTCATTGTCATTTATTGTAAGTTTTCAGGTTAAATAAGTTCTGTAAGATCAGAGTGCACGGAAACTCAGACGCAGGGTTATCTGCGGATAAACGGGATACTTGTCAACGTATTCAAGTATCTCCTTGGCATCATTGTCAAGTCCCTCGGCGGCATCGGTAATGGAGCCCACCTCCTTGTCCTGACAATAGAGCACTGAGTTATGATATATCATGGCACCCGCCTCCAACTGAAGTCCTAAGGTACGGTTGGGGATGCATCGGCCAAGACCCAGACCAAGGTAGTACTTGAGAGGATCCATCCTGAAATCGGCCTGCATGTATCCGCAGCCGTCTTTCTCCATTACGGGATAATTCTCGTCACCTATTGTGAGGGCCAGTTCCTTCTCCTGTCCGGGAAGGGCTTTGCTGTTGAGTTCCTGAAGTGCGGCCCAGTCATTCTCAGCGGTGTTTCCGCTCACTTTCAGGAAGGGTGCGCTCTGCTTTGACGAGGGGGTGTAGTATACACCGCCTGCCACGTAGAAACGTCCCAGTGCGAACGGATACCAGTTGATCATTGCCTTGAAGTTATTAAGGTTCATGCCTAAACCGGCATTTATTATGGCCTCATCGCCAAACTTATGCTCAAACTCATAAGAGGTTGCGGCGGAGTACTGTTCCTGAGCCTCCCTGAGTTCTTTTGTGTCAATTACAAGATCTGTTCTGAGAAGGTCACCTGCGGGTGCCCAGTTATAACCGGCCTTTAAAACCAGATGCTTCTGGACAGGTACGGCCAACTCTACGCCGAAACCGTGCAGGCCCACCTCCGCTCCTACCGAGAAGTGGCGGAAAGGTTCCATGTTATCTTGTGCCCAAGCGCCTATTGAAATGAATGCTGCAAGCAGTGTAAGGATTTGTTTTCTCATATTATAAAAGGATTATCTTCAAATAATTAATACTTGTTTGGCCCTGCAAAAATAAACCTTTCTTACTCAGTAAGAAAATAAATCCCGGATAAATGTGTAACTTCGCGTCCGCAATGGCCCCGTAGCTCAGTTGAATAGAGCGTCAGATTCCGGTTCTGCAGGTCGTGGGTTTGAGTCCCACCGGGGTCACAAAAAAGGCGATCGCTTCGGCGACCGCCTTTTTTGTAACCCCGGCGGGATGATTAATTTACCATTCTATAGGAGTTTCTCCGTGCTTTATGAGCCAGTCGTTGGTGAGGCTGAAGTGGTGGTTTCCGAAGAAGCCGTTGTAGGCTGAGAGGGGTGACGGATGGGCCGATGTGAGGACAAGGTGACGGGAGCGATCTATGATGGCTCCTTTTTTCTTGGCATAGCCTCCCCAAAGTATGAATACCAGTCCGTCACGGTGAGCATTGAGTTCACGGATTGCAGCATCGGTAAACTCTTCCCAACCCTTTCCCTGATGGGATCCGGCCTGACCGGCACGGACAGTCAGGGTGGCGTTCAGAAGCAGCACGCCCTGCTGCGCCCAGCGCGTCAGGTCACCGTTTGCGGGAACGGGCTTGCCCAGATCATCGCTTATCTCCTTGAATATGTTTCTCAGCGAAGGCGGGAACGGGACACCTTCATTGACCGAGAAGCACAGTCCGTGTGCCTGGCCTGGTTCATGGTAGGGGTCCTGCCCTATTATGACCACCTTGACCTTGTCAAAAGGGCAAAGGTCAAAGGCGTTGAATATCAGACGTCCGGGAGGATAGACCGGACCATGGGCGTACTCTTCCTTTACAAAGTCTGTCAAAGTCTTGAAATAGGGCTTGTCAAACTCTGTCTGGAGATGCTCCTTCCAACTCTGGTCTATCTTTACTTCCATATCAGATCAACTGAATGCCGGCTTTGGCGCACTGTGCGCGCATGTCATCGGGCCATATGCTGGCCTGGATTTCACCTATGTGAGCCTTCTGCAGGAACAGCATGCAAAGACGTGACTGGCCGATACCGCCGCCAATTGACAGAGGCAGTTCGCCTGCCAGCAGTTTCTTGTGGAAATAGAGTTCCTTGCGCTCCTCCTTGCCGCACATTTCCAACTGGCGCAGCATAGACTCCTTGTCTACGCGGATACCCATTGATGAGAGCTCCATGGCGCGGCCCAGTATGGGATTCCAGACCAGAAGGTCACCGTTGAGTCCCAAGAAACCGTCCTGATTGGGAGTTGTCCAGTCATCATAGTCAGGTGCACGCAGGTCATGCTCCTTACCGTCGCCCAGTTTGCCGCCTATGCCCATGATGAATACGGCTCCGTGCTCGCGGCAGATGGCATCCTCACGCTCCTTGGGAGTCTTGTCGGGATAGAGACGGCGCAACTCCTCAGAGTGGATAAAGAACACCTCGCGGGCCAGGAACGGCTCCAACTGGGGATAGGTCTCGTTAATCAGGTACTCTGTACGGAGCATTGCCGAGTATATCTTGCGTACAATACGCTTCAGGAAATCAATGTTGCGGTCATCGGCCGTGATTACACGCTCCCAGTCCCACTGGTCAACATAAAGCGAGTGCAGGTTTCCCAGGCTCTCATCGGCACGGATGGCGTTCATATCGGTATAGATTCCGTAGCCGGGCTTTACCTCATACTCGGCCAGGGTAAGACGTTTCCACTTGGCAAGTGAATGAACCACTTCGGCCTTGGCATCGGCCAGGTCCTTGATTGGGAATGTTACGGCACGCTCAACGCCGTTAAGGTCATCGTTGATACCCATGCCCTTGAGAACGAACAGAGGGGCGGTGACACGTCTCAACTGCAATCCGGTTGAGAGATTCTGTTGGAAGAACTCTTTGATGAGTTTGATACCCTGCTCTGTCTGCTGCATTGACATGAGCGGTTTGTACTTTTCAGGAATGATCAGGTAGCTCATAGCATTTATGTTGATTTATTCGTTATACCAGTTGACGTAGCTGTTATAGCTGGAACGTTTCTTGACCTTGAGCAGGTCAGCCAGCATCTGCGAGTTTGCCTTGACGGTAAAGTTGTATGACGTATACGGTTTGAGCACGACGCTGCAAGACATGTTGAAGCAGTGCAGGTCACGCGTAACACTCATTGTGGTGGTGGTGAAATCATGCCAGGTGAAATCCCATCCTGACGAGAAACTGATATTCCACTTGTTGGTCAGTTTCATGTTTCCTGACATGTTCAGGTTGTGTGACAGAGCCCACGGGTAACGCATGCGCTCCACATTGATCGGGGCCGATGTGTTCTCCCTCATGGTGATACCGTACGATATGGAGAACGACCACGGCAGGGAGTAACTTACATAACCGTCCTCATCAACAGGAGCGGCGCCTCCGTTCTTGCCGGGTGCGGACTGGGTACGTCCCACCGATGCCGGTTTGTCGGCATTGGGATTCTCATCCGGTTCCTCATCTTCTTCCTCCTCCTCGTCATTGTTACGGTGAGTAAGGGTTCTCCACTTGGTCCTCCACTCGTTAAGCGTGTTGTTGGAGAACGTATAAGAGAAGTTCTGGCTCATGCCCTGGAATCGGCCGAAACGTCCGTACGAATACTCCGTGCGGTCACCTACGATTACCCTGCCCTGCTCGTTGAACTCATATGCGTAAGTGGCCCATGTGGCACTCAGGCTGAAGGTATGGTTCTTGGGCAGTTTCAGTCTCAGACGGGTATTGAGGTTACTCCACGGCTTGGATCTGGCGGCAAAGTTGTATGACATTGATGCACCCAACTCGTCTATCAGGGGAATGTTCCTGGTTGACTTGGTGGAGTCCTTGTCAGTACGGATCTTCATCTCCAGGTTGTTGCCCACGCTAAGCGAGAGGGTTCCGGATTTTCCCTTGCCCGGGACGCCGTACATGGACCCGTTGAACGGCGAATACTCTACCGTGCGGACCTCGCCCTTGTCATCGGTGTAGGTGTAGGTGTCATAGTAACCGTAGCGGGCGGCACTGAAGTCAGGAGCCATGCTGTAACTTACCGACGGAGTGAACACATGGCGTACCGCAACCAGTTTGTTGCCGAACAACTTTATCCACAGGTTGGTAGGCTCGTAGAAACCGTACAGTTTGGTATTTGCGCTGACGCTGAGGTTATAGTTGTAGACCCTGTTGAATCCGTAGACGGTATCCCTTGCCACCTTCATCTGATCGGCATCCCAGGACTGCTTGACCTTGTAGGTATACCAGCGGGAGTTGTAGTTGAATGACGGGGTTATGTTGATGGTCTTGAACAACTGGAATGTGGCACTGACGGGAATGGAGTGTCTCATACCGTTGTTCCAGTCACGGATCAGGTTCTTGTGCATGATCTCATCCTCCTTACTGGTGATGCTGTTGCTCAGCGAACCGGAGTAAGAGAGCGAAATCTTCTCATACCACTTGGCGTTGCCCACAACCTTCTTGCGCTTGAACGGGTAGAAACGCTGCAGTGAAATGCTCAGCGAAGGCAGGCTCACCGACATGGTTGAGTCACGCATGTTCTGCGACAGGTTCATAGAACTGGAGATTGACAGACCTATGGACGGGAAATTCCTTGAGTAACTTATACTTGAAGTACGGGTACTCTGCGATGTCAGCGACGGGTTGTACAGACTGCTCAGGTTGGACCGCTCATAACTCTGTGTGGCAAAGTTCACACTCGCCGAGAAGTTCTGGTACGGGTTTGCCTTGGCATCCTGACGGTGGGTCCAGCGCAACTTGAAGTTCTTTGTCACCGAGTAATCCGGCAGTCCCTTGTCACCCAGTTTGGTGGTTAGCGAACTGGCATACACGTTACCCGAGAACTTGTAGCGCTTCTTGTATCGGCTCTCGGCAGATACGCCCCATGAGCCCTTGGTGAATATCTCACCCAGCACCTTGAGGTCAAAATAGTCGGAGAGTGCAAAATAGTAGCCGCCGTCCTTGAGATAGAAACCTCTCTCCATCTCGTCGCCGTAGGTAGGCACTATAATGCCAGATGCATAATCACCCTCCAGGAACGGGAAGAATCCGAAAGGCACGAACAGGGGCAGAGGAACGCCCATCACTTCAAGATATGCGGGGCCGAATATCACGTCGCGGCCGGGACGGACCTTGGCACGTGTGATGCGGATGTTGAAGTGGGGATCGTCATGCTGGTCACAGGTGGTGTAGACACCGTCGGCTATGTAATACTCGCCTTCGGGACCCTTCTTGGCCTCCTGGCTGGTCATATAGCCCTCACCCTGCTGGGTAATGATCTCGTTTATGTAACCCTTCTCAGTCTTGAAGTTGTAACTGATGTGATTTGATTCATACGGGGTCGATCCGTCCACGAACACAGGCGCTCCCTGCATGACACCCGCAGAGTCCAATCTTCCGTCGGCATAGACAAGACTGCTGTCCATCTGCATCTTGATGACGGCGGCTGTGAGCTGTACGTTCTGATAGTTCACCTTGCCGTCACCGTACAGCGAAGCGTAACCGCCGTTGTTCCACACCATTGAGTCTGTCGACTCGTAGATAACGGGGTCTTCAAGGGAATCTTTCTTTTTCCTGGGGCCTTGGGGAATGGTGTCACGTACCGCAGTCACGGTATCCTGAACCGATACGACAGAGTCCTGAACCGCAGGAATGGAGTCAACAGGGACCTGAGCCACTGCCATTCCGGCCGGAATAAACAATCCCAGAAGGATCGGGAGCCATCTTTTTCTGTTATTTCCCCTCACTTGCCGATGAGCTTTCTGCGTATCAAACTGCAAAAGTACCCATAAAAGCTCACACAAGCGCACACGCGGGGCTGTTTTCAGAATTTTTAATAGTTACAGGAAAAGCCTGCACCACTCCCTGAAGATATCCACACCCTCCTGTCCGAACTTGGCCAGGCTGTTCTCGGCCTGCTCTATGGTCTTCTCCTCGTTGGGACGGGTTTTGCTGTAAAACTTGTCGGCAAAGCAGACAATCTTCTCCTCAATTGAAACGGGAGTCATGTCACGGTGGGGCACGGGCAGGTCAAGCTCCAGTATCTGTTTAAGCGTCAGTCCGGTGCCTGTATGTCGCTCCGCAACCAGCGCATGGCGCGGCAGCCCCTCGCTCCGGAGCAGGTCGGCACCCAGATAACCATGGCACAGGTAATGGTATTTGCCAAAGCAGTGGATCTTATCGGCATCTGTAAGGAAAATTCCTATATCATGAAGCATGGCGGCCTCCTCCGTGAATGCGGCATCGGCACCCAGTTCCGGGTGAGCGGCCACAATCTTCAGCGCCTTGTCGGCCACAAGGCGGCTATGCAACAGAAGCAGATCCCTGAGGGGTTGATTGTCAGAGTAATACTTGTCAATCACCCCCATCCACAGGCTTTCGTTTCCTACACTCATCTTAAAGGTGCGATTACAAAACTGTATGAATAGTCACCGTAGTGCAGCTTGTACGGCTCCAGCGGTGTGGCGCCCCAGCTGTTCACGCAGGCCAGACCGTACTGTGCCTTGTCAATATGCACAACGGTATAGGGACGCGGAGTCAGGTCTCCTGCATGTACGTTATGCTTCTGCGGACCCTCGTCCAGATCGGCAGTTGTATAGTTGAGTGACGACATGCTCAGAGGAGCGTCACTGTAGAACTCCAGACCCAGTCCGTCGGCGTTTGTCACGCGCCACCAGCGGACATCGGTCTTGTTGCCGTTCTCCTGCGGACGTATGTAGGGGAAATACTGGTCAGCCACAGAACTCTTATAGATACCCAGGAACTGCGAGCTGTTACGGTCCGAGTAGTTCTCAACCGGGCCGCGGCCGTAGAACTCAACCTGGTCAAACTCCTGAGCCATGTTCATGGTCATACCGAACTTGAACAGGTCCGGCATACCCTGTGGGCGCTGCGGGCGCTGGCCCTGACGCTGGGGTGCGGCCTGAGCCATAGCCTGGGCAGCCTCCTCGGGACGGGTAACCATCTTCTGTGAAACATGCATAATGCCTTCGCGGTCCAGCACATACTCCATCTCAAGTGATGCATGGAGCTGCTCTATCTCATATTTTACGTTTACCTTACCCAGACCGTCCTCAACCTTGCACTCAAAAGCGGTGCGTCTCAGATTGGGATTGCGCCATGCCTGCATGCGTGTGTGCAGGTTTGCACCGTAGTCGTTATCGGTGGGAGCACGCCAGAAATCACTCTTAAGCTGGCTTCCGTTCTGTGTAATCTGCTTGCCGTCAATGTCAATGTAATCTATCCAGCCGCTATTCTTGTTGAAGGTATAGACAACGCCTGCAGCCTCAAGCTTGACATAGGCCACCGCCTCATCAATCTTCACGTCTCCGGTATTCGCTGCAGCCATCTGCGGGAACTCATAGCCGGCAACCTCAAACTGATTATGTGCCACAACAAAATCCTTCTCAAGCAGAGGAGCGGCCTCTTTCAGTTTAAACTCCACTTCCACAAGTATCTCCTTTCCCGCCGGAGCCTTCTTTATAGCCTTGGCAAGATCTGATGATGTAACCTTTACCCTGCTCTGGGCGGCAATCTTGGGCAGCTTTATCTGACCGCGCGACACCTCGGCGCCATCGGCCTTCAGAGCATACTCCATGTAGTAAGCCGACAGGTCAGTATAGAAGTTCTCATTATATACTTCAATGACGCCCTTCTTAAGGTCAACTGGAGTAGCCCAGATGTTCTGGTAGAAATACTGCACCTCATATGCGTGCGGATTCCAGCGGCGGTCAGGGGCAATCAGACCGTTGCAGTTAAAGTTCTGGTCCGATGTGGGATAACGTCCCTCATCACCTCCGTACATGAAAATCTCCTTTCCATCGGCGTTTTTGCCATATACCGCCTGGTCCACAAAGTCCCAGATAAAGCCGCCCTGAACCGAGCGGTTGGCACGGATAATGTCCCAGTACTCCTTGAATCCGCCCTCGGAGTTACCCATTGCGTGGGCGTACTCGCACTCAATCATCGGGCGCGGGTCGTTGCCGCGTTCATGGCGCTCCATGGCGCCGTAATCAGCGTACATCGGGCAGTGTATATCGCAATGGTCAGGCGAGCCTGTAGCACCCTCATACTGCACGGGGCGGGTCTTGTCATACTCCTTGATCCACTTGTAGCAGGTCACAAAGTTCTGGCCGTCACCGTCCTCGTTACCCATTGACCATACTATGATTGAGGGATGGTTCTTGAAGGTTATTACATTTGACCTGTTACGTTCCAGGTGTGCCTGCTCATACTCGGGATTGCGGGCCAGAGGGTTGGGTCCGTACATCATGCCGTGACCCTCGATATTGGCTTCGGCTACCAGATAAATGCCGTATTCATCGCACAAATCATACCAGCGCGGATCATCGGGATAGTGGCTGGTGCGGACTGCGTTGATGTTCATCTGCTTCATTATCTGAATATCCTGGACCATACGCTCCAGCGGTACCACATATCCGCCGTAGGGATCCATCTCGTGACGGTCGGCACCCTTTATGAGTATGGGCTGTCCGTTTACCAGCAACTGGCGGTCACGGATCTCGACCTTACGGAATCCCACCTTCTGCGGAACCACCTCAATCACCTTTCCGTCGGGTTCCTGAAGAGTCATGTAAAGGGTATAGAGATACGGAGTCTCGGCGGTCCATTTGTAAGGATTTCCTACCTGGAAGGAGAACTTTACGGCACCGTTTGCAACGGTCTCTGATGCGCCGCGGATAACCTTGCCGTCGGCATCCTTCAACTGAAGGTTCAGCACCTTGCCGTCGGCTCCGCTGAATGAAGCCTCAAAGTCAAGGGTGGCGTTCACATATTTGCCGTCCAGGTCGGTAACCACACGGAAATCATCAATATGAGCCTGCGGGCGGGAATAGAGATAGACCTCACGGGCTATTCCGGTAAAGCGCCAGAAGTCCTGATCCTCTATGTAACTGGCATCACACCAGCGCATTATCTGCATGGCTATCAGGTTCTTCTCGCCAAACTTGACATAGTCGGTGATATCAAACTCGGCCTCCATCTTGCTGTCCTCGCTGTAGCCCACATACTTTCCGTTCACCCAAACCCAGAGGTTTGAAGTGGCTGAACCCACGTGTATGTAGACGCGCTCACCTTTCCATGCGGCAGGTATTGTGAAACTCTGACGGTACGAGCCCACGTAGTTGTCACGCTCACCCACAATCGGAGGATTGATGGGATACTCGTTGTTCCAGGGATAGGTCACATTGGTGTATATCCTGTCTCCGAAACCGTTCATCTCAAACAGGCCGGGCACAGGGAAATCAACCCATTTGCTGTCATCAAAGCCATCGGAAAAGAAATTCTCAGGCTTTTCATATGCGTTCTTTACAAAATTGAATTTCCAGTTGCCCTCAATTGACATGAACCTTGAAGACTGGTATTTGTCTCCACTTTGGGCCAGCTCGGGACTCTCAAAGGCAAAATAGTCAGCCACATCGGGCTTTTCGTTTACACTGTTTACCTTAGGGTCAAGCCATACAGGCTGCTGAGCCGTCAACGGAATAAGGGCCAACTCAAGAATGGTCAGTAATGCTATACGTTTCATAAGTAGGGGTATTTTTCTTTTCCGCGAAAGTAATTGTTTTTTGCCTTACGGAGTGCTTATATGTGAAAAAAAGCTACCTTTACGCAAATTTTAAACACGCACGCATACGCGCGAAACCACAATCATATGACAAGCGTCATCTCGGACAAACGTAAAGGACTGATTGAGAAAATTCTCCGATTCACTCCTTACATCCTGGCAGTTATCCTTTGGTGCCTGTTGGCATTCAAAGAACAGTATTATCTGAAAAAAGTGGAAGACCTGTCGGTTTTCCTGTTTGACAGACTTTTTATCCTGGAGTGGTTCAAGACCCCGGGAGGTTTCCTGGGTCTGGCAGGCATGTTCCTGACGCAGTTCCTGCACCTGCCCTGGCTGGGAGCGCTGCTTTGGGTTGTACTGCTTCTGATTGCGTACCAACTCACCGTCCGCATATTCAACATCCCGGAGAGTTACCGTCCGCTGGCTCTGATTGCTCCGGTACTGCTTGTCATAGCCAACATGTCCCTGGGATACGGAGTATTCATAATGAGAGAGC
>JAEEGG010013176.1_pt1 | contig 17732 bp, 10 predicted proteins | sample 9134161 | NCBI WGS metagenome assembly JAEEGG01 (sample SAMN16246543, study PRJNA631951) | gut metagenome | biome: gut microbiome; feature: rumen; material: CR-attached | host: Bos | place: Iran: Karaj | collected 2018-10 | reverse complement strand
TTTTATTCTCGCTTTTTTCACTCAGTTTTCATGGTGATGTTTCGCTTATAGCATTTCCATTATCACTGCTGTTTACAGCCGCAACAGTTTATTTTACATATTTTAAGATGTTGAAAAAAACTGACGGTTCTAAGAAATACTGTGTTTTGAAGTTCCTTCAATATCTTCCAATTGTAGATTTTCTTTCTTTTGTATTGAGACGTGCAGGAAAAACAGGAACTTCCATGTGGTACGATGTAATTTGTGTAATTCTCTGGATTGCAATTTTTTACGGTTCACTTGCAGTTTCTCATTACATGAACGATAAAATCTTTCCTATTATTACAGAAAACTGGAGTGTTCGCGGTAAGAAAACAACGTTCCATGGTCTGGCACGACTTCGTTTTGAAATCATAGACTGGATTGATGCTCTTGTTCAGGCTGTATTTATGGTGCTTCTGCTTCAGATTTTCCTTGTTCAGCTTTATGTAATTCCTTCTGAATCAATGGTTCCAAATCTTTTAGTAAAAGACAGACTTGCAGTTACAAAACTAAGCTGTGGTCCTAAGTTTCCGCTTACAGAAATTGGACTTCCTGATTTTGCAAAGTATAAACGTGGCGATATAGTTGTTCTTCGTAATCCTCATTATAAGATGGACAGAAAATCAGAGGTTAAGACTGTAACAAGCCAGCTTGTTTATATGCTTACGATTATGGCTGTTGATTTGAACAAGGATGAAAACGGTAATCCTAAGGCTGACCCCCTTGTAAAACGCATTTGTGGTGAGCCTGGAGAACAGCTTGTAATGCAGGATGGAACTTTATACAGGCGAACTGCAAAGAGTGATGTTTTTGAACCTGTTGAAACCGACAACAAATATGCCTGCTGGGATTTAACTTCTATAAACAAAAAGCTTTTACCAAAGGTTCAGCATTTCCCGTTATCTACTGTAGCTCCAAGAAATAACAAAAATGGTCAGCTTTTAAATATTGCTCAGGTGTACCCTTCTGCACAGGAACAGTATAAAAAAATGCTTGAACTTGAAGAAGAAAGAAGAAACCTTGATTTGACCGTAACTGAGTTTAAGGTAAAGGAACTCTGCATTAAAATGAATGAGCTTGCAGCAGCCTATGCAAATAAAAACGGAACTTTTGCTGCACCTTCTTTAAATGAGTTTGATTTATTCAATAATTCAATAAATATTTCATCAGATATTTTAAGCAAAAATGGCGGAACAAAATGGTTTTCTGATTTTATGACAAGCTGGATATCCGAAAAAAACAAAACCCGCGATATGTATGCCGAAGCTAACTTCAGACTGAACGTTATGTGCAAGCTGTATTTTGGAAATCTTGTTGTACGCTATGCAGAGCTTATGAGCCAGGATTCTAAAATGTCTGTAAATGATGATTCAGTTCTTACGGAAAACATGCAGAATGCTATCAATATAGACTGGTATGTTCGTGGTTACCTTGATGAACGTAACATGCCTGTTTTCCCTGCTGATGATGAAAATGGTAATCCTCAATATATTCCAAAGGACTGCTATTTTATGATGGGCGACAACAGGTTTAATTCTCACGATTTGCGCCATGCAAATGATTATGAACCTGCTCCATTGTCAGCTTCTGATTCCATGTCTGTTCAGTATGATTCCATTATCGGGCCTCAGTACATCAACAAAAAGCTGATTATTGGTAAACCTGTATTCCGCTTCTGGCCACTGGATAGACCGATGAAGCTCAATTAGCGAAAGCTTCTGCTAATTGGTACCCGTCAATTTATTCTGCTTTCGCTTGCAGTTTTGCATGAAGCAAAACTGCACACTAAGTGATTATAGTTTTGTTCCAATTTTAACTGGAAATCCTCGAAGGTTGCACAATCTTTTCGCAGGGCAAATGCCTCCTGGTAGATTGTTTTTATGTCTGTTATATTTGTTCGGTTTTCACCTTTAAGGAATTGGAAGGGGGCGTCTGTTTCGCAAAGGAGTTTTTCTAAAGGAAGCTCGCTCATACAGGCGATTGTTTTTTTATTGTAATTCATAAGCTGCTTACCAAAGCTGAAATAGGCATTTATACCGCGGCGGCACAAAGAAAGAGCTTCTACAGGTGTGCCCATAAAGGAATGAAATAGCACGGCAGGAACAAGCTTAAGTTTTTTGGAATATTCAAACAGCTTTTCGTTTGCTTTGCGGCAATGTACTACCATTGGTAATTGTGCGCTTATTGCAAGCTCCAGCTGAATATTCCACATTTTTTCCTGTATGTCTTTTTTATCACGGAACTCATCAGAAAAATAATCAAAGCCGGCCTCACCTATTGCAGAAACTTTTTTTTCATTTATAAGCTGTTCCAGAAATACAGTATTCTGTTCTATATCTATCCAGCCGGCACTTTGAGGATGAAGACCGAATGAATGTGCAATTCCAAGGTTATATTTTTGTGTATCCTCGTATTGAGTTTTCCATTCAGTGATTGAATGTGCGCAGGAAAGGCCGTGCCATTCATCACCAGTTCCAAAATCTTTTATGTTAAACGCTCCATCGCTTTTGCAAACGGAATAATGAAAATGTGCATCATAATATTTTTCAATATTTTTTTCATTTTTTTCTAACATATTTTTTATTATAACCGAAAATATGAATGTGTGATATTTATTTATGTATATCACGCGTAAGATTATCATTTTTGAAGGGGAATAAAAAAATGAAAAGCTACACATTGAAAAGTATTGGAAAAAACACTGATTATATGACCATCGTTCGCGAAATGGAAGATGGTTTTGTTGTTAAAATTGTAAGAGATTTAGACGGTTACGAGGATGTAAAAACTGACTACATTAGCCGCGAGCTTTTTGACAGTTGCATCCGCACCGGATATTTGACAGAAATAAAAGAAAAGGTTGCTGTTACTGCATAGATTGTCATTGTCGGGCTTGACCCGGCAATCCATTCACCATATCAATTGCCTGGCTTATTCTGGAGGCTTTATCGCCCGGAGTAAGCCAATGTATTTCTACACCTTTCTTTTCCATCATTCTAAACCAGGTTTCCTGCCTTTTGGCAAACTGGCGGATTGCAATAAAAAGCTGATTATACAAATCTTCTTTATCAATAATTTTACCCTGTAAATAAAGCGAACAGTATCTGTACTCAAGTCCTAATTTTTCAAGGCGCTCCCAAGAGATTCCACTTTCGTGAATACCCTGCACTTCTGCGAGCATTCCGTTTTCAAGACGTTCCTTTAATCTTATTGAAATGTTTTCCCAAAGCTGAGGACGCGGCAAGCTTGTCCCTATTATAAAAGGATTTATTTCCGGTCTTTCTGCAGAAGTTGTATCGTATCCTGCTTTTTTGGCTTCTATGATTTCCAGCGCTTTAATTACGCGGTCTTTTTCCAGAAGGTCACATTTGGTGTGTAAATCTGGCTGTAATTCTAACAGGCGGGCTGAAAGAACTTCTAGAGGTGTGTTTTCTAATTCCTTATGTAATTCTTCGTTAACAGGCATATTTACAAGCTGGTAGTCGCGAACAATTGCATCAAGATACATTCCTGTTCCACCAACAACAACAGGTAGCTTAGCTCGAGTTTGAATATCCTTAAAAGCCTTGTAAAAATCCTGCTGATAATTATAGACATTGTATTCTGCAGGCAAATCAATTATATCAATAAGATGATAAGGGATTTTTCTTCCATCAACAGTATATTCATCCAAATCTTTACCAGACCCAATATCAAGATGTCTGTAAGTCTGACGGGAATCCGCAGAAATAATTTCTCCATTAAAAGCAGCGGCAAGAGCAACACCAATTGAAGTTTTTCCTACAGCCGTAGGGCCAAGAACTATCACGCAATTACAGGACACGGCAAACCACACATTTTAAGTATTCTGATTTTGGATAGCCTGATAAAACTGGATGGTCAGGAGCAGCACCCCTCTTTTCTAAAATCTGAATGCGTTTGTGACTATCCATTGCGGCATGCATAATCATATCACAAAACATATTTGTTTCCATAAAATAAGAGCAGGAACAGGTAACAAGGATTCCGCCTTCATTTAAAAGACGCATTGCACGAAGGTTTATTTCTTTGTATCCGCCATAGGCCTTTTCTATCATTTTTGCAGATTTTGTAAAGGCTGGAGGATCAAGAATAATTACATCAAACTTTTCACCAGCAGCTTCATACTTCTTGAGTAAATCAAAAACATCGGTACAGATTGCAGTCATTTTTTTGTCGCAGCCCTTAAGGTTTTGGTTATTTTTATTGGCTGAGTTAAGCTTAATATTAGCCTTTACCATTTCAACTGCTTCGGGTGAAATATCTACGGAAATTACTTCCCTAGCCCCAGCCTTTACAGCATTTAGACCAAAGGCACCGGTATGGGTAAAAGTATCTAAAACACGTTTACCTTTACAGAATTGTGCAGCTGTAACTCTATTAAACTTCTGGTCCAGGAAGTAACCAGTTTTCTGTCCGTTTATAATATCAACACAAAGCTTTATGCCGTTTTCTGTGATGATGATTTTGCCTTTAGCTTTATCGTCAATTTTTGAACCATTACCGTCTACTTCAACAGTCTCAGCATCATCCTCAAGAATCCTAAAATCTTCATCAGCTAAATCTATAAAACCTGAAAGCTCTGGCAAACCTTCTTTCTGGCAGATTGCAGCATCACTTCGCTCATAAATAAAATCGGGATTACAAAGCTGTATAAGAGCAGAAAGTATTTCTTTACGGAAAACATTACAGCTTAAAGACAAAAACTCTATTACAAGATAAACCTTTTTGTTTTCATCACAAAAGCGTTCGCAAATTAAACCTGGAATTAAATCTGCTTCTCCAAAAATCAGGCGGTAAGAATCTTCTGCAGAAAAATACATTCTGCGTAAATCAACCGCATCCTTTACCCTGTTGAACCAGTAACCTTTTATGTCTGAATAAAGCAGGTCTGCATGCTGTGAACCGATTATTCTTACTGTGATTTTTGATTTTTTATTTATGATACCTGTTCCAAGAAAACCGCCGGCTTTAGTATAAACTTCTACAGGAATGCCGTCAGCAAGAGAACATTCTGATAAAGCTTCGTTTTTCCATTCTGATTTCTCATCAGGGCGATGTTTGATATGGGAGATTTCGTTATCAAAAACCCAGGGGAAACCGTGTTGGATTTCCTTTTCTTCGTTTTTATTTAAAAATACTCGCGGATAAATATTTGTCATAAAATGATAATATCATTTTTTTTATTAATGGTCATTAATAATAATATTTTCTCCATTCATCTTCCAGGGCTTCTGGGGTGATAAAATGGACGGCGTGGATTCCAAGAGCTTGAGCAGCTTCTATGTTTTCGTAGGTATCATCGGTAAAGAAGGTTTCTTCGGGGGTATAACCTTCGGCCTGCATAATCAGGGAATAAAACAAGGGTGAAGGTTTTGCAACACCAATTTTATTTGAAGCATAAGTTTGATCAAAATAGGAATAATCACCCCGCTCCATGTGATTTTCCCAGTGAGGTTCTATTGTATTTGTACCGCAAACTACCCGGTGATTTTTTCGGAGCTTTTTGATTATTTCGACTGTTTTTTCATTCAATTTTGGATGGAAAGTAAATCTGAAAAAATTGTAATCAACGGGAGGAATATCTATGCCTTTTTTTACTGCGTTTTTTTGAATTGCCTGCCAGAACTGCGGAACAGTAAATCTTCCAACTTCAAGAAGAGAATAGAGATTTTCATCAAAATCATACTGAAGTCTTCGAAAATCTTCAGAAGAAAGACCAAGCCATTCGCGCATTTTTCCACGGCCAAAATTAGTGGTTACAACACCACCCATATCAAAAATAAAAAGCATAGATATCCTCTAAAAAGATTGTCGGGTCAAGCCCGACAATGACATAATCTCACTATTTTCCGTAAACGGCTGTGTAAGTAGTTACATTCAATACAGTTTCACCGTCTATCTGAAGAGCACAAGGCTTATCAAACTCAACCTTAATTTCATGGCCGGTACGAACATCAATATTCTTTGTATATTTTACATGCTCACCCTTAAAAATGCTTGGGAACTTCATAAGTGTAGAAAGCTTACCGGTATTAGACCATATAACATTTGTAAGAGTTTTTTCTGGATTCAAACGATCCTGTCCTGGAGCCATAATCATACCGCCACCAATATAGCGGCCCATCATTGCAGGAGCAAGCCAAACCTTCTTGTATTTTTTTTCAACACCATCAACAGTAACTGTAGCATTGCGAGGTTTAAACTTATAAAGAAGGCCCTTAATAGCAATTGCAGTATAGTTTACAGGCTTGTCAGAAGTTGCACGAATCTTATCGCCTTCTTCGCAGCAGTAGCCTTCAATACCAAAACCAATACCGTTGATAAAGTATTTTGTCATTCCATTAACATAAACCTTTGGAAGCGAAACAATAAAATCATTAATTGGAATAAGCTTGTTTTCAATAGTAACCTTATCCTTTACATCGAACATAAAGTCGTTTCCTGTGCCGCAGAAATAAAGGAAGATTTTCTGTGGAAGCTTAAGCTCATAAACATCGTTTACAAAGTGAGTAAGCGTACCGTCACCGCCAGCAACAACAATAGTGTCATCAGCAGCAAAGCCCTTGCAAGTTTCAGCAACACTTGAAACAGTTGTTACATCAAGGAAATCAAGCTCCTTGTCTTTGAATAATTCTTTAAGTTCTCCCTCGGCTTCTTTTCCCTTTCCATTGTTAGAAAGAGGATTCAATAAAATGTGAATCATAATCAGTACCTATTCTCCTAATTTTTTAAGCATTTCGCTTCTTATTTCATCAGAAATGTCCACCGTAGTTTTTTCGGCAAACTCTTCTGGCTGAATTACTCTTAACATATCAATTGACACCTTTGTTTTGCGCCAGGGAAAGTTTTTCATAATTTTTTCTGTTCCCTGTAAAGCAAAAACGGCAATCGGACATTCTGCTTTTTCTGCAACCTTAAGGCAGCCAGGTTTAAACTCACCAAGTTTTCCATCTTTACTTCGTGTACCTTCTGGGAAAACGCAAACAGAAATAATGCCCTGAGAAATGTATTCAATTGCTTTAATGATAGTTTTTAAGGCATTGCGGGTATTTTCTCTATCAATAGAAAGATAAAGACCGCGAATCATATAGTTGTGAGCAAGAGGTATTGCCATATTTTCCGGCTTTGTGATAAAGGAAACCTGCTCTGGATGCATTGCAATTCCCATAATAAAGGCGTCAAAGCCAGAACGGTGATTACAAACTGCCAGATACTTTTTATCTTTTGGAAGATTTTCTGTTCCTGAGATTTTGATTTTTACTCTGAAAAAAGCGCATACATAGCGGAACCAATTCTGGAAAATAAAATTATAAAAGGCTGATGGCGTTTTATATTCTTTTTTAGGATTGATTGTAAGCGCAATGATGATGAAAAATATCCAAATCAAGAGGAAAGTTGCAATAAAGGCTATTACAAAAACAAGAAGTCCAAGAGCAAGACTCAGTAAAATGCTCGAATCCGTTAAAGACTCGCAATTGAAAAGACGATATGCGGTAAATCCAAGGCCACATACAATACTGACTAACCAGTTTAAAACATTTATAAACATAGTTTATTATAACATATTTTTTAAGAAAGTGACAACTTTTGTTTTTTTGTTAATTATCATAGCTTATTGTTTGATTCCTCAAGTGCTTTTTCCATTGTTTCAACAAAATCTGAGCCCCAATATTCGCATAAAAGCTGACGGGCTGGCATTTGCAATTCTGGAATTACATTATGCTTGAGCATTCCTATATTATTTACAAGGTAAGAACGACTTTGCAGACGCAGGGCTTCCAACTGCTCAAAGGTTAGAGAAACTTCATTCTCTTCAATTGCAGAAAAAATGATTGTAAAAACATTTGAGGCAGTACAAATCTGTTCCCAACGGGCAAGCTCTGTAATCTTTTGTACAGAAGAAATGCCTGTATCTATAGAATAACGATATATTTTATCTTCTATGCCTGTGTATTTTTTAGCTTCCAGTGCTATAAAAAAATACTGAAGAAAATCTTCAATCATAACACAGCGCGTAAAAGGAATGTGGGATAAGGCTTTTAAGTAAGTTTCGCGGCGGATAAGCTTTGCCCATAAAATGCCTGTATGAGTCTGTTTTACAAGCCAGGAATCAAAAATATCTTTAGACTCAAGCTGGCCTATATAAACATTGTTATAACGTCTATGCACTTCTGAAAGAGTTTCTGCGCTTGAATATTCTGTTTTTCCCTGAACTATATCTGCATTTGTTTTAGTGGCAGCTGAATATAAAGTTTTTAGGGCACCGGGAAGAAGAAGGTCATCGCTGTCTAAATTGCAGATGTATTCTCCCTGAGCATTTTCAATTGCAGTACGGCGGGCTTCCAGAAGTCCTAAGTTTTTGCGGTGTTCTATATATTTAATTTGAACAGGTGGAAGCTTCAGCTTTTTTCGCAAAAGTTTATTTTCTTTTTGTGCAAGCTTTACGATTTTTTTACAGTCAAGCCCTTTTTCATCCTTATTTTTGCTGCCATCGTTTACAATTATTACTTCAAAGCTTTCAAAATCCTGCGATAAAACGGAGTCAATTGCCCTTCGCAATACCGGCTCTGAATTATACACAGGAATGCAGACAGAAAAATTATAGAATGATTGTTCCATTTAATCTATATAAGCATAACCTGAACTAGCCATATTGAAAGTTGAAGTGAATGTTGCTTTAACATCTACAGCAGAAAGAGACAAATCAGTAAGATTTACAGTAACTACACGATTTTTTGCTGTAAGTGAGCTGGATGATTCATCATCATCTTCAATATATCCACCATCATCAGCAATCACAAGAGCATCAGGTTTTCTTGCAATAAACCTTTGTGGACCATAGAAATAAACTTGTGTCGAGTCTAATGGAGGTTGTAGTGCACAAACATTTGTATAAGGATAATACGTCCAGTCTTGGCTGTTATATTTATAATAATTCTCCTCTTCTGTAATTGTTCTTGTGTATGCCCCCAAGAGCTTCTTGCTTTCACTATTAATTATCCAATTATCCTGAGTTAATCTACCATCAGTTTCAGAAACACTGAATCTTAAAACGCCACCAGTACTTTGATACAAATTAACTGGCTCTTCGCTATATTCATCACTATTTAATTCAATTCGACCAGAACTTCTTACAAGAACATATAAATAATCATCTTGAAGAATCATATCTCCAAATCTTAATTTTCCATATTCTATATCTTCATCTGTTGAATTTGATTTTAAATTTTCAGCTTTTAACTCAAGTACAGGAATAGATGAACCAAAGGTTACGCTGTCTAATGTTTCAGTATTTTCAACGATATTTGATTTAATAGTTATAGCAATTTCTTTTAAACTTTCAGGACTTGTGTAGCCTTCTTTATCAAAATAATATAAATATCCTTCATACTTAGTATTTGGTTCACCCTGAATTTCTACATCAGTTTTCTTTGTATTTACAACAATTCCAGGAAGAAGGTTGCTAACTTCAAACTGACTATTAACTAATTCCCCAGAATCTGCATCAACAACAGCAAAATTATATGTCTTAGTTTCATTCCTAGAGTATCCCCATTGAAAACAAATAAAACCATTAGAATATGTTATCTGACTAACTTCAGAAATATCAGAGTCACCAGAGATAAAATCGCTTAACTTTTCAAGTAAGCTAATTCCTGTTCCTTCTTTTGTATATCCTGAATATGATTTTTTACATTTTTTTAATATAATTGAGCTAAGTGGAGAAAATTCGGATTCTTTTTGCGTTTCAAGAATATATATTTCGTTATCACCAAAACAGAAATTACTACTCTTAGAAATAGGATTTTCTATTTTTTCATCACCATCTATGGTAGTAAATACTTGCGTACCAATCACTCCATCATCCAATTCTTCATCGTAATCGAAAACTCCACTTCCGTATTGCGATACAAAATGGTATGCTTCTCTTTCATAATCACTATAAAGAACATAAGGAGTACTGCTTTCTGTTATTTCAGCATAATTTCCTTTTTTCGGTAATTTTGCAAGCAATTCATTAGAAACAAAAAATGAATATTTACCTGTAGAATCTTTTTTAAGGTGCATACTGTCTCCATACCAAGTATCAGTTATAAAGTTTTGGAAAACATTTACAACTTCATCAAAGACATATTCATCACCATTTGATTTTACGATTATCAAGCTAACAGTGTAGGACCATGTAGGAACTTCTTCAAAAGTAAAGGTTACCTTATTGTCTTCAAAGTTTTTTGTTATTGTTTTTGGATATTCTTCATAATCAGAACTTTCAGTATCGTCTGTTAGTTTTCTAAACCAGTCAGAAACTTTAGAAGGAATGTTTTCAGAACCTGGGTTATTAAGCTCCTTCCATACCCATTTTACAGCAGAAATATCAGTAGAACTTGGATCTTTAGATATTTCAAGATTAATTTGTGAAGTAACTATTTCCTCACTTTCAGCATTGCCATTAATATAATAATCAAAATCCGCTATTATAAAAAGATCTGCATCAGTGAGGTCTGCAAGTGTTTCTCCTACTTCAACCATTCTTTTAGCAATTACGAAATCAACAGAATCTTTTACCATACATAATTCAATTGACCAGGTACCAGCTTTTATGAGCTCAATTGAATATTTCATTGTATCGCTGTCAAAAGTTCCAATAGTTTCACTGTCAATATCAATGTTAAACATATTAGCTTTAGGGTCTGTTTGCCCCCAATAAGCTCTAAGAAAAAAATCTGCCCCCTCTGGTATTGAAAAGGATGTTGTAGCTGTACGTTCAGATGAAATTGCATTTTGTCCTTCTGTAATAACACTTCCGCTTACAGTACAACTTTTCTGAGTTTTTTCTTCCTGTTTTTTATTACCTGTAATTCCAGAACAGCCAGCAAAACTTAAAAGTAAGCCAGCAACACAGGCAAATACAGCAATAGATTTTATTATTTTCTTATTGATATATTTCATAAAAGTCTCCTATTTTAGTTAGTCTTTTTATAAATGTAAGGAAGATATTCATGTGGTTGATTAGAATCTGGCGACATATAATCTTTTAGTTTTTGTTTTATTGTTTCCCAACCACCTTCGTTGTCACTTACGATATCTGTTTCCAGCATATTATCATAATTTCCATCAATCCATTCTTCCCACTTAGAAGCAACTGAAGTTTCATACCAAGTTACTCCACTTTCTTCTTCTATTATGATATTAGGAGCATAATTATTAGTATAGAAAGCTTTGTAACCTACAGCAATTACTGAGGATGGAATATTAATTGTTACACTACCATGTAACTGTGTATTATCAAATGCCTCTTTACCTATAACTTGAACATTCTTTAAATCAAGAGAAAGAAGATATGTTTTCTGGAATGCATTATCACCAATTTTTGTTACACCAGTCAAATCAATTTCTTGTATATTTTTATAATAATCATTATAACCATCATTATATCCACAGAACTGGTAAGCTCCTATTTCAGAACCTTCACCCAGGAAGCTTATTTTTTCAAGATATTCGCCTATGTCACTGAATACATTATTTGTTCTATTTACATCATCGTCAGGAAGAATAACTTTTCCATTAAGGACAAGCTCTGTTATTTTAGAATAATTCTTAATTCCTTTTAATAAGTAGTTTTCGGTTTGATTATTAGTTGTTTTTGTATAATTAGGTTTTAGTTTTTCTAAAGGTTCATCAGGATCATCAGCAGTTATATCAAAATCAAGAATTATCGTAATTTCAAACTCATCATCGCCTTCATAATCATCTTCATCTCTTTCAAATTTTACTTGGAAAGCAGGATTTCCGTATACATGAATATCTGCTGATTCAAACTCAAAGGTATTTACATTAGTATTGGCGAATACATAATCATAGAAAGACATACCTTTTTTTATTGGTGGAATTGAGCTTAAGCTTGAATTTGCAAAGGCATTTTTACCTACACTCAAATTTTCTTTAAACTCACCTATTGTTTCTATTTTGGAGCACTTAAATGCTTCATCACAAATTCTCTCTATATTTCCAAAGCTAGCAATAGTTTTGAGTTTTGCATTTGGATGTTCTTCAAATCCTTCTTGTTCATTAAGTGCAAAAGCAAGTGGACCAATAATATCAATATCAGAAAGAGAAAGTCCATTAGAATCTTCGTCATCATTACTAAAGTCAATAGTTTCAATATCATCAGAAGCATTTGCTGCAAAGATTACAATATAAAGTTCATCATTTTCAATTTCATCTATTTCTTTCTTAACAAGAAGTGAACCATTATTCATTGCATAGTATCTTGTAGTCTGATTTTCGCTATAGTTTCCAATTATTTCGAAGCTTGTAATATTTTCGCAGCGTTCAAAAAGTACTCCCGTAATATCTTTGTCGAATCCGGCTTCCATTGTTACAGTTTCAAGGCTTGTACAAGTATAGAATGCCTGATTATCATCTTCAGGGAAGTCTATACCAGCCGGGATTGTTACCTCTGTAAGACCTGTTCCAAAGAAAGCTTGATTATAAATCTTTGAAACGTTAGAGAGGTCAATGTTTGTAAGTCCTTCACATAAAGCAAAAGCACTTTGTCCTATTTCTACTCCGTTGGTTGTGAAGGTTACTTCTGTAAGTTCTGGACAGTAGTAGAATGAAGCTTCGCCAATATTAGTTACATTTCCAAAATTAACAGTTTGAAGTTTTGTAGACATAAAGAATGCATTATCTGGAATTTCTGTTACATAAGCCAGCTCATCATTGTTTGAGAAATCTATGGATTCTACATCTGCCTTGTAATCATTTGCAACACAAACAATCCTTTGAGTTAACGGAGTCCCAACTTCTGAAGTTCGTTTAAGAAGGATTGAATCGTTTTCAGCTGTTGAGAAAACAGGATTCTCTGCCTCAGTTTCAATAATTTCGAACTTTATAATTTGATTCATAGAAGGTAATGCAATTTCTTCGATAGTTTCAACAGTATCGTAGAAAGAAATATATTCTATAGGAGAATAATACTGATCTATATCATTCTCATTATCTCTCTCTCTCATAAACGCACCGTTTGCAATTGTTTTAGTGCTAATCGGAAGCTTTATTGATTTTAGACAATCGCATTCTATAAATGCTCCTTCTGGAATTGTTTCAATTCCACTTACCTCGGATAAATCTAAATAAACATCTGTTTCTATGTCGCTAAGAACAGACTTGATAATTGCTAAGGTATCTGAATCTTCATCATCACTTACAGTTCCAGTTCCTGTAAGTTTAATATCCAATGGAACTGAATAATCTAATGCTGTACGAATTAGCTGCTGGAATGTATCTTTAAAATTATTTGTACAATTAACTTCTACACAATAATCGTTAATATTCAAATTGAAGGTCTGGCTGCTAGTTATAGCTGGAGAAAAATCATCAGCTTTGTAAATTGCAGTTACAAAAAGCTGATAGTTACCGGCAACTTCAAGAGTATTCTTTATAGAAAGACATGGAGCAGGATTTTCGACAAATTCATAGAAAGGCTTACTTGTTTCACTATAGTCATTTATATCTATTCCACCGTAAAGAAGTTTTGCTGACCAGGTTATGCTTGCTCCTTGAGGAAGACTAGATTCACCTTTTGGAAGAGCTGTTAATTCTATGCTTCCTTTATTTACATAGAGTTTGTTATATATAATGTTTGCAAAAATATCAATTACACCATCAATTGTTGTAACATTTCCACCAACACTACTGCTCTTCAATTTACCAACATCATCACCTGAATCAACAATCATATAACCGCTTTCAGCCATTGCAAACTTGTTTACGTCATCAGCTGTAACCATATAGCCTTTGCTGCCTGTAAGAACTGTCATTCCAGCTACATATTTATTGGCTTTTATTCTGGCAATTTTTTCGCCAGTGGAAAGTGCTCGTGTAAGTTCACCGCCAAGTGTTACAGTACGGTGGATTCCCGTCATTTTTCCATTTGAATCAAAATCATTTTTAAGGAAAATTACACCCTCTCCAATCGGTGCCCCATCTGAACTAAGCATTTGGCTTATAAGAGTAGAACCACTCATGCTGAAAAGTCTTCCATAATGGCATACATCAGAAGAGTAATTATCCCTATTTCCGGTGATTTCTCCACCAGTCATATAAACTTCAGCACCAGGTGCTATATAAAGACCGCCACCTTCAACTGCATGGTTGTCTATAATTAATGTACCTTCTGCAATAGTAAGAGTTCCTGCTTCAACATCAATACCACCACCATTTACATAACCATTACCACCAGTAATCTTAATATTCTGAATTGTAACAGGAACAGAAGTTTGTATTGTAAGAACACTTCCATTGTTAGATTCTTTACCACCAACCATTAAAATAGCATTCAAAATATCAATATAACTATTTGCATCGTAAGTACCATCTTCCAGAGTATTTTTACTCAAACCACTTATTAAAATACTTGCAGCCTGTGTGTCCGTAATATCATCACTAATTTCTGTTACAGATGGTGCAGACTCCGTACCAATATTTCCACTTACATAGATTTTCCATTCCTTCTTATCTTCATAATTGAAAAATCCTTCTATATGGTCATCTTCACTGCTTTCATAATCCTTTATGTAATCAACAGCCTTCTGCAAACTCGCAAAAGCTGTATTTAATGTAAATCCATCATTATCATCATAAGAATCATTACCACCACTGGAAACATAAAGTTCATAATTAAATCCCCACTGAGCCTTAAAATGGAAATCTCTTGCATATTCTTTTCCAGCTGGAATATAAGAAGTATTTTCATTATATGTAGAGTCATTATCATATTCATCTTCATCAAGCCAGCCAAGGAAGGTATAGCCTGCACGAGAAATAAGAGGTTCTTCATCATTATTTGGAAGAATAATTCCCTGATTAGGTGTATGTGTGTCAGGAGCAAGGTAATCTTGAGCCCATTCTCCGCCATTCAATTCATAAGTTACATTAAATACTGTATTTGTATTTGAAAGTTCACAATCACCTGTTGTTTTGTAGCCTTTTATTTTTGCAATATCAATATAAATATTTCTACGATATTGGAGAGCAGGATCCGATGGATCTTCTTCCAGGATTTCGAAACAGATGTAGTAAGAACCATTTGGAACATCATTTTTACTATAGTTTATATTTACAGTCCAAATATCTTCATTATCATCATTTTTGGTAATTGTTATATCATCTTCTTCAAAAACAACTTTCTCAAAACCGTAATTAATTTCTTCTCCATCATCTTTTTTATAATTTACCGGATTTATTACGCCCTGTGTACCTTCCTTATCTATCTCATAAAATAATCCAGCATTTACATGGTACGCCATAATTTTTGCTTTGGCAGCTGTTATTTCTGCTTCGGTACTACCAACTGGCAAATCCTCAAAACTAAACTTGAAGTTTACAGAAATGTCTCCAAAAGCTTTATAGTTGGTTTTAAAAAGCAAAGGTTCGTTTTCGCCGCTTTTTACAGTAATTTTATCTAGTTCACCAGTCTGAACTACATAATCACCGTGTACAGCATCGTTTACATATAAAAAAACCGTAAACTTGTATGTTCCCGGGTCCAAATATAAAATATTTGCTTCAAAAACATCTATTGGACTTTTGGTACCATCTTCTGATTCTGTAAAAGAAAGAGTATCTTCTCCCATTACCAACGTTGTTTCAGTACTGTCATCCTTTTCGTAAAGCTCAATATTAAGAGAGACTTTTACAATATCTTCTTCTTTTACATCGATTACTTCAGTTCTTCGTTCTAAGTTCTTTTCATCAACTCTAAAAGAGATAATTGCTTTATCTGCATTATTCAGATTTTTACCGTCACTAACACGATTGTAATCTAAAGCTGAGTTTTTACAGGCGGCAAAAGCTGACAGAATAAATGATATTGTAATTATTGTTGTAAATATTTTTAAAAAATTTTTTCTCATTTTAGTCTCCTTCTGTTATAGTTATGTCTTTTGTATAACTATAGGCTTCGCCTTCAACCTCTACAATAAGAGTTAAGGTATGTACACCAGGGGCAACATTTGCCTGGAATATATTATTTGCCTTATCAGAATAAAGCGGAGCCAGTGTACCGTCTATAAGTAATGTATAGCTTTCATAAGATTCTGGAGTTGCAGTAATTGTTAAATTCTTAATTCCATCAACATAACATTCGTATATACTAAGCATAAGATTTTCGGTAATTGTATCTGTACCAATTTGCTCCATTTCAATTGTGAAGCTATTAGTATTAGCACTCCACTGTGCGGTAAAGGTTACATCTTCTGTTCCAAAGTTTTCTGGAATTGTTTTATCCCAGCCATTAAACTCATAGCCAAAACGAGCAGGAGCTTCTGGTGCTTCTACAGGTTCTCCAGGTAATCCGCTCACCACACTTTCAGCTGCATCATCTGCCCATGAGCCTTCGTTTGCACTAAATGTATAATTTGTATACCTTTCATATTTTGCATAGAAAGTTATATATTGGTCTTCTACAAAATCATTTGCATCGAAATTGTAAACATAAGAACGTGTACCTTGAACATAATCAATTGATACTTCTGTTTCAAAATCAGCATCCAAATACATACCAGTAAATTTATAGCCATCTTTTTTTGGTATTTCTGATTTATATACATAAGCTTTACAGCCATAATCAAGATCTATATCAATCTCCTCACTGTAAAATGTTTGTCCTATTTGTTTAGTAATATTCTCGCTGCCATCCATTATCTGTAAGTACATCTTAGCGTTAGGATTAAGCAAACGTGGATACAGTTTAATTTGCTTACCTTCAGAATCTAAGCCTGTAAAGTTTTCATTTAATAGTCCAGAAGCAGGCTTTGTAAAGCTCTGGTCATAATACCAGCCAAGACAAAGATACTTATTATAATCATCATCATATTTTTCTATGCTAAATCTACTAATTGGCATTTCATAAGCACAGTTTTTCAAAGTCCAAATAGTTGAACCAGATTCCGGCTCAACAAGCTCTTCATTAAAACTCTTAAGTGGTTCATCATAAGCTAATGTATCACCAAAAGTTTCAATTAGTATGTCGTATCTTGGTGCAAACTTAGCATAAAGCTTCAATGTACCGGCAACTTTTGTAAGGTCGTAGATGAAATATTTAACATCGCCAAGTCGATCTGCCTGTCCACCACAATCAATATAATTCAGATAATCAGCCTTTTCAGTACATTCTTTATCTGTATACCAGCCTACAAGATATTCATCAGCAAAACATAGTTTTGGTAAATAGAAATTATCAAGAGTAAAGGTATTCTTAAAAGTTAGGCATCCGGATTTTGCGTCATAATCATACTTGGTACCAGGGAAATCTCCCCAACAATTGTTTTTGGTAATTTCTTCATCACGATTTTTTCCAATATAAAGCTCAACGTCAACATTCTGAGCAGAACCGTCGGTTGAAGTAAGATATTCTTTACTTGTGGTAACTCCACCGTAAATATAAACTATTTCACCTCCATAATTGAAGGGATGAGACTTATATGCCAGTACACCAGAAGCAGGATTACTGTTTTTAACGTCATAAACGAAAGCTATATACTTGCCTACTTCAAGCTTTACGGAATAAGTACAATATGACTTTTCACTAGTACCGGAAGTATCTGTTTTAAATAAAGTTGAAACCCTATCATCGTTTTTATTATATTCATAAACAAGATAATCCTTGTCTGGCGAATCAAGACTTC
>JAEEGG010013174.1_pt1 | contig 17733 bp, 11 predicted proteins | sample 9134161 | NCBI WGS metagenome assembly JAEEGG01 (sample SAMN16246543, study PRJNA631951) | gut metagenome | biome: gut microbiome; feature: rumen; material: CR-attached | host: Bos | place: Iran: Karaj | collected 2018-10 | reverse complement strand
GAAATTCCACAACGGGAGGATCGACTACCGCAGGACCAAAGTTAATGAAAATATAACCGCTTCTGGCACATACAAAGTGGAGCGCAACCTGCTGAAAACCAGCGGAATGCGTTTCAGCGAATACTGCTTTTATCTTGATCGCACGACCGGACAGCTTTATCTGATTTCACGGGACGGACATCAGACCGTCCTTAAACGCCGGAGTGGTCCGCTGCCGCCGGCCCGATCCGCCGTACCGGAACTCACAGGATTCTATAGCGGGGACGATGGTGCGATTAATGCGCGTATGACCATTGAAAAAACAAAAATTCCGTACACATATAAACTGAACCTTTTTACTGCCGGTCAGGGTAATACTGTCTGTGATTTTATGGTTCTGGATCAGAATCTGGTCGCTTCATTCCCGAACGGTGAGCAGGTAATGATCGGATTCAGTCTGAACGGGAACAAGCTTAAGCTGAACTTCCCCGGGATGCCTGCCTTGACTCTGACGATGAATTAGCTGGATAAATTACGGAATTTTGTTTGACTGCAGTGGTGCTCTGATCCTGAGCCGGATGTTACGCAACTGTGAAAAGATCCAGCCTGAAATACCTGTTCCTGCGTTAGTCCTCAGAGTGGTTTTCTGCTTCAGGTGCGGGTATGAGCGCACGTCGTAACATTGTTAACGCCTTGTAATATAAGGATTGTTGCAATTCTGCAGACATCAACTGTCGAATAAAAAGATCCCGTATGGTCGCACCTGGATGAACTGCCATGAGGATCTGATTGTTCCTGTTGCGTCCGGTTTTCAAAATTTCAGAATTTTTGTTTCAGGTGTGACGAAAGAACATTTTTTTGTTTAAAAAAAATAAATTTTAGTAGAAAATATATATATATTGAATATTTTAAGTTTTAGATCCGAACATAATAGTACTGGCGGATTTAGTAAGTCTGAAATTGCTGATAAGTGTGTTTTTTAAGAATAAGAAAACTTGATTAAATTCTTAATTAGCCGCTTGATCACATCCCATAGGAGATTTTTTGACAATGGCAGCTCAGGATGCAGGAAATATTGTGGATTTGTTTCTCTCGAAAAAAGATTTCAGATTGTTGCTGGTGATAGAAAATCTGTCGAAGGTCGAGAAAGCTGCCAAGGGACATGACAGCACGGCAGTAGGAATGGGTATGGATATTAATGCAGTTCATCGTGCTTTATCCCAGGACAACGACACCCTGTCCTACAAGTTCCTTTGCTGCATCTTCTTTTTTTTGTGGCAGCGCAGAGCTTTGTTCAGGCAATATAAGGAAAAACTCAACCGAATGGTAGATCAGGCTAAATATGAAGTGCTGACTGCTGATGATCTTGTTGTATGCACCGATATATGCAAGGCCTGCATGAATTTAGCGAGAAATGATGAATTCCTTACCCAGTATATGAATGTAAGCATCTGTACATATAATTCTGAAATTCGCGTAGTTGAGCAGAATGCTCCGCTTAAATCACGAAAACTGATTAAAAATTTTAAATCGTTTATTACCGGAAGAGATTATCAGAGCTGCCTTAAAATCATGAACAGTCTGATCGACAAGGTAATTGATGACAATTTTGTTTACAGTTACTGGAGCCGTATTGTCAATGCTGAAAAGAATCCTGAAGCAGAAGGCAGGGTAAAATTCCGCCTGGCCAATTCATAATGATTTCAGCTTTTTTCCTACAACGGAACATTCTTTTTTACAGAAGCAGATACCGTAAGAAATAACAGCTTTGATGTCGTTGCGTTTAATATACGGATCGGCATATTTCTTTCTGATTATCTGTTCAACAGCATCCATGGCAGTAAGCACCTTGTCTTCGTTTTCATCTGAAGTCTGTTTTAATTCCAGAATGACGATAATTCCCATGCTTCTGACAGACTTGATTATCAAATCTATATATCCTTCCCTGGATTCAAAATTTGATTTCTGCTCTTCGATCAGTGAAATATCGTTCACCAGTAATCCGTTCATGAAGCCGTAATAGTAGTTTTCCTTTGGAGCGTTCGTGGCAAAATCTCTGATGGAAACGTATTTACCCAGGAGCGTAAAAAGGTTGTTCTCAACCCTTTCGGCATCACCTTCAAACAAAGCTTTTACCAGTTCAGCGGTACCGGCTTTCATAGCGGAATTGCTCCTATAAAAATCCTTAATCTTTAATCTGAAACACTCTCTTATTTCTTCATTTGGAATATACAGACTGTATTCATCATTTTTCGGATTATAGGATAGCGGATCAAAAGTCAAATACCCGGTATAAAGCATTAGAGTCCAGAAGTCATTTATGTCATGGTTCTGTAAATCTCCGTAACACAGGCAGGTTCTTACTTTTGCGGTTATAGATTTACCGTCCAGAAGGTCCTGCATCAGATCAACGTCTTTGGGCTCGATAAAACCCATCACTTCTTCAATAACATCGCTACCGCTGGTGTTTATCCAGTAATTGTCTGCCTGAATGAGATTTCTGTTATCGCTCAGTTTTTTGTAGTTATCTTTACAGAAGTTCATTACATCCCGCGGACAATACATGTGACATATTCCGAACCGGTACCCGTCGTAATTGTTTCTTACCTCTTCGTAATAGTCTGAAAGTCCGTAGTATGTGAGGACTTCCTGAGTTTCTTCCTGGGTAAAACCTATTCCCTGGGATATATCGTCATCTCCGGTATCAAGAATCGAGCAGACCAGCATGTTGTTAAGTCCGGTAAAAATACTTTCCCTGGTAGCCCTTAAGCAGCCGGTAAGCACCGCCCTGCCCAGATCCATATTGGTCTTTAAGGCATTGCCCAGGAACGGACTGATGATATCAAGCATTTCCAGGCAATAGCCGTTTTGGACCGCACTGGCGATTGGTACATCATATTCGTCAATAAGCAGAACCGGCTTAATACCGTGGTGTTCGTGAAGTAACCTAAGCAGACTGCTCAGTGAATCGGTTATGTAATATTTATTAGCAACATTACAGATAAAATTTTCATCCGTTGCTATTCTGTTAAAAATCTTCTTATCTGTATCGCTGAGTTTTGGACTGTCTGACAAATATTTGAAAGAATTGTACAGATTGAAAATAATACTGCCAAACTGTTCATAGGCTCCGGTAAAATCACTGCCTAAAACAGCCTTCAGTGAAATGAAAATTACCGGAAATTTCCCCATGTATTCACTGCAGAATTCCCTGTCCTCAAAGATTTTGGTGTCCTTGAACCATTTCTCCTGAAGTGATACATCACCGGGATTTTCGATATTAAGAGAAAGAAAGTCATAGAAGGTGGACAAGGTAAGCGTTTTACCGAAACGTCCCGGTCTGGTGAAGAGCATTACGTCCGCACCATTTTCCTTAAACACGGTTCTGATAAAAGGAGTTTTGTCCACGTAATAACAGTTGCTTTCAATTAATTCGTGAAATAATTCCGCTCCGTTCCCTATAGACTTCAACATTATGTTCCACCTCTGAATACAATTATTCATCACAGCTGAAAAGTTTTTTCTCCGGTTCGCTGCTTACAAAGTGATTGAAACGAAGAAAGACTCTATCTACTTCATTATCCCATAACCCTCTTAATCGTCAACGACAACATCCTAATTTTGATAAGAATATAAGCATAAACTATCTATCGAACTCATCCGAAATATCAACACTTAACTTTTTCCGGAAACGGCAGGCCGTATCACACCTTTTTACAAAAAAATTAATACAAGCGGGTAGTATGAGAGGGGAAAACTCCATACCTCAACTGAAAGTTATTATGGTGTGTTTAACTGCTGTAATTGTTCATCATCAATGGAGCACTGTGGATAAGTGTAAAGGAACTCGTATGAAACGAGATCCTTCGTTCCTTTCTCTGGTACATAGTTTAGGGGCTCAATACATCAGCGGTTAATGCAGAAACCATCTGAATTGCATACAGACCAGGTATCGACTTTTTCAAAGTTATTTTTGTAGCCCAATTCGATGAATCTAATTTTTTTGTACGGTGTATCTGCATAGTAAAACACTGAATCTTCAGGAAAAATGATCGGTCTTCCCAGAAGTTTTTTAAGTTTGTTCAGGGCTTTGCTTTCATCTTTATAGATGTATGAATCATAAATTTTTTGGATTGTATCATCTCCACATAGACCAGCAAGCATATCGCCAACCTCGTACATAATTTCATGCGCGATCACCAGGTAATTCTGATGATAGGCTTCGATGATTTTCTCCCCTTCCTCGGTGTGGTTTTCTGCCGGCTCTTTCCAACACACAATGGCATCCGGAAATTCTTCGGCATAGGACTTATATTTTTCACTGTATTCAATCATTGTCATCCTCCGTGTTAACGCGTCTAAGCGTGTTGTTCAATTATTTTTTTCGGCTGACTGCCGTACTTCATATTCAGTGTAGGAAAAATAACATTTGTGTTCACGGCAAAAAAAGTGCGAAGAGAAACTGATTCATGCCATTGTAGCGGTAATTCTGACACCTAATAACAAAAGGATCAGCGGAATTCGACCGCTTGAATGTGTTTTGCGGGTTGGGTTCTACCGGAGTAACGGTAGCACAGTGCGGAACCGGCAGGCACCTGACTCTACAAAAAATGTAACAATAAAACTCCGGTTTATGTATAAGGACCGCAGTCAGCAGAGCAGTGCAGCAGTCATCATATGTTTACGTACTTTACTCAATGTCGGTTCTGTCACAGAATCTGTCCATTTTGTGTGCTGTTACATGTTTATAAAGATTAAATAACGGAATGTTTTTTATAAATCTTTATTCGGTAATAAACTAGGATTAGGTTAACTGCAGGATGGACTTTTAATATATGAAGACTGAGTCGTTTATTAAAAAATTTTTCTGTTTCAAATCTATTATTCAATTTATTCTTCTGTGCATTCTGCTTTTTATGCCATGGAGCGGAGTTTCCGCCCAGCAGATGAAGGAATGGACCGTTATTGTTTATATGAACGGGGATAACAATCTCAGTCCGATGGCACTTTCGAATATTCACCGGATGGAGCGCGGGGTTCATGACAATGTAAACGTGATCGCCCTGGTTGACGGCTCTGCCCAATACAGTCGCAATCCGACGGTTCCCTTCGGGGCAAAAATACACATGCTGCAGAAAAACAATGCTCCATACCAGTCGATTGATGACAGCCCGATAACCTCGCCGCTACTGCAGGATCTGGGAGAAATTGATATGAGCCTGCCTGCCAATATTACCGGTTTTATCCAGTATGCTGTAAAGGCTGCTCCGGCCAAACATTATGCTTTTATTCCGTGGAATCACGGAGGCGGCTGGAAAAACCTTCTGAATGATTTTGATGCCGGCACCGGTTTTGCCAGCAAACCGTTCATGACCATCCAGGAATTCGCCCGCGCGATTAAGGACGCCTCCCATGTCCTTCCGAACGGCCGCTTTGATATTCTTATGTTTGATATGTGTCTCATGGGGCAGGCTGATATCATCAATGAGGTTGCAGATCTTGCCGATTATGTAATAGCCTCGCCGCCTGTAAAATGGGCTTTGGCTCCGGCATATGAAAATCTGCTGAGTGTTTTTGACGGCAGACACAGCAGCCGGGAAATTGCAACAGCGATCGTGGATGATTATATCGGTACCATGAATGAAGTCAGCCGGAATTTAGATGGCAAGTATGATTCCGCCATGACTGCCTACGACACCTCAAAAATGGCGGCTCTGACGGCTGCCACCAGAAAACTTACTGCACATCTGCAGTCACTGGTGCAGAGCAGATATTTTGAAATTTCCAAGACGCTGGCATACGCAGGGCATATGATGAAACTTCCGACAGATTTGGAAGTGGGGGCTAACAGTCCGTGGTCAATTAATTTTTCAAGCTGGCTTCATGAACTGGAAGTATCTGTTCCGGGAATAGATCACAAAATTATTGCTGAAGTCCGCAGTGCTCTGTCCGGTCTGGTGGTGAAGTCCGGAACATCAGCAGGGGCTGAGATTCTCGGAGGAACTGCTTTATATTTTCCGATTAACCGTGCCAATACTGTTCCTGAATATTTCAGGACCGGATGGGCTGCCGCAACCGGTCTCGGCAACCTGCTGGAGTCTCTTTTCCAATATCAGGATCTGAACGGCAACAGCAGTCCGAGGATTGAAAACATCCAAATCGGAATTCCTCAGTTGATCCCCGGCCGCAGCGGTAAAAATGCGGACGATTTTAACGTGAAGATCCAGCAGACGGTAAAACCGATGGCAAAGAACGTAATTAAATTTGATGTTGTCGGTGAAAATGTGCTGTGGACCAATATGATCCAGTACACCAGGGTCGGCAACCGCCGCTACAAAAACTTTATGGTGATGCTGATGGATGCCATGAAGGATCACAGCGGAAATGATGCCGAAGAGAGTAATTTCAGTTATTTTTCTCCTGTTTACAATAAGGGAAGAACCTCGTTTATCCGCGAACTGGACGGGATCTGCTACAAGCTTTACAACGGGGTTGAATCAAGAGATATATTTATTGTCAATTCCATGACCGAGTCTGACGAGGATGTTTCATTCGGGTACGGTCTGTATACCGATTCAATGTTGTACGGCAGGGAGACTTTTGTCAAACTTACCTTTGATAACCGGAGCAAACATCTGAAGTCGGTTCTGGCAATTGATCCGCAGACCGGTAACAACATCAGTCCGGTAATACCGCGGCCAGGTTCCCAGATTAAGCCGCGCCTTGAAGTAATGGATGACAACGGCAATACCTACTATGAGTACGGCCAGCCGATTTCATTCTCGGCAAACCAGCTGTTTCTTACTGTGGATCTTCTTCCTGACAACGCGGTTACCGGAACAGTGTTTGTGCTGAACACTGTCAACGGAGCAAAATCTTATGCTGTGTCACCTGAGGTTAAATTTGTTGCAGATCCGCAGCAGCGCCGCATGAAGGATGCCGTAACCGATGAAACATTGAGAAAATATCTGTTTGATAATTTCTATCTGGTGGAATACGGCCTTAACGGTCTGAATGAGACGCTGATTCTTCCGGTTTTCCAGAACCTTGCCTTCAGTACTGCTGATAACGGGTCCTCTTTTGACTGGGCTCTTAAGGACTCTGACGGTACTCCGGTCAGCCATGGAAAATTCTTTGCTGTTAACGGCGGGGTTGCCATGGGCATGTTCTATTCGCCTTCTTATGAACTGAAGAGAACCTGGTATATGTTCCTGGATCAGAATCAGTATTCGGCTGACTGGTATTCGGTGCAGACACCGTCCGGGGTTCGTTACGGTCTCTATCCTCTGCGTAATCTCAGTGCACAGGTTCTGGAAGGGGAATGGAAATCCGACACTGAAATCTGGAAATTCAGCAACGGGCACCTCAACTATGAAAGGATTAAAAAGGGGGAGGAACTCAAAAAGGAGGGTTCATATTCTCTGAAGGGAAATCTGCTTGTTACCGATGGTGCCAGATATCCGCAGTTTGCCGTACATGTTGATCGTGCTGCAGGGAAACTATATCTGATCGCCCGTGACGGTCATTACTCGGTACTCAGCCGTGATCCTTCCACGATTACAGCTCCGGTTTCAGCTGACAAAACCAAACCTGATGTTCCTGCCCCGGCACCGGCTTCAGGAGCACTTGACGGAGTGTATATTAGTGGAGCCGACACCGGTAACGCCAGACTGACTATCAGAAAATTTGAGGGTACGGAATTTTACAGCATGTTCCTTGAGACCAAGGGCCAGGGAAATATCGTATGCAATTTCTCGGTTGCAGGAAATATCATGAATGCCACCTATCCTGACGGTTCCCGTTCAGAGATCAGATTTACCTACGACGGCAGAACCATGGTGCTTTATTTTCCGAATATGCCGCCTCTCAGTCTGACCAGACAGATGTAGAATTATCGAAGGTTGCGGCTAAGGATTGGCAATGAAGAGTGTTGTTTATTTATTGCTTGCTATGGTGATCGGATTCTTCGGTTCTGTCTTTGTACTCGAGAGGATCCTTGAACCGGAGGGAAGTGGAGGAGCTCAGATAAGTCTGTCTGCGCCGGCCGGTGATGCAGGTTCTTTACCGGAGCCGGCAGTGCCTGCTGTTTCTGTGGAAAAGAAGGAATGGACCATCATGGTCTACATGAGTGCCGATAATAATCTTGAGGCAAATGCCATTGCCGATTTTCTTGAAATGGAGCAGGGTATTACCGGTGACATGAATATCATTGTGCTGATGGATCGTCCGAAAAAAGGGATCAATTTTTACGATAATTCCGGACATGCAAAACTTTTCCGCATCAGAAAGGCCCCCGCTTTCAATATTGATCTGGATAAGGGAATCGTACCGCCGGCTCTTTCATCTGAACTTATAAAGGATTACGGGGAGCTTGATCTCAGTGATCCTGATAATCTGTATAATTTTATCAGAACTGCGGTCAGCATTGCACCGGCTGAACGTTACGCCTTTATTCCGTGGAATCACGGTCTTGCCATGATCGGACTTCTGACAGATGATGACGGCGGTAGCGGAAGACCTGGGAAGGCTCTTATCCGTTTGAAAGATTTTTCCGCCACCATGCAGAAAGCGGCAAAGTTGCTTCCAAGGAAAAAATTTGATCTTGTTTATTACTATCTGTGCCTGATGGGACAGATGGATGTAATGGCTGAAACTTATAAATTTGCCGATTATGCCATTGCCTCACCTCCGTCCCTGCCGATGGTCGGCACCGATTTTACCGTTTCACTCAAAAATTTCGCCCCCGGCATTTCCACTGCCGATACCGCAAAGAATGTGGTAAAGGAGACTATTGAGTCCATCAGGACCAATTCCCTGATTAATGGAGCTCTGAGTGCCTATGATCTCAGTGTGGTTCCGGAAATCACCGCCGGTCTGCATGATCTGGCGGCGGAACTGAAGGCCCTTGCCCCTAAATATTTCGGACCGATCAGTAAAACCATGTATTTGGCAACTCATCTGCAGGATCTCGAAAGTGATTTCTTTAACGGGAAAAATTCCTCCTGGTCCATCCGTCTTGATGACTGGCTGGCTAAACTGAAAAAAAATGTACCGGGGATCAGCAGTACACACATCTCACGGCTGCAGGATGCAGTCTCACGTATTGTTCTGGAAACTGCCGCCACAGAAGGTGCCCAGGATTCGAGATTTATCGGCATCTATCTGCCAATTAACCGCCAATTTCTTAATCCTCTGTACGATAAACTTGAATTTTCCCGCAGTTCCGGAATAATGGATTTTCTTAATGAACTTTATACTGCCCAGAAATCTGCAACCCAGGAAAAACCGACGGTTGAAAATATTGAAATCGGTACCTACCGGCTCAGGGACGGCAGTAGCGGACGTTCTGCCGATGATTTCGAGATCAGACCAAAGGATGTGATATCTCCTCTTAGCAAGTATGTAGTCCGGTTTAATGTCAAAGGTACTAATATATCCAGTTCCAAAGTCATGAACCTGGAACTGAAAAACGGAAAAAGAATTATTGATTCCATCCAGCTGGTAACAACAAACCGTATCGATCGTCAGAAAGCGCTGGAGGATGAAACCAACGGATTTTATGCCAGCATTACCCCGGACTACCGGGACGGTGACAACTATCAGGTGCTTGAGGTAAGCGGAGTCAAATACAAATTATACCAGGATGGTAGCAGCGAAGCTTATGATGTCTCCGTGGTAAATATGGCAACATCAAGCCGCACCTATGAAAATCTGTCCTATGTGTATGCCATGTACACGGATGATACGCTCGGCGGTCGTGAATTTCCGGTGGTGCTTAAGTTTTTTAACACCACCCACCAGCTGTATACCATGATGACCGCAGGTCCTTCGGTTACCCAGCTCGTTCCAAGGGTAGGAGGAACGCTGAGACTCGGCCGTATGATTCTTGACGAGAAGGATAATATCACTACAGAGTACGGTGCACCGGTTACTCTCCGATCTCTTCCTTGTCTGACTCTTGATCTGATTGAGGACAATACCCAGATTCAGATGGCTTTCGTGGTCAATACTCTTGATGGGGAAGTGTCAATGTCTATGAGTAAGGCGGTGACGATCAGAACAACTGAAGTTCAGAAAAATATGATTCAGAATACCATGAACAACTGGAGAACATCGCTTACCGGGGTTTATTCAATGCTTCAGTACATAACCTTCGGCAATGAGTTGCTGCCTGTTCCAAATTTCAATATTCTGGTTATAAGATATCTGGACGGAAAGATGTTGTGGGAACTTTATGATTCTAAAAATGAACTGCTCGGTAACGGACTGTATTCATTCAATGATGTAGGGGTGCCGATCCTTCATCTGTTCAAGGACAACGCAGCCAGGGATACGGTGGAAACCTGGTATGCCTTCCTTGAAGGAACCGGGACAGATAAACAGTGGTACCTTGTCAACGAGGTTGACGGGACCAGATCTCTGCTGATTCCGCTGAAACGTTATCAAGATCCAGCTTTTTTGACCGGAAGCTGGCGTTCCAGCAGTGAACTGTGGCATTTTAACAACGGAAAGGTTGAGTATATGCGCCTGAAGGAAAAACTGGTGGCCAAGGGAACCTATACAATTGAAGGTGATATGCTGCATGTAGACAATTTCCCGTTTGACGAGTATGCATTCTATTATGATCATTTGAACGACCAGCTGACTCTGGTTACCCGAGACCATCGTGTATCCGTACTCAGGAGAGTTTCCTCCACCGCGGATATTTCCTCTGGTGATAAACCGTCGGAGCCGGTTGCGGTTCCCGTAGCCAGCGGTCTTGAAGGAAAATGGACCTCCGGCAGTGAAACCGGTAATGCTCGCATGACGGTAACTGCGTTCCCGGGAACTCCGTACTACAGCATGCAGATTATAAGTCAGGGCCAGGGAACGGTGATCTGTTCCTTCTCTGTCAGGGGAAATTCCCTTGACGCCACCTTCCCGAACGGGACCAGAGAGGTGATTAATTTTTCCATGAACGGTCCGGATACAGTTACGCTGTACTTCCCGAACATGCCGCCGATTACTTTTTTCAGAAATTAACTATAGAGGTGTACCGATGAAAAAAATAAAAATGAAATTATTGTTATCAGCAGTTATAGGACTGTCTGTTACCGCCACCGGCATTGCAAACGCCGATATTCTTCCGCTGCCTGGAGCATCCCAGATCAATCCGGCCATGAGTTCAGGTTTTGAACAGCAGCTGCAGGGTGCATGGGCTTCAACACAGGGCGGACATAATGTAATAGTTATCTTCATGAACAATATGATGGGCATTACCTATGACAACATGACGGCCTACGGTACATTTATGATCAGCGGCAACCAGCTGATTTTCAGAGCTCAGACCGGCGAAACCCAGAGCTGGAATTTTACTGTTCAGGGAAATCAGCTGAATCTTGACGGCATGATCCTCCAGCGTCAGCAGATTAATGCCCCGGGACCAAATACAGTACCGGGACCAAATCCGGGCCCTAACACTGTTCCCAACCCTAATACGACCACTGTTCCTAATCCGAACACGACTCCAGGTAACGGCGGCGGTGCTCCGTCAGGTGGAATATGGGGGCCAGCTCCAAACCCTGGTCCTAACCCTGGTTCGAATGGCGGTATATGGGGGCCTGCTCCTAACAATGGACATTTAACTCCGCCAACTCCGAATCCGGGACCTGCAGCCGGATCTGTTATAGATGGTGTCTGGGGTGCACAGTCGCCGAATGGACTCATGCAGTATGCCTTCAGGGGAGGTCAGTATTCCTTCGGCATAAACGGACAGGTAATGGAAACCGGTACCTACTCCTATAATCCTCAGACCGGCGAATGCCAGTTCAGGATCCTTACCGGACAGGCTGCCGGACAGTCCGGTTCTAACAGGATCTACGTTCAGGGTAATCAGCTGATTATGGAGTTCCCTAACGGGGCAAAGAATGTTCTTACCAGACAGCAGTAGATCGGATCGTTCTGTTTAATACTAATGCTTAGGGGGAATTTACACAATCTGTGGTATATCCGCCGAAAGGTAATATCCCCCTTTTTTAATAGGTAGGAATAATTTTATGAACAAGACGTTTCTTAATCTGCTACTTGCTGCCGTTGTTATCAGCGGCGCCCACTGTGCCGCGGCAGATCCTGCAGATAATCCTTTCATTTCTGCCATTCCTCTCGGAATAACCGGAACTCTGAGTCAGAATGGGAACCTGAACTTTGCAATGGCAAATCCGTTTATTGATAACACCTCACCAGGAAACGGTACCAGCGGGATTAATGCTGAACCTCCGGTGCCGGATCCAACGGTAAACCCGTTTTCTTTTCTGACGGGTGACAAAAATAATACCACGAATGCCGGTTCCGATTTGTTCCAGCAACTGCAGGGAACATGGCTTGCCAGTGACGGTATTAATTTTCTGATGCTGGTTTTCAACGGCAGTAATTTCACCATATCAATGAACAAAGGTGCAGCATCAGGAACCTGGCAGTACAGCGGTTCAAATATTACTTTCTTTTATAACAACAGCTACGAAACCCACAGCTTCAGGATTGAGGGTAACAATCTGACTCTCGATAACGGCGTCGCCGTACTGGTTAGACAGAATCAGCCGAATACCGTTCCGGTAGTCAACAATCCTCCACCGGTTGTTGATAATCCTCCGCCGGTAGTCAACAATCCTCCACCGGTTGTTGATAATCCTCCGCCGGTAATCAACAATCCTCCGCCTGTTGTTGACAATCCTCCACCGGGTACCAATCCGGTGACAGCTTCTCAGAGCATTAATATCGAAGGACGCTGGAACTGCAATATGCAGCAGGGAGTTTTCAGTTTCATCTTTGACGGTAATACCTACCGCAGTCTGCTCAACGATATCCAGGTGGGAGGTGGAACGTTCTATCTGAACGGTAACGAGCTTCACTATAATGAAACCACCGGTAAGGGTGCCGGTGAGACCGGGGTGGATTATCTTGAACTTAACGGCAATACGCTGACCATTACCTTCAAGAATAGTAAATATACCTTTACCAGAGATCCTAATTTTAATCCCGGCAGATTCTCGGAGCAGCAGAAACAGGCTCTTAACGGAAGATGGATCCATTACGGCAGTACTGCCTCCAATTATCTGGTATTCAGATTTGAAAACGGGATCTATACGATGTATAAAAATGCCAATGAGGTAGATCGTGCCAAATATGAGGTTTCGGGTAATGAAATTAAACTCAACTTTCAGAATGGCTCGTCCACTGTCTGGACCTTCTCCATATCAGGAAATGTCCTGATTATCAATATGCCGGGAATATCCGGACCGGTACGTCTGAACCGTGGTTGATTTGTTTTTCGGCAGTGCAGTCTGCACTGCCTTTTTATAGGGGTATTTATGAAAATCCTGTTTGTAAAAATAACCGCAGCGCTGGTTGCGATGCTTTCTCCGCTTTCTGGAACAGCAGAAAGTGTTACGGATGATCCCTGCGGCTATTATCTCAATAAAAAGCCTTCCAGTGATTATAAACTCTGTACTATGGCCGTTGAACGCAAAGTTGATTTTCCTGAACTGAAATTTGCCTATCAGCTGGCTACTGCGGATTATGCAGTAAAGTTCTGCCGCGGGGTGGAACTGACTGAACAGGAAAGACAGATTAGAGCTGAAAAACTTAATGATCCTGAGTTTAAGAAACTGTACGATGAAGCATGGATGTTTGTAAATTCAGTTACTATCTATTCCATGGAAAACTGGTGCGCTGATTACGGCGGTAAAAAAGAACCGTTTATTTTTTGATTTTTTTAATCAAGTTTTTCAATGAGACACTGATGCTCCTTGGTTTTAGGATCATAGTTAATGCCTACCAGAATTATGTTTCTGGTGTATTTTTGGGTATAACGCATGTAGTATTCCTGTGTCTTGATTTGCTGAATGGCAGTTTCAGCTGACTCTCCGAATTTAAACTCAATCAGAATCAGAGGGTCTGAACCTCTAACGGTTGGCTCATATACTAAATCCACTCTGCCTTTACCTGACTGATCCTCCCTGTGGTAGTCATAGTCATCGAGTGTTGACCAGAGCAGTCCTGTGATTACACAGAAGGTGAGTGCTGATTCAGAGTTGTAATCATAAATTGAAACAGATGGAGAATTGTGTACCTCCTGTATAAGTTCTGCGGTTTTATTTCCGTCAAGAGACTTTATTGCTTTCAGCAGGTTTTCAGATCGTTTTATGGTATCCATTCGTTCGTACCAGTCCTGCTCTTTAATGATATCCATCAGCGCTGATTTAATTTCTGCATTTGGAACATAGGCAATTCGGCGGTTTTTACTGCCGGCTGATTTAGACTGTTCATCCTGATCTATTCTGATTTTCTGTTTTGTCGTTTGCTCAGCTACTTCACCTTGTGCTGTATTCTCAGTTTTTTTATCTGCGGATTGATCGTAGTCAGTATTATCGGCTTTGGGAATTTTACAGCCAAGGTACCCAAGACACACCAGAAGACTGATTACATCGTCCTCGCTTTTTATACTGACCATATCATTCTGGAATCGTCCGCAGTTGAATGAGAGCTCTTTTCCTTCAATCAAATTAAGAATATCTTCTTTAATCCCGTCAAAGTTCATATTGATCAGACGCACAACTTCTTCATTTGATGATGTCCCGCTCCAGTAGCTTTGACATATTCCGTCGCTGATGGCTGAAACCACGGAATTAGGGTTGTATATGTTTTTCCCGTTCAACTTATAACCTTCGTACCATTCTTTTAATTCCTGATGAGATATCTTGCATTGCGGCAATTTGACTATTTCAGAGATTTCTTCTTCCGTAAAACCGAAAAATTCCTCATATGGTACTGGTCTTAGCATGTTGTATTCATTGAAATTGTTTGACGCAGACTGGGAATTGTATTTTTTTATTGGAAGAATACCGGTAAGATATGCGAGAGAAAAGCATGCCAGACCTTCATCAGATTTGAACAAACTGCGCAGCAGTGCAATAAATTCTTTCTGTAACTGGATGTCATCGCGGTAATCACGGTATACCAAATCCCATTCGTCCATAATCAGGATGAATCTTTCTTTAGTAGATCTGCATATAACTTGTAACGCCGATAGAAGAGATTTCTTGCCAACATCCTCGCTTTTGCTGAGCAACAAGGCATATTCTTTGTTTTCCTTCAGTTCCTTAACAATTCTGTACTTCAGATAATCTACGAGAGTGTTGAACCCTTTAATATGAAGATCTTCGTCTTCAATATATTCGTTGTATTTATCCCTTATGGAGTTCATGTCGATGTAAATTACATCGTACTTGTTGAGATGTTTGGTATAACTGTCTTTATTCTCTTTATTGGTTATTTTGAGTGTGTCAAAAATATTTTGTCCGGCATAGGCTTTTGAGTAATACGCAAGGAGCATATGAGCTGTGACGGTTTTTCCGAATCTGCGGGGTCTGGTTACGGCAAACAACCTTTTGTTTGCATTGATTTTGGCGGAAATTTTGGGAATAAAATCTGTTTTGTCAACAAAAATGTCCTCATTTTTGAATGCTACCAGCTCAACAAACGAATTGTTATCAACTGGATTTAGAATACTACCCATGGCTAAATCTCCAAAACTCAAAATTATCTATGCCTCAGTTTTATCATGGTCAAGAATTTTTATCCGTGATATGTGCTTGAACTTAAGGCTGATGACTAAAGCAATTTCTATGCTTTAACCTTTATATGTGGAGTATTCAATATGATGATGTTTTTTATGCATATGGCTGTTGTCACAGCCAAGTTAGTTTGTCATCAAAACAGTCCACTAAATTGTCAAATTCTCAGCTCTAAAATTTTCCTGAGTAACGGATCCTAATTTTGCTGGTTGTTGTTGCTTTCTTCCTTTGTCAAAACCTTTTGGCTTATATCTTTGCATATCCGCAGTGTACGCAATTTGAACCGGCAAAGATCATGGAGTAGGCCTTTACCTGTCGATCCCGGAATTCAAGAGCAGACTTGTATTTAGCAACCTGCTCTGAAGCTTCCTTAATCAGGCTCTGAATTTTTGAATCCGAGGCATCAGTCTTTGTAACATACTTTAATTCAATAAGATATGTGCATTCGTTAATTTTATCTTCATTTACGGTGATAACCAGATCGGCAAATTTTTCTCCTTCACCGACCAGTCGCAGGGATTTCTGCATTTCTACAAAAACACCCCGCATGGAATCCAGCTTTGTAAAAAGCGTAAGATTAAGAGCCATCTCGCTCATGTGAGTCAGCACCTGGTTGGTGAAAATACTGCTAAGAAATTCCGTGCAGGATGTGGCAAATGTTGAGATGTCATCCTCCAGGTTCTGCAGTGGCGATATATCCAATATCGAATCATTAAACACCTTGCTTGGCTTTAACCGCATATCAGCAGTGCACTGTGCAAACAGTTTTGACATGAACAGGTTCGGAATTTTGAGAGGCAGTTTGTCATTTGGAGCCGGATTGGTATCGATTGTGAGATAACCTAGATAGTAAAGCATGGATAGCAGCTGTATGCGGTTATATTTTGCGTCTTTGTTGAGATTGATGTTCTCAGCAAGTTCCTTTAATAAAAACCGATCCCCGCTAAGATAGATTCCAATAATTTCATCGGCAAGACCATCTTCAGCAATAGCAAACAGCTGCTGCAGTTTGGAACCGTCATGGTCTGATGCAGGATCCAGATAATCTTCCGGAGGGAGAAAACGTCCTTTTATTCGCATCTCGTCAAGGTAATACAGGCACATTGACGAATTGAATACCGTTTGTTTAGCTTCCTGACTGAAACAGTAACCGTCGTACACAGGTTTCATTCTGGCTACGACTTCATCTGCACTGATCCCAAGTTGTTTAAGATCAACAAGCTGCGGGATCAATTTAGCAAGTTCTGCTTCAGTAAATCCTGCATATTCATTAAAACAGGCGCGTGATGTAACATTGCGGGAAATATTGAATCCGGATGTAAGAGAATCAAGAGATACGGATGACACTCCGGTAATAAAGGTTTTGGCGATACAATTTGCATTTGCCGCAGCTGCCTTAATGGCGGCATAGAATGATTTCAGGAATCCGTTATCACCGGTGATGGTACGAAACAGTTCAATATTCTGTGAAAGGATCTGATTGGCAAAATTATCGTATTCGTCAATCATTACATAGAGTCTGCCTATACTGCCTTTAGTAAAACAATTTTTTGCATACTTCGAATAAGCGGAGGCAAAGTTATTAAACAGCGTGACCGAGTCTGATTTATCAAGTTCACTGTAATCGAATACGAAATCAGGATAGCGGATCATAAAATCGTCAATGCCGGTTGCAACAGCTGAAAAAAAACTGTTCAGCATGGAAGTGTTGCTCTGGGAATTAACCATGGAAAAGTCAAAATTGATAACATGGTAGGTGTTATGACTAGAAAGGTTTGCTGTATAGATATTCTTTCCGTTAAAGATTTCCTCATATCTATCTTTGTACGAGATGTCGTAGAAGCATTTTAGCATTTGAACAAAGGTACTTTTACCGAATCTTCTCGGGCGAAGCAGAACAGGATAAAGGGGGGTCTTGCTATCTTCAAGATCTTTAATTACCGAACTTTTGTCGACAAACGCCCGGCCAAGTTCGCGGAACGTTTCATAGGCAACCTCACCGTACGGAGTGCTCAACAGTTCAACCTTATCTTCGCTCATAATGAATCCTTATCCCATTCTTTCTTATATCATTATGCTACACTGCAAATGCACTTTGATAAGTTTTTATTGTCAGTGCGCACATGATGTCAGTCATTGATTA
>JAEEGG010013172.1_pt1 | contig 17738 bp, 16 predicted proteins | sample 9134161 | NCBI WGS metagenome assembly JAEEGG01 (sample SAMN16246543, study PRJNA631951) | gut metagenome | biome: gut microbiome; feature: rumen; material: CR-attached | host: Bos | place: Iran: Karaj | collected 2018-10 | reverse complement strand
GATTCGTCGCACCACAAAAGTGAAGAGCAACAAGATTGTGGTAGGTCGTGATGCCCGCATCTCTGGCGAGATGGTCAAGAACGTCGTTTGCGGCACCCTTATGGGCATGGGCTTCGATGTAGTCAACATCGGGCTTGCCTCCACACCCACCACTGAGATAGCAGTGGCGATGGAAGGTGCCTGTGGCGGCATCATCATCACAGCCAGCCACAACCCCCGTCATTGGAACGCCCTCAAGCTCCTCAACGAGAAAGGCGAGTTCCTCAATGCCACCGAAGGCAACGAGGTGTTGAAGATTGCTGAGGCAGAAGACTTCGACTATGCTGATGTTGACGGTCTTGGCAAATACATTGAGGACAACTCCTACGACCAAAAGCACATTGACATGGTGCTGGGTCTCGACCTCGTTGATGTGCCTGCCATTAAGAAGCAAAATTTCCATGTTGCATTTGACAGCATCAATTCCGTGGGCGGCATCATCCTGTCCAAACTCTTCAAGGCACTCGGGGTTGAACACGTCACTCCGCTCTATGCAGAACCCACAGGCGACTTCCAGCACAACCCTGAACCTCTGGAGAAGAACCTCTCCGACATTATGGGGCTGATGGCAAAGGGAGGCAACGATGTCGGTTTTGTAGTTGACCCAGACGTGGATCGCCTTGCTTTCATCTGCGAAGACGGCAAGATGTATGGTGAGGAATACACCCTCGTCACTGTGGCTGACTACATTCTCAAGCACACTCCGGGCAACACCGTGAGCAACCTGTCTTCCACTCGTGCCCTGCGTGATGTCACCCGCAAGTATGGTCAGCAGTACAACGCTGCCGCTGTGGGCGAAGTGAATGTTGTGACCAAAATGAAGGAGACCAACACCGTCATTGGCGGTGAAGGAAACGGCGGTGTGATTTATCCCGCTGCCCATTACGGTCGTGATGCCCTCGTTGGCATCGCCCTCTTCCTCTCCCATCTGGCACACGAGCGTGAGGCAAAGCCAGGACTCACCGTCAGCCAGCTCCGTGCCACCTATCCCGACTATGCCATCGCCAAAAACCGCATTGACCTCGATGCTTCCACCGACGTGGATGCTATCCTTGCAAAGGTCAAGGCGATGTACACTGGACAGGAAGGGGTGGAAGTGAACGACATCGATGGTGTGAAGATTGATTTCCCTGACAAGTGGGTGCATCTGCGCAAGTCCAACACAGAACCTATCATCCGCGTCTATTCCGAAGCAGCCACAATGGAGGCAGCTGATGAAATCGGCAAGAAGATCATGGATGTGGTCTATTCAATGAAATAATAATCGACTTGTCCGTTATCGGATGAACATAATGAAAGAGAGGGGTGCGATGGATGTCGCGCCCCTCTCTCATGTGTGTGGATGGCATCACTTCGTCATCTTCTGCACATCGTCCAGTGTGAAGGTGCCGGAGAAGACAATGACGGCAAATTCCCCGTCTTCGTCTGCCATCATGACAACGGCTGACTGTTTCTTGCCCTCACGGTGATAGATACGCACCTTCTGGTCGTCCTCATCCACCTGCATGAGCAGTTCGTACTTACCCTGCTTGACGATGGATTGAGCGTCTGACTTCAGTCGTGCTGAAGCCGCCTCGTTTTCAGAGGTGATGATCTGGATTCCCGTCAGTTTGTTCATCAGGCTTTTCGTGTCCACACCAGGCACGGAGGGTGTGTTTGCCTTTCCAGCCATGCGGAGCATGAATTTTGAGATGAACACATAGGTCACATTCTTGGTGTCGGCATATTTTTCAAACTCCTTCACCTGGGCGTTGGCTTGAAGGCTCATCATCGCCATTGCCAACACAAATATTGTTTTGAAAACCATCTGTTTCATATCATTTCAAGATGTTTAGTTGTTTGTTCAGAGTTGTTTCAGTACGTTCGCTGATGGCCTTTGCCTTTTCCAGTTGTCCCATCCCCTTGTTCAAGTTATACGCCAAGAGATTCAGTGCCCTTTCAGCTTCCTGTTGGGCAACAACAGGGTCTTGATAGGTGTCCTGCTCGGCAAGGTTGACCGGCTCTTCGTGACTGAGGAAGTAATACCCCACTCCAAAGACAAGGACGATAGAGGCAGCGATGGCAAGCCATACAGACCCTCCCCTCACCCTCCCTACAGGGAGGGAGTTTTTACCAGAACGGCCTGTTTTTTCTTTGGCAGAGATTCTGCCCCCTCCCTGCAGGGAGGGCAGGGGGAGGGTCTTTTCCCACTCATCTATCTTCGCCGAAAGCCTTTCCTCCAACCCTTCGGGGATGGGGATTTGTTCGAGTTCTTTCCAATTCAGTTCGTCCATGTCTTTGTGAGTTTTTGGAATTGTTGTTTCAGTTTCTGTTTCGTTCGCATCATGATGACGCGGATGTTGCCTTGCGAGAGTCCCGTGTCACGCTGGATTTCTTCGTAGGACTTTTCTTCCACCAGATGCATTCGGAGAATGCTGCTGTCCCGTTCGGGCAATCCGTCCATCAGGGTTTCCATCTGCTGAGCCTCATCTTTTGCCTCTAAGGTTTCAGAGAGGCTGCGTTCATCAGGCGGGTCAGCATGGTCTTCAATGTCCTCCGAGGTGTCGATGCGTTTCAGTCGCCGTTGGTCTTTGTAGAGGTTTTGCATCAGCGTCACGAGATAGGCTTCCGTGATTGCCTCATGCCGCAGGTCATCACGCTTCTGCCAGAGCTTCAAGTACGTGTCCTGAAGCAGGTCTTCGGCATCCTGCGCATTGCCCGTCAGATGGTATCCCACCCGATAGAGCCGCCTGTGGAAAGGCATATACCGCTGCTTAAACTCCCGTGCGTCCATTCAGTTCAGTCACTTTTCGTCTTCAACCTCTGTGAAAGTAATGTCAGCCACCACCTTCTTTGTCTTGTCATATTTCGATGCCTTTTCTTGATCGAAATAATAACGGACGCCATATTCGCCATTCAGCACGCCATCCTCATCGCTCAAGTATTTAATAACTTCATCTTCATTGTGGAATTCAGGACGATACTCTCCATTCAAGAGGATGACACAATTCTTGATTTCTGTTTTCAGTTCTTCTGCAGACATTTTAGAGAAATCACTTCGATCCCACCACTCAATGACCACCTTCTTGTCCGTGTTGGGATATTTCTCCTTCACAGCACTTCCTACAACCCATGATTCGTTATTAAAATGGAAATCTTTGGCATCCATGTATGCTTTTGCTTCGTCCGTCGAATGTAATTCAGGGTGTTCCTCACCATTGATGACAAAGAGCACATTGCCATTCTTTACATCTTCCAACACGTCCTTCATGTCCACCACATCGCCGCCATTCTCCTGCTCATAGCTGACGGCTTCTTTCTCCATGATGGACTTCACCACAAGCTCTTTTTCCACTTTCGTATCAATATGCATTAATACCACCGTCTCCCAGGCTTTCACCTTCATCAACAAATCGCTGACCTTATTTCCCTTCACCTTACCGTAGCATTGCAGCTTGATCGTGGGATTGAACACTTCAGACATCATTTGCCGAAGAACATTCGCATCTTCATCAGAACCTCCATTCTTGTTGGTCACAAACAGCATCTCGTATCCCTTGAGTGCCTTGATGTCTTCTTCGAGTTGAGCCAATTGTTCCTCATCGACTTTTTCCAATTGCACCGTCTCACTCATCTTGAAATTCTTCTTCAATTGAGCACGTTCCTTGTCTGTCAACGCAGGATCTGGATTTTCGTCATAGAACTTCAGAGTCTCCTTACTCGTATCCATGTACTGCGCATTGGGAAGCTGCCTGTACTTCTCAATCAGCTTGTTCACTGTCTGTCCGAAGGCAACACTCACCATAAGTGCCATTGCCATCAATATGATTGTCCGCTTCATAGGTTCTGCGTATTTTATTTTTCGTTTACGGATATTTCAACCTGTTTTTCAATCATCTTCTTGAAGTCCATCTTGCCTTCGAGGATAATCAGCGAAGATTCACCTTCTTCTTCATGAAAGATAGCGATGGTGGATTTCTTCCCCTTCTTGAACTGGCTGATTTTTATTTTCTCGCCATCCTCGTCTGTTCCAACTACAAGAGGTTCCCAGCCACGACCATTCAGGATGCTTGCCACTTGCTTGCTCATTGCCTCAACTCCATCCTCTTCTTCGCAATTATAAATACTGATGTTCTCCAATTTCTTGAGCATGTCGCCTGACATTCCCTCAAGGGCGAGACCGTCACCAAAATCGAAATCACCTCCACTTTTGGCAGCCAGGTTCAGCATGGTTTTGTTAATGACGACATGTTCCACACCTTTGATGTCAGCCAACTTTGCAAATGCATTACTTTGTGCGAAGGCGACACTCACCATGAGTGCCATTGCCATTGATAAAATAACCTTCTTCATATCATTCTTGACCTTTAGATGTTGTATATTCAAATGCCATTTTCTTCTTTGAGTTCGGGTACTTCTTTTTCACATCTTTTCCCTCCAGCACATTCATGTCTTTGGGACTTCCACTCCAATCCATATTGTGGTCGAACATATACTGTACAGCCTCATCCTGCGTATGGAGGTCGGGATATATCTTTCCATCAATCACAATCAGGCAATCCTTGTACTTGCGGGGTTCCTTCTCGTCCTCGTCATCATCCTCCCAATGGCTCGTCTTCACAGAGAGCGACATCTTTTGGGCTTCCTCCTCGTCATTCATCGCCTTAGCTACCCGTTCTGACAAGTCAAACTTACCCATGAGAACAATCAACTTGATTCCTTCCTCGTCTTCTCCCAAGAAGACAATTTGTGTCTTCTCGTCCACTTGACACATGTACATGTTCACGAAAGCACCATCATCCCCATCGTCCTTCACATTCATCAATGTCTGATACTTGTTGTCCTTCAAAAGTTTCCGAACCTCCTTTTTCAATTGGGCAGATGCCTTCTTTTTCTCACAACTGAATATCTGCAAATCCTCCACCTTGCCAGGCATCATTTCACCAAAATTCATGTCAACATCTCCTGCTCCCACATCCATCTGGAAGCTTCCCATGTCCACACTCATTCCTTTGTCAAACATTTCCTTGTCAAAATGGAGTCTCTTCACTCCCTTGATTTCAGCCAACTTTGCAAAGTCGTCTTTTTGTCCGAACATGCAACAAGCACAGAGTATCAATACGATAGATAAGATTGTTCTTTTCATATTCATATTTATTATAGTTGTTAATACTTCGTTTCAAGAGCCCTTCTATCTGTACAAACGAGACTTTTGAGAAGTTTGTTACAACATTGTGCCACATTATTTACAGAAGCTATGAAAAAAGAGGAAACGGGACGTCCATCTGTTCCTTTCTTTCTGAGCTACAAAAAGGGCGCTTCCACAACCTCTTTGTCGATGTCGTCGACGTCGGTGAACCGATGTCGTCGATGTCGGCAAACCGATGTCGACGACATCGATTTAGGGGTGATGAAAGGGGCAACTTTGAGGCTGTGAATGTGAGAGCCTCGCCCTCCTTCCGTTCCTGAAGTTGCAAAGATAGGAAAAACACCTAACCGCACAAAGGTTTCCCTACAAATAATAGTTGTTTCCCTATCATTATTCCAAAAGAATGTCGTACCTTTGCCTTCACAACAATAACAACCACCACAAATCGTCATATATGAATAAGAAAAATGGTCTTTTGAGCATCATCGCCATCATGTGCCTCTGCATGGTATGCACCTCATGCAGCAAGGACGAGAAACTGTCCAACCGTCTCTCAGGCACTTGGCGCGGCAGCTGGGGCATGTCATACGTTGACCGTGAAGGCATCCAGCACAACTCGGATTACACAGTCATCGAGTTTCACTCAGACAAGATTTTTGAGACGCAGGGCTATGGCTATCAAGAGGACTACTATCAGGATGGACCTTTCGAGAAAATCGGTTTATACTTCAATTGGAGCATCGACCATCAAACCATCACCATCAACTATCCCGGCTACCCGGAATACAACTGCCGCATCCGCGATTATGTGATGAAGAAGAAGCACTTCACGGGTTACATCGGCAACACCCCCTTCGACCTCTACAATGTGGAGAAAGACTACAAGTGGTATGACTATGCAGGATTCTACACCGCAAGCACCGTCGCCGGCACTACGGCAGTATTGCTTTGGGCATGGGACAGCACAACACCCATCTACTACGATGACTACTACGGGTACGGCTATGCCAAGACACGAAGCACCGATGCACCCGCAGCAAGCCCCATCACAATGCCTGACGGCACGAAAGTGCAACCTGCTGGCGAAAACTGCCCCATCCGCATCTTCAACCGATTTGCAGAGCAGGAGCAATGACCACAACGCAACTTAGAATGAGAACCCATCAATGAATATTCACCATTAAAAACAAGACAAATATGAAAAAGGCATTTTCTCTTTTCAGCATCATTGCTGTAGCAGGACTCTGCATGATGTTCACTTCGTGCTCAAATGACGACACAGAAGAGGCTATGGTGCTCTCTGGACAGTGGCAGGGTGATTTCGGCATGTACTACGGCTACACCTACCCCGACGGATTCTACGACGAGTTCGACTCCTACGACACCGACCTCATCTTCTATCCCGACTACGACTATGCCACGCATGGTTATGGTTACCAAGTTGACTGGTACAGCAACGTACCAAATGCCAATGGCAATGTCAGCCCTTACAGTCGCCTCAGCTACCGTTTCAATTGGAGCGTCGTCAATGGTCGCATCAACTTGACTTATCCTGGTTATCCTGAGTACAACACTACCATTCGCGACTATCGCCTGAACAACAACCACTTCACAGGCTATTTCGGCAACACCAACTCATACTTCGACCTCATCAAGATAGCCGACTACTACAGCTGGTACGATTACGACTACCTGTACAGAACCAACCACTACACCTACATCGAGTGGGGCTGGGATGGCGGCTACTACTACAACGGCGTTTACTACGATTATGGCTATGCCAAGACTCGTAAGGCAGAAGACACCAACAAGGCATCTGTTGAGAAGCCTGCACAAGGTGGACGCGTGACCAAGATTGGCAATCGCTTCGCAGAAAAATAAAAAAACTAAAAGTTAAAAACTAAAAACTAAAAGTATAAGTTACCAGCCATTCGGGATGTTGATCTCCTGTTTGCAAAGGTAACTTATACTTTTAGTTTTTCCCTTTTCAATGTCCCAACCTCTTCATGTGGCACATCATCAAGTTTCCTTCTTCATCACGCAAGTGCATTCCCCCACCCTCGCAATAGCAGAACATCTTGCAGGTGGCACAATCACCCTTCTTCATCCAATCGCGATTGCGGTAGTTCTGGAAACCATTCTCCCACACATCCCAGAAGTTGTCTTTGTAAATATTTCCCTGATAGTATTTGCCACGAATGCTGGTGCAAGCTGAGATGCTGCCATCTATCAGAATGGATGCCACACTCAATCCCGCCTCACATCGGTAGAGGTGGTCACGCACCTTTCCTTCATATTCACCAACAAACCCTTCGCAAGCATAGCTGGCATGCACTTTTCCCTCTTTGCGGCATGCCACAATAAACTCCATCAATTCACGGAATCTCTCATCAGAAATCTGCAAGTCAGGATGCTGCTTGGCACGTCCTGCTGGAAAGATGGTGAACAGTCGCCACTGGCGCACTCCTGCCTCATACAGCATCTCCTTCAGTTCAGGCAGATACTGCACATTGCGGTTATTGACACACGTCACCACATCCCAAATCACCTGCTTCTGACCAGCCAGCAGACGGATTGCTCGCATGGCATTCTTGAAACTGCTCTCATGTCCACGCATCCAGTTGTGGTCTTCCTCCTTGCCGTCAAGACTCACCGCCACACTTCTCAAACCCGAAGCGCACAACCGCTTGAAACGCTCTTCGGTGAACATCATGCCGTTGGTCACCATTCCCCAAGGATATTCACGTTTATACAGTTCCAAACCAATATCCTCGATGTCTTTCCTTGCCAACGGCTCACCTCCCGAGAAGATAATCATCGTCTCATGCGTATCCACATGAGGCGTCACCTGCTCGTCAATCACCTTGAGGAAATCAGCAGCAGGCATATCGGGAGCCAGCGACTCCGTCTTGCAGTCGCTGCCACAATGCTTGCAATGCAGATTGCAACGCAACGTGCATTCCCAGAAAAGCTGACGAAGAGGATGCAACTGCTTGTGAGTCTTGCGTACTTGGCGGTCAAGTTCCAAGCCCACCTTCTGTTTCAGAGAGAGAATCGCCATATAATCAATCCTGCATCACTTCTATGTCCACGCCCTCTTTGTCAATCACATTCTGTTTATAAATAGCGGGGCGTACACTATACATTGCCCTGAATTCCTTTTGAGGAGCTCGTTTTGCCGAATCCATCGACGTAGAATCGGTGGCCGTGGAATCAGGATTCCAATTAGGATTAGGCACGCCATACATACTGGGCTGAAAGAAACAGGAGGACATACCCAGCATGGCAACCATAGACGATAGCACTTTGCCCGTCCATACCAACCATTTAATCTTGAGTTTCTTCATTGTCGGTTCTGATTTAGGTAGATACTTGATTGTTCTATTACAAACCCAAAAGTTCCTTCACCTCGTCTGTCAGATAGGGTTTCATCTTCTCGTAAGGAATCACCACACCAGGCATACCTAAAGCGTAAGGACCAATCTCATAGGCGCCATAGTCGAAACGGACACCCTCAGCCTCCAATGCAGGGTCATTGGCAGGAAGTTCGATTTCCTCAGGTGAGTTCAGCATGTCATCTTCGCCATATTCATCCTGCAACTCCGCAATCACCATCTTCAGCACAGCCTTGCGACCATCCTGCTTGAGGATGTCATCATAGGTGAGCAAACGCAGGTTCTTCAAATCGAAAGTCACGCCAAAATCCCATGGCATTCCATGAGCAGCACCTGCAGAATAGTCGTAACCAGATTTCCACAAAGTAAGTAATGTTGGTGTCTGCCAATGGATAGAAACGTTGTGATCCCATTCGTTAGCTGATGCAAAGCCCATATCCATCAGTCCATCCTCATTCTCTTCATCTTCACTGGCATTCTCTCCCAAAGAGGCGCCACTCGCTCTCTTAAAAGCAGAGCGTACATCGACATAGCCTTCTTTCTTCAACTGAGCATAATGCTTCGCCACATTCTCTGCAGTCGCAGGCTCTTCCATATATTCCCCTGCAGCAGAGAGGGTTAGCCATTGATTGATAAACTCCACCACCTTGGGTTTACCAGCCACAGCCTTGAGTGTTGACAATCTGTAGTAATCCGTCACCGTCTCAATTGTGTAAGGATACGGTTCCTCATCACCACTATAATCAACCACCTTGATTTTGTATGCCAGTGAATCCACCAGATCCACATTCTCAAACACCAACGTGTCCGATACCGTCACAGCTGCTGAATCGTCAGCAACAGCGGCTTCTGCCGTAGCACCCTTATTACCTGTGCATGCCATCAACAAAAGCAGTACACCAGCAGTCCATTTCAATGTCTTCATTGCTTTATTGCCAATTGAATTATTATCGCTAATTTAGTTAACTCTACCGAAATCTCTTGTTTCAGCCAATTTCAACAGATACTGTCCATATTGATTCTTCAGCATTGGCTGAGCCAAATCACGCAGTTTTTCTGTTGTAATCCAGCCATTGCGGTAGGCAATACCTTCCAGACAGGCTATCTTCAAGCCGGTTCTTTTCTCCAGCACCTCAATAAAGGTGGAAGCCTCCGCAAGCGAGTCATGCGTACCCGTATCAAGCCATGCAAAACCACGTCCCAGCAGCTGCACCTTCAGATTCTTCTCATTGAGGAACTCTTGGTTCACCGTCGTGATTTCCAACTCACCACGTGCCGATGGCTTGATATGCTTTGCCACTTCCACCACCTTGTTCGGATAGAAATAAAGACCCACCACGGCATAGTTGCTCTTAGGCTCCTTTGGTTTCTCCTCAATAGAGAGGCAGTTACCCTCCTTGTCAAACTCCGCCACACCATATCGCTCAGGGTCTTGAACCCAATAGCCGAACACGCTCGCCTTGCCCATCTTGGCATTCTCCACACATTCTCTCAGCATCTTCGAGAAACCATGTCCATGGAAGATGTTGTCGCCCAACACAAGGCACACATCATCATTGCCCACAAACTTTTCACCAATGATGAAGGCTTGAGCAAGACCATCGGGCGAAGGCTGTTCAGCATACTCGAAATGCACGCCGTAATCACTTCCATCGCCTAACAGACGCTTGAAGCCAGGCAAATCATACGGTGTGGAGATAATCAGTATCTCCCTGATACCAGCCAGCATCAGCACTGAGATGGGATAATACACCATCGGTTTGTCAAAGATGGGAATGAGCTGTTTGCTCACACCCTTGGTGATGGGGTAAAGTCTTGTACCCGACCCACCAGCGAGCACTATTCCTTTCATGGGTATTGGGGAATTTAACAAAAAATAGAGAAGCCACCACACGTAACTCCTCTACTTTTCTTTCATTTTATATTAAAACAATTTATTGGGGTACACTCCATCAGCCACCAGCTTTGCGATGCGTTCCACTGTAGCCTCGCGGTCTGCAGCATATGTCACACCAAACCAGACAGATGTTGTGTCGAGCACCTCCACCGTAGCCGTACCGCTCTTGATGAGCTTGTTCACCATCAGTGGAATAAAGAATTCAGCCTTCAGGTTCTCCATGTTCTTGGGGTCACTGAGGAATTCCTTGAATTCTGCCTCCGAATACTCGAAGTAGTCAGGTGTGAAGCCCCACATGTTCATGCTCACAGGCACGTTCTCTGCCAGTGGAATCCACTCACCCTGCTCATCCTTGTAGCAGATGGCATTACCCTTGTCTGCCTGACGCAGGATTTCTGTACGCTCCACAACGTCCACCAAATGACGGTTATCGTCATACATGCACACGCCACGAGCCACAGAGCCATTCTCCGAAAGAGTGTTGCAGCAACGGAAACCCACCATCGCATACTTATTCTTCGCACCTTCTGGCAGGTTGGAGAGATACTTACCGATGGACATGAAGGCATCGCGACCATAGAAGTCGTCGCAGTTGATGACACAGAATGGCTCCTTAATCACATCCTTACCCATCAGCACAGCGTGGTTGGTACCCCAAGGCTTCACGCGACCTTCTGGACACTTAAATCCCTCTGGCAAGCTATCGATGCCTTGGAAACACAATTCGCAGGGAATAACACCCTCATACTTAGACAATATCTGAGTGCGGAATTGCTCCTCAAAGTCCTTACGAATCACCCATACAATCTTGCCGAATCCTGCCTGGATGGCATCGTAGATAGAATAATCCATAATGGTCTCACCGTTTGGGCCAAGACCGTCCAACTGCTTCAAGCCACCATAGCGGCTGCCCATTCCCGCAGCAAGGAGAAATAGAGTAGGTTTCATAGTTTTTGTTAATTAGTCTGTTTTTATTCAATCACCACGCGTGTCCATCCGTGTACGTCTGGTTCAGTACCATACTGGATGCCACGCAATTTGTTATAAAGCTTTTCTGAGATAGGACCAGGCTTGCCATCCTTGGAGATTTGGAATGACTTCTTCTCCTCAAGGTCATCAATCTTGCCGATAGGAGAAATCACGGCAGCAGTACCACAAGCACCAGCTTCTTCAAAAGTAGCCAGCTCATCCTCTGGAATCTGACGGCGTTCCACCTTCAAGCCCAAATCCTCTGCCAACTGCATCAAGCTCTTGTTCGTGATGGATGGGAGGATAGATGTTGACTTAGGAGTTACATAAGTGTTGTTCTTGATGCCGAAGAAATTAGCTGCACCGCACTCGTCCATATACTTTTTCTCTTTCGCATCGAGATAGAATTCGCAAGCATAGCCAAGGTCATGCGCCATCTTGTTGGCACGGAGCGATGCGGCATAGTTGCCACCCACCTTATAGATACCTGTACCAAGAGGTGCTGAGCGGTCATACTCACGGATGATCACGTAGTCGTTGCAAGAGAAGCCACCCTTGAAGTAAGGGCCTACAGGAGTGACGAAAATCATGAACAAATATTCCTGAGAAGGGTGAACACCCACCTGTGCACTCGTACCAATGAGCAATGGGCGAATGTAAAGCGTGGCACCTGTCTCGTATGGAGGGATGAAACGCTCATTCAGACGCACCACCTTATCCACCATCTCGTTAAACTTCTCTGTAGGAAGTTCTGGCATCAGAATGCCACGGCAAGTGCTCTGCAGACGGGCAGCATTCTCATCTGAACGGAACACGCGCACCTTGCCATCAGGGCAACGATACGCCTTCAGTCCCTCAAACGCCTCCTGTCCATAGTGCAGACAAGTGGCAGCCATGTGAAGTGGAATTGTCTCTTCGGAGCAAACCTCTATTTCGCCCCATTTGCCGTCACGGAAGTAACAGCGCACATTGTAATCAGTCTTGTGATAGCCAAAGCCGAGGCTTGACCAATCCATCTGTTCCATATCTTTTCTTTTTTAATGATTTTACAAATTCAGTTGCAAAGGTACGATATTCCACGCACAGAAACAAAAGAAACGTGCATTTTTTTCTGCTGATGCACCCAAACTGTCATTCCCTATTCATGTCTGCAATGACCAATTTAACTTCTGCATACGTATAGTCATTCGGCAAGAGGCTCTTCACCTCACTGATGGAATATCCCCTATTGAGCGACTTGACAATGCCACGAATGATTTTCTGGTGTTGAGTGCTAACGAATTCAGAAACATCCATTTCTCCATTCTCCACGAAATGAGCCAAATGATTCTCCACCGTACCGATGGTGAGTGACCTTTCCGCAGCGATCTCCTTGATAGATTTCCCATCACGGAACATCTTGTAGGTTAATCCCCTCGTATCCACCTTTTCCTTCTTGGGCTTCTCCACCTTCTCCCTTTCCTTCCTGCTCTTTTTCACCTTCACTTTGTTTTCCTCCACACTCACCTCATCCAGCGCTGCCTTCGCTTTTGCGGAGAGATAGTCACGGATAGAGAAACCCTGTGGGGACAGACGGACAAGGATGCCCACTTTCAGCTTATAAGACAGCATGAAAGCATCGAGAGCGTTGTTGTATTGAGTGACCACCTGCTTGTTGTTGATGACCACTTTGGTGTGGGGAATCACAGGGTCAAGCACCTCATGCAATTTCGTTTCAAAATACCGCATCGCCGCCTTCAGTCGCTCTTGCAGTTTCTCATCTTGTGCAAACGCTGTTCCGCTCTGCTGCATCAATGCGGCATATTGGCGCTGGAATTTCAACGACACCTCCACCACCTCCACATCCAACTTCGAGAGCGCAGGTTGAAGGCTTTCCAGCAACTGAGGTGCAGAACCATAAAGGTGTTGGTTCACCACGCGCATCAGATGCTCAGTGTCGCTTTTCAGCTGTTGGAAGTTGAAGAGTTCATTAAGCAGCGAATAGTAATATTCCCACATCATCTGGGGCAGTTTTCCTTCCGTCTGCTGCGCCTCTGCCAATTCCTTGTCGATATAGGCATTCACCGAGGCATCCGTGATGACAGAACCCATCGCAAGCGGACGTGCCAGCACCATTCCTTCCAGTGTGCGGCAACGGCTCAATGCCACATACACCTGACCATGCGTGAACGAATCAGTGATGTCAAGCACAGCATGGTCGAAAGTCAGTCCCTGACTCTTATGCACCGTGATGGCCCATGCCAATCTCAAGGGATATTGCTTGAACGTGCCGTCCACCTCCTCACGAATCTCCTTCGTCTCCTCGTCAATCACATACTTGGTGTTCTCCCACGTCAGTTGCGGTACATAGATGGTGCGGTCATCCTCCTTGCAATGCACAACGATGAGGCGTTCATCCGTCTGGTCATCCCACGACACACCCTTCACCGTACCAATCTTACCATTGTAATATTCCTTTCCGGGGTTAGGATCATTCTTGATGAACATGACCTGCGCGCCCTCTTTCAGCACCAGATGTTCCTCTGCGGGATAGCTGCTCTCAGGGAAGTTCTTGCGTATTTCAGCCACAAAAGTCATTTCCTGCGTCTTTAAGGCATCCAACTGCTGTTCATTATACGTTTGCGCCATCTTATTGTGTGTCGTCAGACGTATCCAATCTTCATCCTTCGGAGGTACAAAATTCACCTGACAACGGGCATTCAAAGCAGCCATCGTTGACGTGTCCACCTGATTGTTACGTATTTTCGCCAAGATGTCGATGAACGCCGCATCCTGTTGCCTGTAGATATGCTTTAGCTCGATGGTCACGTAGAGCGTTTCCTGCAAAGCCTTACTACCGAAGAAATACGGAGTGCTATAATAGGGCGATAACAGTGCCCACTCCCGTTCCTGAGCCACAGGCGCCAACTGCTGCAAATCACCTATCAGCAACAGCTGCACACCCCCGAAGGGTTTCCCCCTGTCGCGATATTTTCGCAATTCCTGATCCACCGCATCCAGCACATCACACCGCACCATCGAAATCTCGTCAATCACCAGCAAGTCCAGTGTCTTGATGAGGTTCTTCTTCTCCTTACTCATATTGTAGCGCCCTTTCTTCTCCACCATCTTCATCCCCGGCACAATAGGGCCAAAAGGCAACTGGAAGAACGAGTGAATCGTCTGTCCTTGTGCGTTGATGGCTGCCACACCCGTAGGAGCCAGCACCACCATCCGTTTCGGTGTCCTTTCACGAAGTTTGCGCAGAAACGTCGTCTTGCCCGTTCCCGCCTTACCTGTCAGAAACACTGACACGTTCGTGCTCGTCACAAATCGCCACGCCACATTCATCTCATGGTTATGCACTCCGTCACTCTCAGCCAACTGTGACGAAAACACATCCTCCTGTCCCACCATATCAAGATAATCCATCATACGCTTTCTTTATTCTCCCACAAAGTAACCGCTTTTTCACGACTCCTGCAAATCTGCACTGGGATTTTAATAAATAATGCTAAAAAAAACGTAGCGCCTTAATCTTTTCCACCCCTCAAAACATCCAACAAGCAAATTCAACTCAATCACTCTTTAAATGTCTCTCGGAAGATAAAAAATGAAAGTAACCGAAGAAAATAAGGGTTGCGCCGGTGGCGCCGAAAGAAAAATATAAAAAAGACATAAAAATAAATAAAAATATTTTTCTCTATTTTTACTTGTTTTTACCTATTTTTCCTTCGGCGGCTTGCCGCAACAAACTCTTAACTTTTAATTCAAACGATATGAAAAAGATACTTATTTGGGCACTTCCCCTCCTCATGGGCAGTGTGTGCCATGCAGAAGACATCACCATCCAGTACAACGGTTCCACAGCGAAGGTGCAACAAAAGGCTAAAGACAGTGTAAACGTCACCGTGAAGGGTGCCAACGTACACATTGAAAGCCAATACACCGACCACAAACTCACCATTCTCCTAAGCGGCAAGAGCGATGACGGACAACTCATCCTCAAGACTGCTGGCAAGGCAAAGGTGACACTCAACAAACTGAACCTTACCAGTCAGGAGGGTGCGCCGCTCGACTTGAGGAACAAGAAGAAGGTGGAAATCGTGGCAGCTGACGGCACCGAAAACACGCTCACCATCACTGCCTGCAACGACACCGCCAACAACAAGGCAGCAGCCATTTGGTCAAAAGATAAAATTCTCCTCTCTGGTAAAGGTATCCTCAATGTCATCGCCACCGGTGACGGTTGCAGAGGCATCAAAGCCAAGAAGGACATCACCATCGAAGACCTCACCCTCAACGTGACCACATCCGGCAACCATTTGGGTGAGAAGCCTTTCAGTTTTGGTGACTTCGGTGGTTTTGGAGGCGGCGAAATGCCTGACTTCAGCAATTTCCAGATGCCAGAAGGAGGGTTCCCTGATTTCGGAGGTTTTGGTGGTTTCCCAGGCTTTGGTGGTGAAGCTAATGACAGCACACGTCAGGGTGGATTTGGCGGCTTCCCCAACTTCGGAGGCTTCGGAGGTTTTCCAGGCTTTGGTGGTGAAGCCAATGACAGCACACGTCAAGGTGGTTTTGGTGGCTTCCCAAACTTCGGTGGTTTCGGAGGTTTTGGCGCATCCAGTGAAGACAGCGAAGATGGTGAGGAAGGCGGAGGCATGGGCTTTGCAGGTAAGCACAAGTATGTAGCTTCCACTAAAGGCATTGCATCGAAAGGGAAAGTCACCATCAACAGCGGTACCGTGACCGTGAAGACAGCCACTGCTGGAGCCGAAGGCATTGAAGGCAAGGATGGAGTCATTGTCAATGGAGGCACCGTGGACGTCTATTCTCCCGACGATGCCATCAATGCCAACGCATGCATTGAATTCAACGGTGGCACCGTCATTGCACGGAGCAAGGGGAATGATGCCGTCGATTCCAACCCCAAAGGCGGCTTCTTCATGCCTTTTGGAGGCAATAACAATCAGGAAGACACCGACCCTGCCATCGTCGTCACAGGCGGCACCGTCTATGCATGGAGTCAAGCTGGTTCACCCGAAGAAGGACTTGACTGCGATTTTGCCCCACTTGTCATCGAGGGTGGCACCATCTTCACCGTCGGAGGAGGCATGGGTGAAATGCCTTCCGTGCCCACCAACTACACCTCCAAGCAACCTTCTGCCCTGCTCATAGGCATCAACATCGTGAAGGAAGAGCCTGTCTATCTCTATGACAGCAAAAACAAGCTCCTCGAAACCATCACCGTCCCCTTCTCCCTCCGACGCAGTGCCAGTCTTGTCAGCAGTCCCTTCTTCAAGATGGGTGAGACCTACACGGTGAAGACCAAGGACTACGAAAAGACCTTCACCCTCAACGAGAACTTCACAGCCGTCAGGTAAGGAAAAAAGAGTGAAAGCCCCCTCCGACTCCCAATGAGTCGGAGGGGGCTTTCATTCCTAATTCCTTCTCTACTTCTTCGTAGAATACCTCAGCGTTTTTCCCGATGTGCTGCTCTTCTTGGTACTCGTTGTGGTAGTGGTCGTGGCATTCGCTGGCTTGTAATATTTCATTGCTTCAGGAATCCAGCCTTGAATTTGCTTGATGCGCTTCTCGTCAGAGGGGTGGTCGCTGAAGATGGAGTTAGAGCTATTGCCAGCGGCAGCCATGCGTTGCCAGAAAGCCAATGCGCCCTGAGGGTCATAGCCTGCCATGGCGGCGAAGATGAGTCCGATATGGTCAGCCTCACTCTCCTGACTGCGTGAAAAACCAGACGTCCATGCCTTGGTGCCCACACCGATGACACTCGACACAATGCTGGAGGTGTTAGGTCCCATGCCAGCAACTGATGCCACACCACCCAGCACGGACACTGCCGCCTGCTGTTTCTGGCTGTTGCTGATGCGCTCTGCGGAGTGCTTTGCCACAGCATGGGCAATTTCGTGTCCAAGCACAATGGCAAGGGAAGCCTCATCCTGTGTAACAGGGAGAATACCCTCATACACCACGATTTTTCCGCCTGGCATGCAGAAAGCATTCACCTGGTTGTTCTGCACCAAATTGAACTCCCACTTGTAGTTCGCCACCTCGTTGGCGTAGCCGTTGTTGCGCAGATAGGTTTCCACAGCGGTTGCCAAACGCTGTCCACAACGTTTCACCATGGCAGTGTTGGTGGCATTGGTGGAGAGTTTTGCCGACTTCATGTAGTTCTGATACTCCTGATTACTGAGACTCATCACTTCTTGGTCGCTAACAACGAGTCTCTGCTTTCTTCCCGTGACGGGGACTTGCGTGGTAGTTCCACAGCTAGCAAGAATGGCTGTGAGCGCCACCAGCATGAGGTAGTTAA
>JAEEGG010013170.1_pt1 | contig 17741 bp, 18 predicted proteins | sample 9134161 | NCBI WGS metagenome assembly JAEEGG01 (sample SAMN16246543, study PRJNA631951) | gut metagenome | biome: gut microbiome; feature: rumen; material: CR-attached | host: Bos | place: Iran: Karaj | collected 2018-10 | reverse complement strand
CATCGCCGGGATAACCACTGGAAACTGGGTATCGGCTACCACTACGTCATCCGTCGTAACGGAGAGATAGAGCCAGGCCGTCCGGAATGGATGATCGGCGCCCACTGCCTGCACCACAACGCCCACTCGATAGGCGTCTGCTACGAGGGCGGATTGGACATCCGCGGTCAACCCGCTGACACGCGAACGGCTGAACAGAAGGCTGCCCTGCGCACGTTGCTCGAACGGTTGCACCGGCGCTATCCTCGCGCGCTGATTGTCGGTCACCGCGACCTGGATCCCACCAAGGACTGCCCGTGCTTCGATGCTGCGAAGGAATATGCCGACATGTAGCCTTAGAACCAAGCCATCCGATTAGCCGGATGGCTTTTTTTGCCCAAAAAGTTTGGTTTTGTTTCCAAAAATCACTAAATTTGCAGAGTTTTGGAAACAAAATGAGTAAGCGAATCGGATATATTGATGCCATGCGGGGATTTACGATGATACTCGTCGTATATTCCCACGTCTGCGGTTTCTGCCTAGCCCCACAGCGAGTTTCTCCGCCTAAGTCCCTTCTTGGATAGTTCTCTTTTGGTGCGACGAGAGGGTAAGTCGTTAGTTGTATTCTAGGACAGTATCTTTTAATAAACAAAAGAAAAAAAGAAAAATCTTTGGAGATATCGAAGAAATACTATATCTTTGCAGTGAGTAATTGAGTTGTTTATGGAAGATGTGGTTAGAATTGCATCATATATCTGTGATCGATATCAGAAAGAATTCGGTACACGGATTGATGAAATGAAGTTACATAAGTTACTTTATTTCACTCAAAGAGAGTGTATTGCCCAAACAGGTATGCCAATGTTTGATGCTACATTCCATGCATGGGTTTATGGACCAGTATTACCAGCAATTCGATCACTGTATAAGCATGACCAGCTTCATGATATCCCCTCAAAAGAGTATATTTCACAGTTTTTGCCTATTTTCGATGAGGTGTTTAAGGAATTGGCTGCGACAAAGTCAGTTATGCTAAGTGCAATTTCTCACGGGGAATTATCATGGAAAAGGGCACGTATTGGATATGGAAAATATGAAGAGTCTGATGTTCCAATGAAACTGGAGGATATAATTGAAGATGCCCAACGATATAAAGAACGGTGTCTTATGCTTCAACAATTGGATAATGTAAGGTAATTGATGTCATGAAGATATCTCAGAATCAGATAGATATTTTGAAATCTCTTAAGTGCCAACGCTTGAAAGATGATGAGACACTAGTGTTATTTTATCAATCCAGAATTGCTCAATCAATTACAAAAGCTTTCTGAAGATTTGAAGGATATAACAAATGAGAAATCTCTTACTCCAAAACAACAGCAAGACGTTAATGATGTCTTAGAGAAAATTAGGGCAAGCAAGGGTATAACAAAGGATGATTTACACAAGTTACATCAGTTAAAGTTGGATATATTGGAAGAGTTGGAAAAAGAAATCAGTAATAAGGAGATTGCTAGGGTAGGAAGTACTTTTTCCGGCATCGAGCTAGTTCATTTCTGTTCGAACACTGATACTGATGATTTGTGGGCTAATCTAGAACTTCCTCAACTTAGGGGAACTACGATTTTTTGGTTTTTTGTAGTTCCAATGGTGTTAGAGACATTAAAATACGTAGGCTGCCAATATTTGTTTCTTTTTGCTGCAGATAGGTCAAAGGATGAGAAGTTGGTAAGATATTATGAGGACCAATTAAACTTCAATAGACCAGACGATTTGGCAACAGCCAAACCATTCTATGATTTTACATGCAAGTTTATGTGCCATGAGATTTCATCATTAGAAAAAGAACAAGCTGAATTTTTTGCAAATTTTAATCCTAGTCATGATAATGTTTGATCAGACAAGGAAAAAACGAGATTTTGCACATTTGCTCTTCAATGAGTCCAACGCAGATAGGATTCTTTCGTTTGATAGTGTTGTATTAAAAATGGAATGAGCAAGCGAATCGGATATATTGATGCTATGCGGGGATTCACGATGATACTCGTCGTTTATTCCCATGTGTGCGGTTTCTGTCTGGGAGACCGCAACATCGCATTCAACGATGTACTCTTCCTTTTCCGCTTGCCCTGTTTCTTCTTTATCAGTGGCTGGCTATTTCAAGGCACTTGGGGTAAGGTGACCCAGGGGACTGTCCCAACAGTTTGGTCCATCATCAAACACAAATTCAGGGTACAGATAGTTCCTACGTTAATCTTCTTGTTCCTACTCTCCCCACCGCCAGCCTATTTCCACCAGTTTGGAGCCTTCAAAGGAGGCTATTGGTTTACGTTTGCGCTATTTTATTTCTTTATAATCTATATGCTGATGTCATGGCCTTTACGCCATCGGCAGGGTAAGAGGTCAGACATCGTCATGCTATTGCTTACATTAGCTATTTCCATGTCAGCCTATTGGTATGACATCAATTACCATCGATTGAAAATGACCTGTTCTGATTCTCCTGTTTTTCAATACGTAGCAGACCTTTTGGGCTTCCTGAGTTATGTCGTTTGGCGCTATTTCCTGTTTTTCTTCCTAGGAACACTGGCCCGGAAGTATTTCCTGCATTTTTTGAAGCTAGCCAGTAATGGCAAATTAATGACAGTTGTTATCATTTGTTTCCTCATTATCTCTCAAATTCCTCGAAGTGATATCTTCCTCCGCGAATATTTCAAATTCTCCATTGGCGGTATCCTGGGCATGACCATGATCTTCGCCCTCTTCCGCTACCTTTATACATCCAAATCTTTCTCACCTCTCTCTTCCTTCTTCCATCATCCATCTTCCATTCTAAAGTTCGTGGGAACGCGAACTTTAGACATCTACCTCCTTCACTATTTCTTCCTCCCCGAGTTTCTGCTACCGCATGCCACACCATTTTTGGATACTATTCCATCTATACTCTTACCCATTGTCATCTTGCTGGCAGCTTTAGTAGTCGTAACCCTCTGCTTAGCCACCAGCTTTATCCTCCGCCTCAGTCCTTTCTTGGGCCGTTACCTCTTTGGTGCGAAATAAAGTAGATGATTGGTATTGCTTTTATGATCCAATCATCCATGAAAGATATTTCGTTTTGTTAAATAGAACAGCAAGACCCCAAGGAATAAGGAAAGATACAAGGAAAATAACAAATGGTCCAATAAGATAATGAATTGCTAAGAATTGCCGACAAACAGGAATCAAAAGAACTATAAACACTACTATCTGGTTAAATATATAAATCCCCATACTGTTATAATCCAAATTGTTGATTATGGAAGTGTACTTATTGGGAATAATTATATTGTTTGTCATCACTAATGCACAAACAGCTGTAGCACACGATGTAATTCTAATGGCAAGATCGATCCACATCGGCATATTCATAATAGTTGAAAAATATGATAGAATGAATAAAATGGTAATACTAATTATGAATGCAATAGCACTTGTCTTTCTCTTAGAAGAATGATGTAATAGGTATTTTGCACAATAAAAGCCAATCATGAATGCAGGAAGATAGTATAATGTGTTTTCTATACTAAATATGTAGTGATGATCTAAGCACTGCCATACATATAGTACAATAAATGATAATGTTGTTATTATGAAATCTATATAAGGATTTGTATTGCATATACATAATTTACTCAATGCTATTATAACGATAAAAAGCTCAAAAAGCGTTAATAAAAACCAAAGATGAGCTGTTCCAACAAAAAAGTCATGCCATGGTATAAAAGGGAATGTTGCAACCATAAAGACACTCCATATAATGTATGGCACCATAATACGTTGCGATTTATTATTAATAAAAGTTGATATTGTTTGATATTTTCCATTCTCTATGTATAGAAATCCAAATAGGAAACCAGAAATAAGAAAAAAAGTAGAGAGTCCTATCTTCACTGTTGCTAATGCTACAACTTTCCATATTGGTATTGTATTGGTATGAAGAAACCACCAATTGTCTCCATAGAAACATAAACTATGAAATGCAATAATGCAAAGCATGGAGCATATACGCATTATAGAAACAAAACTCAATTTCATTTATACAATAATACAAATTATTTCAACATTTAACAATACTTACCAATTAATAACCCTAATACCAATTTTACTCAAAACATACAGAAACCTGATAGTTATATTAACGACTAAGGAAGGTGACCATTTTTTTATAATATCCTTTTCTGTTTCTTGCGTAAGGTAACCTTTTAATTTTCCATATTTTAACTTGTATATGTGAATGACTTTTGTCCTGAAGAGCTGCCAATTGTTTATATCCCCTTTTTCTTTCATGTGCAAAAAGATACTCTGGTTTTCTTTCTCACTATTTCCTGTTCTCATTTGAAGGGATGTGGTGTTAGCATTATGTTGCCTATAGAAATTTAGTGGGATGTCAATATAAGAAATGTACCCTTTTTTTGAAATCTCTATCCAAAACAGCCAGTCGCCGCCTGCTCTAAAATGGGTGTATGTTCTATCAATATTATTTAGGGCACTTTTCCTAAAGACAGTTCCACTCGCATTGCATATATAATTATACCTGCTTAGGTATTTCTTTATGAATTCCTTTCCATTGATATACAAACTACCTTTTAAGCCTTCTTCTCCAATGTGATTGTTATTAATATCTATATATATAGAACGGCAAAAACTGATGACACATTCTTCTTTATGTTTAATAAATTCATTTACTATTTGTTTTAAAAAAGTTGGTTCGCAGTTATCGTCACTTTCAGCAATCCAAATTAATTCCCCTTTTGCAAACTGAAATCCTTTATCCCATTGAACAAAAGGAGATCCGCTATTTGTGGTGTTGTATACTATATGGGAAACTTTAATCTCATTTCTGAAATCTTCAATAATGTATCTGCTATTGTCAGAAGAATTGTCATCTAGTATTATGACTTCGAAATTGTCATAAGTCTGTTTTAGAATACCAGTAATTCTTTCGTATAAGAATTGTCCATGATTATAGTTGGGAATAATAACACTTACAAAGGGATTAGTATACATATCTTGAATAATAATTAGAATTATATTGTTTTTTGTCTTTTTTGAATAATATAGAATATCAAACCTGAGGTAATGCATTGAAAAAGTTTTGGGCAAATAATTCTTTGTCAAATGATAATGCGCGTTCAAGAGATGCTCGTTTCATTTGCTCACGTCTTTCAGGATTCTGGTACAATTCTTTTATTGCATTTATAAGGTTTTCAACAATATTGTCTCTTTCAACAATTATTGCTACGCCTTCGCATATTTCAGGAATACCTCCACTTCTTGTTGTTATAAGTGGTAATCCTGCGGCCATGGCTTCTACAACAGTGAGTCCAAATGGTTCATCCCACATCGAGGGAACGATAGCGATATCTGCAGTTTTAAGATATGAGGGGATTTCTTGATAATCAATAAATCCTGTAAATATTACCTTGTCTTTAATTTGTTCAGCTTCTTTTATAAGCTGTTCAATAAAAGTAGAGGGATGCTTGTCCTTGCCATAATTACTAGCACCTATAATTAACAATTTGAGATTCTGAATACAGTTTAATTGCTTTATGGCTTGAATGAGCGGTAATATACCTTTCTCTTCAATTAGACGACCACTGTAGACTATGACAAAATCTTTCTTTGACAATCCCATAGCTGATCGAGGAACTATTGAGGCTTGAAAAAAAAGTTTTGTGTCAATACCATTTAATACAGTTTTACATTTTGAATCTGAAGGATTAATGGTCTTTACTCTATTAGTAATATATAAAGAATTATTAATGATACAGCTATATGCATCATATAGTTTCTTATGTTGACAGGTCTCTTTATTCAGAAAATCATTCCCTTGATGGAGCACAAGAACTGATGAAGTTCTCTCTTTTAATTTGAATGCATATTTTGGTCGATTTTCAACAATAATTATATCATAATGATTGTTGCGAATTTGTTTTAAAGCTTCATTAAAGAAATATTCTATAGTGTAGTGGTAATGACAATATTTTCCTTGTCTTAGTAAAAATAATCTCTTTTTAATTTTAGCCATCAAGCTGATGGTATCAATATGGTGATAATGATTAACTTCTGTATCTATCCCTTTTATATGTATTAATTTGGGATGATTAACACTATACACGGTAATCTGGTGTAAATGATATTTGTTGTTATATTCTAAATAAAAGTCTATTAAATTCTCAACTGCCCCTCCTTGTACTGCGGGAATGGGAAGGATTCCTGATGTAAGAATAGCTATTTTCATCTAAATGAACAGAATTTTTCAATGGCAAAGATAAATAAAAAATACGAAGTATCCAAATAATATTGAAGAAATAGTAAAAAAAAGGTTCATGTAGACTTAAATCATCAAATCGAACAACAAAAAAGGTAAGTATGAGCCCTATTTACCTGCAATTTGAAGTTTTAAGTTTCATTTTTCGCCTAGTCTTACATATATATCGAAAAAAATGACTATATTTGCATTGAAAAAGTATAAATAAAATGAAAGAATTATCTAGAAACCAAAGAATAACGTCTATTGATGCTCTTCGGGCATTTGCATTATTGGGTATTCTTTTAGTTCACACATCACAACTTTTTAATTATGATAATTATTATAATGAATTCAGCTATTTTACTGATCAAGGCTTATATATAAAACATTTCATACTTCTCATTTTTGAAGGGAAATGCAAAATAATTTTCAGTATTCTATTTGGAGTAAGTTTTTACCTTATTTTACGTAATCCCAATTATAGTATTAATTCAAGTTTCGCAAGTTCCTAACTTGCCAGTTTTAATTGATAGATTTCAATAAAATGAGAGAGTTTGTCCGACCTATTCACGAGCATATCAAGGATCTGTTCATCCTCGATATTGAAGCACTCTGCGATTTCGCGGACGATTTCAAGTATCATATCCCATATTCTCTCAGTGAGAGTACGTTCCACGCTACCTTTGGTAGCATCCATAAAGAGTCCTCCAATGGTTTCGTAGTCGGAGAAACGCTTAGCTGTGGAGAGTATGTTGTACTGCATGGCTGTGATGGCGGTCATTGCAATCTGCGAGGAGAAGTTCCTCATCTGGTACTTGCCCAGTCCGAGGTTCCCCTTACTCTCCTTAAAGACGACTTCCAAGGACCAACGTTTGGAGTAAATCCTGTAGGCTTCGAAGAAGTCGAGCTTCCGGTTTGTGGTAATGAGTCCGTTCCACTTGCCCCACTTGTCACGCTTGCAGAAGAACAGACGGATGTTGCGGCCTGCAAAGGTCACGTCGACAGTGATGTAGTAGCATCCCAGACGACGGCTATACTTGCGCCCTTTCTTGGGCTTGTCAAAGATGGACACGAGCTGGTTGGCGGTGTACTCGTTACCTTTATATGTGTACTTCGTCTTGCCCATCTTGATCATTCCAAGATAGTGGCATCTGACGTGACGAGAAGTGATAAACAGGATGTCTTCTGCACAGGCGAACCAGCTGTCGGCCAGCACGTAGTCGAAATGGATCTTGCGCTTGATAATGCGACGTATCATCTCAATCATCAAGGCAATCTTGCTCTGGTTGTATTCCTCAATGCGCATGGCAGTATGGGAGCCTTCCGCATGTTCCTTGGAGAAACGCGCATCAAGCTGCTTCTGCTTCAGACCGTAGTTCCCCTTCTTGCCTTCCTCTCCGACAAGGGAGAAGTCGAGCAGCATCTGGCCAATACCGTCAGTGATGCCGATGAACAGCCCCTTGAAACCGAGCATCATCGAGTGCGTCACATGCGAGTATATCTTGCCGATAAGCTCAGTCTGGATACCACGCTTGGGATAGTCCGTGTCATCGACCATCAGGCAAACCGGCTCAGTACTCTCACACGACCGGCTTTCCTGGGTCTTGTTCCAAAGCTGGAGCGAGACAGTGGCGAGAATCTTGCGCCAGTCATACGACTCATTGGAGATAAATCTGTAGAACACATCCTTCCGGCAGTCAAACAGGCTGCATAGCGAGGACTTTCCATAGTTATAAGCGTTGCGAATCATGAAACAGGGAAACAACATCAGCAATCCGAGCACCTGTAGCTGCGTCAGCTTGCAGTTGCATTTGCTCTCTTCACCGAAAATACGTTTTTCGGACAGCCGGAGGGCCTTTGTCGTGTCAATTATCGCATTCATTGCACTCGTGGCATCATTTTCTTTGAAAAACTTGCCGATCTCTGAAAAAATGTTTGTACCTTTGTCGCTGAGCATAGGGTTATTGTACTTTGTGATTAGCACTTCAAAGTTACAAAATTTCCGCGACATACGGAAATCCCTGTGCTCTTTTTTTGCAACCTTATCTCAACTAATTTTTAACTTGCGAAACTTGAATAGTATTAATAGGTTTCGTTGGCGATGTTGTCTTTTAATATTGTTTGGTTTGATAAATAAAATAATATTTACAACGGATATTTTGTGTTGGTATGGTATTAATGGCCTCTTTCTATCATTATTGCCTATTCGCAGAATTAAACCTGTTTATATTTTCTTTTTTTTCATTCTTTTATTTATTTTGAGTATGCAGCCTTTTGTTGATCTGGGTAATTTGTTATTCCCCAATGCTGAATATACGCAAAGATATTTATCATCATATGGTATAAAAAATGTTTTGTCATATTCCAAATTGATGATTATTAAAGAAGACATTCATTTGTTTTGGTCTCAAGGAACATTAACGCTTTCTTATTTTGTATTTGGTTATTATCTTGGTTTTAGCGGTAGGATAGAGAATATTCAAAAATATATTCACACAAGGATGGTTGTTGTTATGATGGGGCTTTCATTTCTCTTTTTTATTTTATTTAAATATTCTGGATATCTTCCCTATATACACATGGTATATAATTTTGTAACAGCTCTTTTTTATTCAGTACTATTTCTCTATATCTATAACAAGATAGGTTTACTAAAGATATTAGATAATTATGGTAGGCTTGGACTTACAAATTACTCCACTCAGAACTGGTTGCCTATATTGTTTTTTATATGTATTTTTCATCCGTTAAAAATATCTATAGAATATTTGTATCTTTTCTCATTGTTTTTTTATATTACTCAGATACTATTCTCTAATTATTGGCTCAAAAGATACAAATATGGACCATTAGAGTTTTGTTGGAGAATAGCAACAAATTTGAAGTGGAGTGACAATAAAAAATGAACATTGTTATTTTTTTATTTAATCAAACATGATTGAATACATAATAACTCATCAACTTTTTCAAGGAAAGGTTTACTTGATAGCATTTGTTTATGAAAAGTAATTATAATCAAAGATTTGAATGGATAGATTGGATGAAAGCCATTGGTATGTATCTGGTAATATACGGACATTTTTTTTCTTATGGAGATAAATATGTATATGTTTTCCATGTACCATTATTTTTTATTATTTCAGGTTTTCTTTGTAAGAAGGAGGAAAGTTGTTATGTGTTTTGGTTAAAGTTATGGCATAATTTGATTCTACCCATTCTGATAATTTCAACTATTACATATGTAGTTGGTTTTATTCCGCAGTTGGTAAGTGGAAACTTTAAGTTAATTTCGATAAAGTGGTTTGTGCTAAATATTCTATTTGGAACCACTGCAGGATTTGGTACCTGTTGGTTTGTCCTTACCCTCTCGCTTTTGAAAATTATATATCAATATTGTTCTTCGAAGCATTTTTTTTATTTTTTAACGGTCGTGATGTTGTGTTGGTCATATCAATACGCCCATTTTGATTTTTCAGGCTATCCATTCTTCTTGAGTAGTCCTAATGCGGTGATTAATGTATGTAGCGCATATCCATTCTTTACTTTTGGAATTTTCTGTAGAGGTTATAAGGGTCTATTAAGTAATTATAATAATAAATTTTGTTTGTTTGTTTTAGTATTAATCGGAGGCATTCTAGTATATCTTTGCGGACGATTTAATAACTATGTTTTGATGTATCGATGTGAATATGGCGATAATATGTTATTGTTTTTAATTGGTGGAATTGCTGGCTCTTCCAGCGTATTTGCATTATCAAAATTACTGGGCTCTTCACCAAAAACTATTTCAACTATCTCATTGGGCACAATTGTGATATTAGGATTTCATCGTCATCTAGTTGATATGGTAAGGAGCTTTTTTGTGGTGTCCTATTGTGATGTTGTTTTTTCATTTATAATAATAGTATTCTTTGTGCCTATAATTCTTTTTACAGAAAGATATTTCCCCATTATTATAGGGAAGTATAGAATTAAAAAAACTAATAGCACAGAAATCTCCTATAATGACAATTCAATATCAAAATAGGGGTCATTGTTGTTCTATGTCATTTCATTCGACTTAGTCCTAATTTCCATATAATGAGATCTTTCCATTGATAATACTTTGTCATCAATGAACGATTTCGACATAGAATGCGAAGCCGAAGATTAACAAAGCACTTTGGATAGTCGATGATGGCATTTGGGGTTATAAGAAAATGATTATAGTCAGTGACCTTATCTTTCATGAACCCTCGATGTTGGAAATGAGCATAAAGTGATTCCTTCTTCTCTAATATTCCGTTGTAGAATCGCAGCATATAGAGTTTGTTGTCAATATGCTCGAAGATGACCTGTTTCCACCCTCTTGTAAGACTATTGAAATGGTATGACTGCTTGGGTTTTGAAGCGTTGTCGAATGGCCAACTTAACCAACAATCCTTTGGGCGGCAGTCACGCCACTTGTCGCTACATCCTTTGTAATCGTATTCATCAAAAAATGTAATACTACTTGTAGTAAATGCATCTTTATATGATTGATAACCTGAGATCTCCTTCATAAAAAAAGAATTAGCATCCTCATCATTATGAAGCAGAGTTAGATGTCCATAGCCAAGAAGAAACTGGTATTTCAAAGCTTCGTCGGTGAGAAATGAGCGGAGGTCTCCATAAACTAAGTCTAAGTCGCCAAACCCCCAGAAATCATAGTTTTTGATATATTCATTTAATATGTATCCATAAGCTTGTTTGTATTCACATAATTTGTATGGACGGTCAAGGACAATAGGAAAATCAAAAGCTTTTTGGACTATCTGTTGAAAGTCCAAGAAACTCATTTTATGTACAATGATATTGTTTGCAGATTTTACATTGGCATCGGTAAAAAACATAAAGTCAATACTCGGATTCCGTAAAGCAGATTCGCGCCACATCTTATATTGTACGGGCAGTTTGCCAAAATATGGGAAAATAATGACGATTGTTTTCATTACTTGAAAAACATACGATTAATTATTTTAATACAGAGCGCCAGTAACCTACACGCTTTTTCATATTCACAGATGTTCATGAGTTTGTAGAGTGTCGATCTATCAAGATGTGAAAGGGTTTTGTAGTCGTGATACACGCCATTAGGCAGTAGTTGGTGAATGATAGTGTCTCGTTCGTTTTTGTGTTCTAACTCTTGTGAGGTACTGATTCCGCCTTGTTCGCGATTGCTAACAATTATTGGTATTAGTTTCACGCTACAATTTTCCACAACAATTTTTTTGACGTAAAATGCCCAGTCTGCTGCAATAGAAAGATTTTCATCGTATAAATCGTTTTCAAAAAGCTTACGTTTGATAAATGCCCCTTGATGGGGTAATGTTTCCATGAAAAACGTAATCATAGATATACGTGTCGGGAGAATTGAAGAAAACCCTTTTTTAGTAATGGCGTTGTAGTGATAATCTTTTCCTACGAGGATGTCTATGTCATTGAATTCCGTGGCAATTATGGACAAAACATTTTCATTATAAAACATATCGCCTGAGTTCATAAAGTTTAGGTAATCGCCTTTTGCAACTTTTATACCTTTATTCATTGCATTGTAAATGCCATTGTCTTTTTCTGACACCCAGTAGTTAATGTGTTGTTTATATTCTTTAATCACATCAACACTGCCATCGGTGGATCCACCATCAATAAGGATATATTCATAGTCAGTAAATGTCTGACTAATTACACTTTCAATAGTACGACGCAATCCGCTCTGGTTATTATAGTTTATAGTAATAATGGAATATTTCATCTTTGATTCTATATTATTTTAATAATCCTTCATATAATTGTACATATTGTTTGGCTATTTTGCTATAGGAGAAGCGGTCTATCATATCATTACGTATTTCATTTCGATTGAAATGTTTGGTCATTGCATATTTAATTGCTTCTATTAAAGCCTCTTTTGTGAAGTCTTTGCAGATTACTCCATTAAATGGTTTTATTAAATCTGTGACACCACTGCATGGGAAAGCAATAACAGGAGTTCCACAAACCAATGATTCCATTGGGGTTTGTGCAAATGCTTCTTGAAAAGATGGCATTACAAAGAAATCTGTAGCCGAATAATAGAGAGAGAGTAATCTTGGGTGAGAAATAAAGCCTTCATACATTATATCAAAAGAAAATTGTGCTTTTTCCTTGTAATTTCCTAGGCAAATAAGAGTTATGTTCGGGATGCTTAGTTCCTCTATAGCTTTAATCAAAACTTTAAGCCCTTTTCTGTCTTCATTGATATTATAAGCGGCAAATAATAAAATAAGCCTATCTGTGTTTATTCCTAATGCCTCTCTTGCCAAATTCCTATCGATAAGAGTAAATCTTTTTTCGTCAATTCCATTGTGGATCAATGAACATGGGAATTTATTTAACAGATTATTGCTCGTAATAAAATCTTTCATCATAGAGGAAATGGCAACAATTTGCATTGTCTTTACGTGGCTATATGCTCTTTTTTTGATTTGTTCCATATAACTATCCATTTGGAGTCCTTTATGTGTTGACATATTTTTCCATAAAACATAGTGAAATCCTCCAAGACCAGCATTTTCGTCGTGCATGGTCCATACTATAGGCTTTTTTACTGTCTTAAAGAATGACTCGTAATCTAAAAAGCCGCCTACCCAATGAATGTGAATTATATCAGCTTCAGAAATCCATTGATGTTCAGAAATACGATATTCTGTTAATGGCGAAGTAAAAACGCCATATATATCATGACGTTGTTTAGCTTTTATTATTTTGTAATTAATAAAATTAGCTTTTGGCCAAATATGATAGTGATGTAATAATTTTTGAATATAGTAAAGAGTTCCTTTGCTATGTTTTATATCAATGATGTCGATATTATTGTTTTTTTCTCCATTCTTAACTAATGCATAGTTGTTAATGCCATACAGACTAGTGGCTTGCATGATGCGTTTTGCACATAATCCTGCACCACCATCTAGCGAGGAACATATATGGACAACTTTTATTTTTTTCATAAAAGGATTCTTTTATTAGTATAACAATATTTTTTTATATTTTATGTGTTAAGATGTTTTTAACTCTTATTGTAAACATACGCATTCCTTTTGTGCAGAGAAAAAGAACGAGAAAAGTTGCAAAGGTATATACAATGAACCCTAAAATAATAAATGGTATAAACTCAAAATAATTATCTCTGTTATAACTAGACGTATTTAAAAAGTATTTAACAAAGACGGCACAGATAATTAGTACTATAAAATGTAATGTATATTGTTTATAATATTTCCAAGCTGATGATTTAATTCCATAATGAAAAATAAAGTAGGGCTTCCATAATAAAACAATTATTATTAGACTTAAATTGACACCGAAAAGAACACCATTTAATCCCCATAAATATCCAAAAATGATAGAACATCCCAAATTTATAGACGCTTCGATAAGGGGGGCCCAAACATCACCAAAAAGTTGATATGCATCTCTAAAGGATTCTATTACGGAACGTGAAATTTGAATGAACAAATATAAGATTAATAATAATAGAGTACTTTCATCTAGTATATACTTATTTCCTATCCAAAGTGAAATAAATGGACCAATGCAAATGTATAGCATAAAGCAGGCTATACCACCTATCCATATTCTAGATGTGAATAATTCCCAAAACACATCCAGTGTATGTTGCTTGTTGTTCTCAACTATTAAATTACCAATAGAGGCTGCCATACCACCAAAGATAACACTTATTAGCGATATGCAATATCCTATTAGCATCATATAATTGCTATAGTAGGTAACCACAGTCAAAGAAACATAGGTGTAAATTATTAATGGTGAAGTTTGATAGAGGACATATCCTGCTATTTTGTGTACAAAGATTTGTTTTGTTTTTTTGATTAGATAATTATATTTGTAAATAAGTGATTTAGAAGGTGTTGAAGATAGATAGAGCCATGGGTATTCCTTGTATATAATGTGATTTATAACAAACACATTAATAATATCACCAATTAATTCTAGAATTATCCATCCCCATATTCCAAATGATGTAAATAAAAGTAGGCCGATTTGAGTGAATACTTTTAGGTAACGAACTCCATGAATCCATGGCATAAGTTTAAAACTCTTTTGATCAGCTTGAATCAAGATCTCTTTGTAATTCCAAAGATAACTGAAGAGAGAACCACTAAGGAATACAATATAAGCTAAATATATGTATAGAATGCTACATTCAGTTTTAGGGAAAATAAATGGCAATGCTAACAATATGGGAATGCTGAATAAACATAGGAATAATGCAATACGTCTGTAAAGAAACCTCAATACAGTGATAATTTCTCGAATTTGTTCTTGGTTGTTATTATGTAAAGGTTTATATAGCGAAGTTCCCATAGCTAAGCCTATACCTAATTCGGCAAGGTTTAGAAAACTCAAAATATTACCTAATGTAGTATTTAGTCCAATAACTTCATCACCTAAATATTCAAGAAATATTTTGCGGGAGTAAAATCCAACAAATATCTGAAACACAAAAAGCAATAGGGATACTTTTGAGTTTTGAATGGTTCTTTTGGTGCGAGATACTGACATTTTATTTTTCGTGGGTAGTATGAATGAAGTCTGTATTCTTACGATCAATTTTTAGAATATTGAGTATCATTTTCCAAACAAGAGCTGGTAGTGATAGTACTTTACCGAAAACAGAATTCCTACGTAATTGTTTAGGGGTCGCAATATATAATGCAATACAAACTGCCAGAAATAGACACCACCACTTAGTACACCATGCGCGTGAAACTATAGTCATCAATAAAGACATTGTAAAAGTAAGTACCACCAACATAGAGCGAGGTATCAATGCTTGCTGGATAGTCTTATCGATAAAATCCCAATTGAAGGTCATGATAGCCTTCGGAATATAGGGAAGCATACGGAATAAACTTTGAATCTGGGCCGTCATCCAACGAAGACGTTGCTTTTGAAAATTGTCCTTATTGCTGACCTTCTCGTCGAAGACGTGGATGTTAGGCTCATAATGAATATAGATTTTCTGCTGTAGCAACAAAGCTTCCAACTCACGATCCTCACCAGCTGTGGTTAACTTATAGACGTTTTCTTTGAACCATTGGAAATCGAAACACATGCCAGAGCCGATCAAGGCCGAGGAAAGACCGATACGGTTATGGGCTTTGCGGAAAATAGTGTTGTTTATTTCCTCGCTAACACCATCGAGGACAGCGATGTCATTGTCGTTGTTCTTTGCACAGCGGTGACACTGAATAGCCTTATACCCTTTGGCACATTCAGTATTCAGTTGTTCCAGGAAATGAGGCTCCACCACATTGTCGGCATCGAGAATGACAATGAAATCATAATCATCTTTGATTTGATCCATCGCATACTGCATGGCTTTAGCCTTGCTGCTTTTTTCAAAGACAGGTTGGAGGAGGGTAATAGGGAGTGCCGCTAATTTTTCGTTGGTTTCTGGCTGCATGTGGTCAGAAATGACTGCCACATGGAAACTATTATAGGGATAGTATTGTGCTAAGAACTTTTGGACGGAGTTGACAATTACTCTATCTTCATTATAAGCGGGGTAGAGAATAAGGTAGGAAAAATTCTCTTTTTTACGCATAACTAAAGCCTGTCCCGTTAAATATCTTGTCAACCTGGATACACGTTTCTTCCATAAGGTCGATACTAAAGCAAAGAATAGGATGTAGACTACGGATGCTGCCATGAGTAGCCAAAGGGCGATATCGATGATATGTATGAATTGCCAAATCATAGTGCAGACTTATTTTTGCAAGTCAATCTTCCTCAGAAGTTTTCTGCCTAAAGAGAACTTATTGAGTAAAGAACTAAGTAGGACGAAAGGTACCAGAAAGAAGGTGCGATCCCACTTCTCATCGACCAAGTAATTAGGCGTAGCAATGGCAAAAATCAATACTACGATGGCAAACAGTGCCCACCATTTCAAAGCTGCAGACATATAGATAAAGGGGACAACGAGGCACATGACGATAATGACCAACATCATAATCATACGTGGGAGCAGCATCCACTGGAACAGTTTGTCGATGAGATCATAGTGACGATTCAAAATAGCAACAGGGAGATAACGGATGTTGCGGAAAATGGTCTTCCACTGAGCCCATATCCAACTGCGGTGTTGGCGATTGAAGTCGTCTGCCTGGCGGGCTTTTTCGTTGTAAAAGAAAATGTTGTCGAAATAGTCGACATAGATATGCTGGCGAGTCAGCATGGCTTCCAATTCCTTGTCTGCCCAAGAAGGTTTGGCTTGTTGGAGATAGTCTTTAAACCATTCAAAATCGAAGACCATACCTGAACTATGCATGGCGGCAGGAAGTCCGACACTGATATGCCCACGTCGGAAGATGGAGTTATTGATTTCCTCAAAGACAGCACTCAGACGAGCAGTCACTGTATCGCGGTTCAAAGACAACTTATGGGTTTGGATGGCTTTGGTTCCGGCAGACTCATAGGCATCATTCATTTGCTGCAGGAACTCGGGTTCTACCACATCGCCAGCTTCCAAGATGATGACTGCATCGTAAATCTTAAACTGGGGCAGGTTGTTGATGGCTAACTGGAGGGATTTGATGCGAGAGCTTTTTTCAAAATTGGGCGTCAATAGGGTAATCGGTTGCTGGGCTAAATGGAACAAGGTCATTTCGTCTTCATGATCGGCAATGACTGTAATGTCAAACTGGCGCATGGAGTAAGACTGCCCTAAAACAGACTTGACCGTCATCATGGCGCTTTTACCGTTTTTATAGGTTGGGATTAAAATGACGAAACGATTTTCTTTTTTTGCCTTAGGGGTTTCGCTATGTCTTGGGAACAAGGAGGTAATAGCGAAGATTCCCAAGTACAATACTGTGAGCGAAACAAGGATGAAGAGTATCAAGTCGATATATGTGAAGATGGTCCAGAGAGTCATGATATTTAAAGTGATGAGTGATAAGTGATAAATGAAAAGTCTCTAATACCTTTGAGGGTGGCTTTAGCCAAGTCGGGGCGGTGATGGAGAGCGTGTTTGATGATGTCACGGAGGGCAACGATACCTATTAGATATAGGAAGGTCAGATATTTTTGAGGGCTGTTGATATTGCGTTTGGCAAATAACAGTCGATTGCGGGTGATGTAATAAGTCCGAAGGGGACTGTTTTGGCCCGTAGTTTGGCTTTCTTTATGATAGATGGTGCAGGCAGGTTCGCACCAAATGTCATAGCCTGCTCGACGGATCATCATGGACCAGTCTAATTCCTCATAATACAAAAAGTAGCATTCAGGCATTAGTCCTGCTTTTTCTATCACTTCCCGTTTGACCATCATGGCTGCGCCGTGAGCATAAGGCGTGGGGTGAGCTGTGTCATATTGCCCATTATCGGCTTCTCCACAGCCAATGGCACGATTACGCATAGTTATCGAAGAGAGTGGGGTATAGCCC
>JAEEGG010013169.1_pt1 | contig 17742 bp, 12 predicted proteins | sample 9134161 | NCBI WGS metagenome assembly JAEEGG01 (sample SAMN16246543, study PRJNA631951) | gut metagenome | biome: gut microbiome; feature: rumen; material: CR-attached | host: Bos | place: Iran: Karaj | collected 2018-10 | reverse complement strand
CCGCCCATGCTTACGTTGCTCCAGCTGAAATCGCCCTCGCCGGTCGCTGCGTGGACGGCGAGAAATGCACCCGCGATGGCGAGAAATGCGCCTGCGGGCCTGAAAAAGTTACCCATAATCACCTCACATAAACGGGACGGAAAGCCCCGTAGTGAGGAATATATATTATGTCTCCTGGAACCGTATCGCCCGCGCGCCCTTGCACGAAAAAGCCGTTGTGCAGTTTTCTACGATACTAAACATCCCGAAATAAACATCCCGGGGGTCGCAATTATTCCCCGCAGCGCTTTGCGTTGTTCGGGAGTCCCATCAGCTCGAATGCGTTCTTGCAGCGGAGCTTGAGATCTTCGGCTTCGTCTGCCGGAGTGCTCTTGAGCTGCGAGCGATGGTACAGGATTGTTGCCGTCATGTACGGGATATTGCCCTGTATGGATTTTCTTTCGGCTTCCTTGTAGAGCGAATCCGCTTCGCCCTTGCCGGTAATATCTGCGATGCGGGCGGCGGTGTAGATGTAGAATCCGCCATCCTTGTCTGCGCGCTTTCCGACCATCTTCAGCGATTCTTCTGCGTCATCGGACCTGCGGGATGCAGCCTGGGCGATGGCGCATTCAGAGAAGAATGCTGCCTGCAGGGGCTTGTCGCATTTCTTCACTTTGTCCATGTCGGCGGCATTACACACCTTGATGGCCTCGTCGTACTTTTCCTGCGCGTTGGCGAGGGCCGCCTTGCCCTGAAGGAACTTTAGGGTCGTGTTCCTGTCGAGAACGTTTTCGCGCACCTGTGCAATCAGCGAATCGGCGAGAGCAAAATCGAGGCTCATGGTACGGATCTGTGCCATCGCCATTAACACGCGTGCTTCGGCACGAAGGTTGGATTCCTTACGGCTGGCAAGCAGGGCTCGTTCCAGCTGACCGTAACTCTTTGCGAACTTGCCCGCATCAAGCGAGCGCTGCGCCCGGTACGATAGAATGCCCGAATCGGATGCACTTGCGATAGTCGCAAGCGAGAGAAGAACCGCTATGCCGAACTTGCGCATTACCATAGCGTCTCCACCATGAAGGGCACGGAATCCTTGCTAGGCATGGACCTGCGGATAATCCACATGTTCGAGATGCCACTCATCAGGTCGTCTGCGTTCTGGAGCGTCTGCTCCGTAGATTCCATGAAGTCTGAAAGTCCGGTAGTCACCTGGCCCACTTCCTTCAGTAGGCCATCGACCTTACCCATTGTACCATCGACCTTGCCCATGAGGCCTTCGACGTTACCCATGAGGTTGTCGACCTTGCCGGGCAGCGGCTTGAGCTCGGTCATCATGCCGGAAACATCGTCCGTGATGCCGTCGACCTTATGCAAGAGCCCGGGCACGTTGCTGTGGAGCGTGTCGAGGAGGCTGGTTGTCTTGAACAGGGCGCTCTTGCCTGCGAGTGTAATGTCGTTAAGTCGGCGCAACTGCGTGTTCAGGTTGTCGTACAGTGCACGGGAACCGAAGAGGGCACCGACTGTCGTTCCCGTATCCATTGCCATGGCGACAAGCGTGTCGGCTGCATCGATAAGCAGGTTCACGCGCCCGAGTAGTTCGTTGGCCGTTTCTAGCACGGTCTCGATATCCTGGGCCTTTCCCGGGGGCAGGAAGTCTCCATCCTCGAGTACGTGACCTACGCCCTTGCGGGCTTCGATGGTCACCACGCGCGCCGAGATCAGGTTCTGGTCGCGGATGGCGTAGACTGTCGCGCTGTCGGTAATCCAGCTCTGGAACTGCTTGCGGAGGGTAAATTCCAGGTACACGCCGTTGTCTCTGATTTCCATGTCCGAAATCTGGCCGACGTCGACGCCGCTAATCTGGACGCGGGTGCCGGGCCTGAGGCCGAGCGCCTTTTCAAAGGTACTGTGCAGGTGGTATTCCTCGACACCGATCATGCCGCTCGTGAACAGCTTGGTGTAGAGGACTAGTGCAAAAATCATGACGGCAACCGTAAAGAACACGCCTACCAGGAGGCCGGAAATCTCCATCCAGTTGATTTGCTTTACGGGTTTGAATTTCATATCGATAAATATATAAATATTCGTTTACTGTGTATACGGGAAAATTTACGTTTTATATTTTGAGGAAAAAAAGAGGATTTTATGGAATTTTTTGATTTTCTGGACAATTCGGTGACTCCTGCGCATACGGTCGCGGGTCTGGTTTCCGCCTTCCGGGCGGCCGGGTTCCGCCTCTATGAACCCATGATTCCGGCAAGGATTGAACCCGGCAAGGGATACTGCGTTGTCCGCGGTTCGTCCGTGATAGCGGTCCGTGTCCCTAGGAGTACGGCCCAGTTCCCCGGGTTCCGCATTGCGCTTGCCCATACGGATTTCCCGACCCTGAAGATTACACCCAATCCCGACCGGGTTTCCGGTGGTGTGCAGACGCTCCATCCCGAGATATACGGCAGCCCGATTTTCACGAGCTGGCTGGACCGCGATCTGGGATACGCGGGCGTTCTTGCCTATGCGGAAGGCGGCGAAGTGCAGCTCAAGACTTTCCGTGGCGATAAGCTGTTCCGCATACCGCAGTTGGCGGTTCACCTGAACCGTGGTGTGAACCAGGATGGCCTGAAGGTCAATCCCCAGACGGACCTCGATGCCCTGTGGAGTGGGATTACCGGCGAAAAGTTTGAGGAAACCCTGCAACGGGAACTCCCGGAGGGCGCAAAGTTGCTTGACTTTGACGTGCAGTTGTTCGATGCGCAGAAGGCGGCGCGTGGCGGGATTCACGACGAGTGGATCTACTCGGGGAGGCTGGATAACCTTTCCAGCTGCCATGCGATTGCCGAGGCGTTTATTGCGGCAGAGCCTCTCGAAAATGATTTTGCGGTCGCGTGCTTCTTCAACAACGAGGAAGTCGGCTCCACGACCCGCGAAGGTGCTGGCGGAAACTTCCTGAAGAGCGTGCTGGAAGAGTTCCTGCAGTTGTCTTTCCGCGATGCAGGTAGCATCCCGAATATCGATACTCTCCTTGCGTCCAGTTCACTCGCGCTTTCTATCGACATGGCTCACGCGGTGCACCCGAACTACCCGCAGAAGCACGAGCAGAACCATGCCCCGATTCTGGGTGGCGGAATTGTATTGAAGACAAATTCGCAAAAGCGCTATGCGAGCGACGTGTACTCCAATGCGCGCCTCAAGCTGCTTTGCGAACAAGCGAAAATCAACTGCCAAACCTTCGTAATGCGTAACGACATGCCCTGCGGCTCTACGGTTGGGCCTACGGTTTCGGCAAATCTCGGAATCCCGACGGTCGATATCGGCGAGCCCATGCTCAGCATGCACAGTATCCGCGAGATGACTGCGGCAAGGGATCACGCTGATATGATCAGTCTTCTGAAGGTGTTCTATCAGGATAACGCTTAAGGCCTTTCTGATTATATTACATTTACTCCAAGGAGTTGATGTACGTATTTATGAAGGGTTTCATTAAATTTTTAAGGTCTATCGAGGTTCCGCAGGCAAAGTGGAACCAGGCTACGCTTGCCTTTTTGATCTGGGGCGGTCTCTGCCTCGTGGCGAACCTGTTCTGCACGAACGCGAATGCCTTTGGCGGGGATCAGGGTTACTGGGCGGACTGGGTCAAGAAACTTGCCGATGGCGGTTTCGAGAAGTTCAACGGCAACTATCCTCCGCTCTACGTTTTTTGGCTGTGGGTGGTGTCGAAGGTCTACGTGCTTTTCGACATTCCTATCGACAAGACGTTCATGCTCAAGTTCCTGTGCCTGTGGCCAGTATACTTTGCGCACCTTGCCCTTGTGGATATTGCATGCAGGCTTGTCTCGAAAATAAAGCTTGAACCTGCGAAGGCACATCTCGTGCTTGCGTTCGTGGCGCTCAACCCGGCGCTGTTGCTTGATGGCCCCATCTGGGGGCAGGTCGACATGTTCCCGTGTATATTCGGCATTGCCGCGCTCTACTGTGTCAACTTCAGGAGCAAGATGAAGTATGCGGCATTGTTCTTTGCGCTTGCGCTCCTCGCGAAGTTCCAGATGATTCTTTTGCTGCCCATTTTCGGTGGCATATTCATTCGTAAGTACAAGATTTCTTGGCGCGGGCTCCCGGGCATGGCGGTTGCAATCGTGCTCGTGCTGTTGCCGTTCTTTATTGCGGGTAACCTTTCGGGCATGCTCTCGCGGGCATACGTGAACACCACGAGCCAGTACCCGTTTGCGACATACAATGCGGCGAATCTCTGGATGCTTACGGTCGGTAACCTGAGTGCCGATGCGACGCCGTTCTTCAACCTGCCCAAGGAAGGAATCTGGTCCCTGCTTTCGCCTGCATGGATTGGCAAGATTCTGTTCGTGATTGTCTCTCTATATATCCTCAAGTGCTCGCTGTTCGCGCGGAACCTGCGCACCACCTTCAAGCTTGCGACCTTCAGTTCGTTTGCGTTCTTCTTGCTGCTGCCCGGCATGCACGAACGTTACCTGATATACGCGATTCCGTTTGCGTGCATGTGGCTTGTGCTTGACCTGCGCAAGTCCTGGTTCTGGGTGGCCTGCATTACGCTCCTTTGCGCGATGAACATCGAGATGGTCAATGGGCTCAAGGGCGGCGATCTCTGGCCCTGGATTTCTGCGTTCGGCGTGATTGTGTTTGCCGCCGCCTCGGTGCACGCGTTGTTCCCGAAGTTCTTCCCGCTGGTCTCGTATGCGTTAAGCCGGCTATCGCTCCCGCGGTTCGTGCCGTATGTGGTGCTCGGACTTATTCTTGTCGTGGAACTCTTCTGCGAGGTACGTGAAGCTAGGCCCATCGAGGTGGAACTCCTGCCGAACCAGATGTATCTCACCGACCTGAAGATAGATCACTACACGCAGGAGTACGGCTCGCCGCGTACCAACCGTAGCGTGGAAGGCAAGACCCTGATGGTGAAGAACCGCCAGTTCGAACATGGTATCGGCTCGCACGCCTCGTCCAGCTTGCACTTCACGTTGCCCGCAAATGCGGAATACCTGGACTTCTATGTGGGCGTAGACGACGAAGTGTCCGGCGGCGGCTCGGTAAAGTTTATCGTGAAGTCGGACGATGGCGAACTCTGGTCTAGCGGACTTGTTCGCGGGAACAACGCCGCCGTGCCGGGTCATGTGAAGGTTGCGGGCCTTGACCACATCGTGCTCGTTATCGATGCGGATGGCGATAACGCCTACGACCATGCGGATTGGCTTAACCTGATTCTGACACTGAAGAAGTAGTATGGTTCGCGTCTGTTTCTGGCTTATCCTTGCCATCGGCATATTCGCTCGGGCGTTCCTGTTCGGCGACGTTCCGGGCGATATCAACCAGGACGAGGCATTTGCGGGCTACAACGCCTTCACGCTCATGCACCATGCGGCGGATTCCTACGGGTATCGCCTGCCGGTATACCTCACTGCGTGGGGCTCCGGCATGAATGCACTTGAATCGTATCTGATGATTCCCTTTGTCGCTATTTTCGGGCTCAAGGTCTGGGTGATTCGCCTCCCGATGTTGCTTGTAGGCATACTCTCGCTTGTCGCCGTCTATCACCTGGTCAGGCGTTTTTCCTCGGGCAAACTCGCGCTGGCCGCCATGTTCCTTGTGGCGATTTCGCCTTGGCACGTAATGCTTTCGCGCTGGGCACTGGAATCGAATCTTGCCCCCGGGTTTGTACTGTTCGGGATATTCTTCTTTGTGAAGGGCCTTGAGAAGCCTAAGCTGCTGGTGGCATCGGCGCTGTGTTTCGGGCTTTCGCTCTATGCGTACGCGACGGTATGGTCGGTGGTTCCGTTTATTGTTATCGCGTGTGTGGCCTACGCGCTTTGGGCGCGCTCGCTCCGGCATACGCGCTACGTGTGGATCTCGCTCGGCGTGCTGGTGGCGCTCGCCTGCCCGCTGGTGCTTTTCCTGCTGGTGAATAAGGGTGTGATGCCCGAAATCAAGCTGCCGTTCTTCAGCATTCCGAAGCTCGTGTACTTCCGCGACAGCGAGATTTCCTTTGTCCAGATTCCCCGTAATTTTTTCAACCTGGTGAATATCCTCAGAAATCAGAGTGATTATCTCCCGTGGAATTCCTTCGGGCGCCATGGGCTATTCTACCCGGCGACACTCGCGTTCTTCTTTGTGGGGCTGTGCGTGTTTATCTGGAATGCTGTTCAGGATATTCGCAAGCGCAGGCTCGGGCTATACACGTTTGTACTGGTGTGGCTCCTTGCGGGCTTTGCCATCGGCGTGCTTATCAACGTGAACGTGAATCGCGTGAACCTCCTCTTCTTGCCGCTCCTTATCATATCGGCGTTCGGGATTGTGTTTGCGTTCGAACGTATTCACGTGCGAGCACTTGTGGTGCCGCTGTTCGCCTACCTCATTTGCTTTGCGACCTTCGAGAAGGATTACTTTACCACCTATCGCGACCATATCGGTGATTATTTTTGCGAGGGCATCGAGGATGCGATGAACCTTGCACTATCGAAATCAGGCGGCAAGAGCGTGGTCGTGGACCCCGCCGTGAGTTACCCGCGAGTGCTTTTCTATGGCAAGGTGGACCTGAATTCGTACCTCTCAACGGTCAAGTACATAAATTTCCCGTCCGCTTTCCTGTATGTGCGTTCTTTCGACAAGTATATCTTTACGGATAGGATAATTCCGGAACATACGGATGTGGTTTACCTGCTTGAGAACAGCGGGGTGCGCATGAAGGCCCTGCAGGACCTGGGCTACAACGTAGAATGCTTCGGGAAGTACGTCGTGGGTTATTAGAAAAAAAGGAGGAGAAAATGAAAATACTTGGGTTACGGGGCCGCTGGATTTGCTTGCTGGTAGGATTCTTCCTGTCGGTATGCTGCAATGCGGATGTCATGATTGTCGTCGAGGAAAAACTCTACGAAGATGCGCAGGTAAAGGATGCTGTCGCACTCTACGCGAAGGATATCGGGAATGCGCGTGGCGTGAAGACCGCGATAAAGACCTTCGCCTCGCCGAAGGATGGCGGGACTGCGGAAGCACTCAAGGATCTTTTGGTGAAAAACCGCGAGGGCTTGCAGGGGGCGATATTCGTGGGCGACTTGCCGCGCGCCCTGTTCGAGTTTCCGCAGTGGAACAACGATGGCTTCAGGTATCAGCGCTGGGTCACGGACTTCTACTTCATGGATATGGACGGCGTGTGGCTCGATACGGCTTCGGGTTGGTTCGGCATGACCGATGGCAAGATTACGGAACGGGTTGTCGATAGCCCGGTTTTCAGTATTGGTTCGAATTCCCCTGTTCCGGGCGTTGTGCCTGCGGATAGTTTTTCCGTGCGGTACGAAGGTTTTATCAAGTCGCCCAATACGGGACTCTGCTCGCTTGAGGTATATAGCGATAACGGACGCAGGATGTTCATTGGCGATACGCTAGTGGTTGACGCCTGGCTTCCGGATTGGAAACCCTATTACGGTGTGGTAAATCTGGTCAAGGATAGTTTGTATGCGTTCAAATTGGAGTATGAGGAAGAGTACGGCAGTGCCTATATGAGCCTGTACTGGAAATGGGAAGGGGGCTCATGGGAAAAGATTCCCGATAACGTCTGGTATCATGGTAATCCGGTGGAACCCGGACTGCATGCGACATACTACGGCAACATCGGCCTGAAGGATTCTGTGGAGCATCCGGGTGAACCTACGGGCTGGAAAAGCGGTGCCGGCAACGGCGTCTACGATTCGCACTATTCTGCCAGGCGCGATTCCGTTTCGGATTCGCTAGAAATCTGGGTGTCGCGCATAGACCCCAACACGGCGGGCCTGCTCGGTAGCCCGAAGGATCTGCTGCTGAAGTGGTTCGATAAGGTACACGCCAGTTACGGGAAGAAAACGTACTCGAACAAGGCGGCGTATTTCATGGTGCCGGGTACGGACTTGACGGTGGAATCCAACTACAAGTTTGTTCGCGGGCTCTCCGCCCTCTATGGCGAAAGCGCGGTGGATATCATCGAGTCGGATTCGCTCAAGTATGTGCAGAGCATCGCGCAGGATTACGACTGGTCGATCTATGTGGGCCATAGCAACCATCTGGGGCTTGGTCTTGGGTTCAATGCCCGCGATGTGCGCTACCCGATGGATGTGGGCTCGAGAATTTTCCACTTTGCCTCCTGCGGCCCGTTGCTTGCCTATGACGATGTCTATGGTAACACCTACAGCGTCTCTGTCGCGTCTGCGCACCTGTTCGGGACGCGCGGCGGCGGCCTCGTGAGTGTCGGCTCCACCAAGACGAGCGGCGACAATCAGCTGGACGATCTGATGTATGAATACGCAGCCGAAGGCGTATGGATTGGCGAGGCATTCCGCCGCTGGCTCAACGAACGTATCAAGCGCAACAAGTACTGGCCGCGCGAAAACATATACGACTGGTTCTATGGCGAATCGATGATCGGCGACCCGATGCAGGTCTTTGGAACGCATGCGACGGATGCTATCCCCCGCAAGAAGGCATGGCATGCTCCGTTCGAGAAACACCGTTCCTACGATGCTTCGGGAAGGCTTATCCAGGGTCGGTTCCCCGAATACAAGGTGCGGTTCTTCCGCTAACGCTGCGAACCACCCTCAGGGGTGGTTTTTTGCATGGCTAGTTTTGTATATTATAGCCGGACTAGGTGAAAAATGCGATTTTTCTTGATTTTTTTATGTGTGCTGTCGGTCGCCCTCTGGGCGCGCCCAATAAACGACGGCAATAAACTGTTCAAGAACGGCGACTATGCCGGAGCACTTGAAAAGTATATGAAGGCCCGCGAGGCGGAACCCGCGAACCCGCTTTTGTTCTACAATATTGGTACGTGCCAGTACAGGCTCGGCAACTACGAAGAGGCCAAGAAGGAACTCGAGAGCGCCATGCGCATGCCGGATAAAAAGATGGCGGCGAAGGCTGCTTACAACCTGGCGAATACGCATTTCCGCATTGGCGAGAAGGCGGCCGAAGGCAGTGAACGCATTGCTGCCTGGCGCGAATCTGTTGCCTACCTGAAGAAGGCGATTGACCTTGACAACAATTTCGAGAACGCGAAGAAGAACGTGGAAATTGTCCAGCGCAAGCTGAAGGAAGAACTCGACAAGCAGAAGGAAAACAAGGACCAGAATCAGGATCAGAATAACGACCAGAAACAGCCGCCACTTTCCGAGAAGGCGAAGGAAGTCCTGGCGCGGGCGTTGCAACTTTGCAAGGATGGCAAGTATGCCGAGGCGAAGGAGATGCTCGAGAACCTGATTGCCGAGGACGAGACTGCGGGCCAGCTGAGCGGCCATGTGCAGCGTATCGATGATGTCATCGAAATCAAGGCGGGCCGTAAGCCCAAGGCGAAGATTGACGCCAGCAACACCGACAACGACCTGGAGGTAATCTGATGAAAAGGATTATGTTCACAGTCGCGGTGATGTCCCTTGCGGTGGCGGCCTTTGCTGCCCCGAAGTCGGCGAGCGCCTATTACAGCGATGCCGCATTCCAGTACATCGAGAATCGCTTGCCCAGCGCAGAGATTACCTGCAACGAGGGCCTGCAATACTACCCGAACGATCAGAAACTGCAAATGCTCCTTGACCGTATTAAAGAGGCCAAGGACGAGCAGAAGAACGAGAACAAGAAGAACGACAAGAACCAGGATAACAACCAGGACCAGAATCAGGATCAAAACCAGGATCAGGATAAGGACCAGCAGAACCAGGACCAAAACCAGGATAAGCAGGACCAGAACAAGGATCAGGGTGAAAGTTCTTCTAGTGGGAGTGATGATCAGAACCAGGACCAGAATGGCGGTGGCCAGTCCAGCAGCAGCCAGGGCGAAAGTTCCGACAGCAATGGCGGTCAGCAGCCCGAGCCGCAACAGCCCGAAGAAAACTCCAGCGATAGCAATGGTGGCGAAGACGAGCAGGAACAGCCCGTGCAGATGGGCGAGATGAGCCCCGAAGAGGCCGCGCAGCTGCTCAAGGATTTCGACGAGCAGAACGGCGAACGCAAGCCCTGGAAACCCGTCCGCGGACAAGCCAGACCCGCCAAAGACTGGTAAGCCGAGTGTCGCGACGGCAAGCTTGCTTGCCGGCATGACCGAGGCGCCGAGTCTTGCGCGAAGCGCAATGACTGGTAAGGGTACAATGATTGGTAAGCAATTAAACTAAATAAGGCTGCGAAAAAATCGCAGCCCTTTCTGTTTATGCGTAGTGCGTACTTACTTGATGGATACGCGCTGGACTAGGCTTGTTGACCCGCTGCGTATGCGGACGACGTAGAGCCCTTCCGAAATGTCGTTCAGTTCGACGGAGCCCTTCTCGCACTTGGTGCTGAACACCGGGCGGCCCTGCATGTCGAACAGTTCAACCTTCGCGGATGGAGTGCCGGCAATAAACAGCGTGCGGCCAGCGAGGTGCATGGTGACGCTACCCGGACCTGCAGACTGCGCAATTGCTATGGTGCTGTCCTGTGAGGTCGTGTCGGTGACGGTCGTATCGGTTGTTGTCGTATCCGTGGTGACGGTGTCCTTCGGCGGCTCGAATGTCTGGAGCCTCACCAAAATGCTGTCGAATGCCGGCTTCGGTTTCAGGTTGTCGTCGTATATAAGTCCCTTCTGCCTGTTGAGCCCGCCAAGCCAACTCCATTTGTCAGATACGCCCCAGATCAGGTAGGTATCCGCATTCGGTTCTTCGAGGATGATATCCAGGTACTGGCGGAAGGTCTGTCCCTGACGTTCGAGGTCGCTCTTGCTCACGTTGATGCCGCTCTTGAATCCGATATCGAGCTCGGTGATTTTCAGTTTGATGTTGAGTTTTGCAAGTTCCCTGGCAAGCGAGCGGAGGCTGTCCGGCGAACCGATAAAGTGCTTGTCGGTAGTGGTGTCTTCCACGTGCGTCTGCGAGCCCACGCAGGTGATAGGAATGCCGTTTGCAACCCAGCGTTTCACCTGTTCAAGAAGGAATCCCGCCTTAGCTTTCGGATTCACGCCCTGTTCCAGGTTATAGTCGTTGTAGCAGAGTTCCGCGTTGGGGTCTGCGGCGTGCGCCCACACGAAGGCGGAGTCGATGAATTCTGGGCCAATTCCCTGATACCAGACAGAATAGGAACGCCATTGGGGTTCATTGTTGCTGATGGCTTCGTTCACCACGTCCCATTCGGCGACTTGGCCTTTCCAGTGCCCGACCACGTTCTCGATATGGTTCTTGAGCACCTTGAGCAGTTTCTGCTTGTCATTCTTGTAGTTGTTCACCCAGTTCGGCACCTGGCTGTGCCATGCGAGCGCGTGGCCGCGGACACGCATGCCGTTCTGCTGTGCATACTTGACCATCTTGTCGCCATTGTTGTAGTTGAACCGGCCTTCTTGCGGTTCGGTGGCGTCGAACTTCATCTCGTTTTCGGCGACGACGATGTTGAACTGGGTCTTGTGAATTTGTTCGTAGTTGCTGGGAAGCCCGCCGTTGAACCATTGCGAGTTCAAGATGGCACCGATATAGATGCCATTCTTTTCGGCCAGCGATCTGAGGGTTTCGTCTGCGGCGAAGGAACTCGTAATGCCTGCGCCAATTAGGGCTGCGCAAAGCGCAATGCCCGAGAAGGGAAATCTCGTTCTCATTATAACTCCTTTTATTTCCCTAATACAGGCACCCGTATATAAAATAATCAAAAAACGGGCGGGGAAGTGTAAATTAACCGAAACAAAAAGTTCCGTTTTTCGGAGTGATTCTCTTGGAAAAGGCCTTTTTTGTTCTGTTTTCGCAGACATTATTGTATATTAGGTGTTATGAAACGTTCTTTCGCTGTATCCTGTGCATGTGTCTTTTTTGTCATGGCGCTTACCGCCTGCGGTGACGATTCGTCGACGCAGGTCCCGGACACCCTTTCCAGCGAGAGTTCGCAAGTTTCAAGTTCATCAATGGAACAGTATTCTGCGGATGCGCAGGAGTCCAGCTCCAGCGAGGCTCCGGGCACATCATCTTCGGAGGGAGTCTCGAGTTCCGGCGAGTCGCCTGCATCGAGTTCTGACGTTGCCTCCAGCAGTTCGCCCGAGTCAAGCGATACGCCGGTATCCAGTTCCGCCATTGTTCCGGAATCCAGCAGCGCTGTGCCCGAATCAAGTAGCGAAGACGAAGGTGACGGCAAGTGTACCGACTGCGATAGCTATACCGCGGCAGATCCCGAACTTACGGAAAACGGTGGCAAGGGTTCCGTTACTACCTATGGGAGCATTACCGAAAAGGAAACCAGTTTGGGCGGCGCCTGCAACTACGGACAAACTAATATTCAGTACTATGCGGCGATTCATGTGAATGTGTCCCCGGGCGATGACAAGGGCCCGTGGCAGGGCGGTGCCGCATGTGGCGGCTGTGTACGCGTGAAGGCGAAGACTCCTGATGGATGGAAGCGCGTGACGGTGCGCATTACCGACCGCTGCCCCGATGCGAATTGTGGCGTAGACCTGGGCGGGGCCCCTGCGGCAGACATCATGGGCAATACCGTGGGCCGCTACTACGGCGAGTGGGAATTCGTGAGCTGCGAGGGAGTCGAAGGCGTGTGGGGCGATTCCACGTCGCTCTGGGTCAAGGAGGGGGCAAGCACCTTCTGGAGCATTATCCAGGTGCGTAACCCGAAGGACATGGTGGATTCCATCACGATTTACGGCGTAGATACGCGCGACTTTTACGGGCTCGAGATGGTCGTGGGGACAGAGAACTTCTGGACTGTCCCGCCGGAAGTCTTGCAGACGGACAACCGCTACCGCGTCGTGGTGAAGTACCGCACCGGCAAGGACGACGAGTGGCATATCAAGGGTTCAGACCTTGCCGTGCCCGAGGCAAATCTGTACCTATACGAACATAGGGAATAGTTTTGTAGAAAAGGCTTGCTTTTTTTGAGTTTTTGGTTTATATTTTAGTTGTCATTGAAAGAATTGTTGACTTGTCTTATTTTTTTGGAGACGATTTTTTCAAATGACAGAACATTTTTTTGTTTTTTCGTTTGAAACATCCCTTTTTAAAGAGATGTTTTTGTTGTTTCCAGAAAAGAACTGAAGTTAAACATTCTTTTTAAGGAAATATGATTATGGATAATGATAGATTGGCATGGCGCATCAATAACCTGAAGCATTGGATAAGGGATTGCGTTGATTTTGAAGGCCTGTTTTTTGGCACGGAATCCTGCGAATATAAAAACATGTTCGAGAAGGCCCGACAAGAACTGGTAGGAATGGAGGTGCCGGATTACGACGAGAAAAATCCGGACCAGCTTACGCTCTACTTTCTGCTGGCGAGTGCGCTTTACCTGGTATACGACCTGTTCTCGCTAAAGACTCCAAAGTATCAATCGGAGCGAGATGAATTGGCGTGCCGCGTGAGGGAAAGTGTCGAAAGAATTCGCCTACATAATAGGGCTTCTTGCTCCGATCGCGTGGCAGATGATTTTAGAATCTTGGATTACGCGAGATTAGATGAAAAGAAAGATCCGGATGTTCCGGGTGAATGGCTTCACCATGAAGATACCTGGCTTGATGAAAGGCTCTGGCCTTTCAAGACGTTTATCGATACGGGCAAGGTTCCCAGGATGGGCTTGTCCGGATTCCTCTGGCTTTTCCTGAAATATTATAGGCATTCGCTCCCCGTCAGTTTTGAGAATTACGATACCGTTGGCGACAACTGCTTTGATTCCTTGGCGGCCTACTGCGCCTACGCCCGCAATGAGGAAAAGCTGATGGAGAACGTCAACAACTATGCGCTGAACCTTTTTGCCAATATCAAGGAAAGGGGGTTGCCTTTTGAAAGGGGACTGCGCAAGTTAAGGTACGCCGTGAAGACTAATCTTCTGACGACTATAAAGGATAACGAGGAATTTATAGACCTGTTAAAGTTCCATAACTGTGTGAAAGCATCTAGTAGGATGTTCGATCCTCTGTATAATAGCCTTCTCAATTTGGTGAAAAAGGCTTTTGACTGTGAAAATGGCTACTCATTTGGGGATGAATCTAAACAGGAAGAACTACTGAATTCTGTAGGTGTTATCTTAGGTCAGAAAATAACTCTCCTGAAAAAGTGGCCCTTCCTGACAATGTTCTGCTATATGACAGTCCATTACCTGGAAGAGGAGGAACTGCTCCACCTTTTCAAGAAGCCTGTCGGAGAAGGCAAAAGTGAGCTTATCTTCAAGGATATCCAGGAATGTCCTGAACTGCAGTGCCTGTTTTTCTTTGCGCTGTTCGACATGAGCTATGGTGCAAGGGTCAAGGGGCGTTATGAGATCGGCGATGAATTCCTTGCTGCCCTTAAGAGAGGGGACTGGTTTGAACCTGCGGTGCAGAGCAGGTTGTTTACGGGCATCCTTAAGCAGAATGACATGAAATGCCCTATTACCGCCGACGAGATGACATTTAAAAAGTATATCGACAAGCGCTTTTTTGCTACGCAGTCGGTTTTGAACCTGATGTATAATGTGGCCTGCTATTCGGAATCGAAGACAATCCTGAATATTACGCAACAAATCAATAATATCGGTGAACACCGTTCTGTGTTTTTGTACCCTAAAGTACAAGTGGTCTTTGCGAATGAGCCGGAAAAGACGGACAAGAATAAGCCTTTTATAAAATTGTATACGGAATGCACTGCCGATCAGCAGAAGCAGCTGGAACGTGAATCCGACAAGATGAAGAAGATTGACTGCGGTATCCTTCTTCCGGATTATCTCCAGCAGATTCCGGGTTGTAGCGACCAGTTCTTTTCCAGAAACTTTGAGATGAAGCTCTTCTTGCAGACGGATGTATCCTGTGTGCCTGGCCCCGAAGGGATTCTGCAGAAGCGGGATTACCACTTGCAAAGGAACCGTAGGATGCTGGAATGCGGATATTTGCATTATGCCCGCAATATGAAGACGCATAACGTTGACCTTAACTATACGGGCAGTCTGCTCAATCCGAAACATTATCCGGACTTGCTGCGCATCCTGTATTCTCTGATGAGGCGGATGCAGAAGGATTGCGCCTTGCCTGCATCGGAGGAAAAGAAACGCTTGTTCAAGTTTGAACATTCTAGTTCTCCGGATGATGGAGAATCTATATGGTCATCCATGTGGATCTCGCTCGAGAAACACTTGCTGGAGGAAGCCATTGAAAAGCGCCAGGAAAATGAATTGCTGGACTGCTTGAAATCCTGTGAAGGTATGATTGAAAGGTCTGTTCTGGATAAGGATGCCGATAAGTCGGCTATAGAATTGTTCCAGTATTTGGCCGATCTGCATCGGAACGTGGATGGTCTGTTTTCTCCCAATGTGGATGCCGCGGCGGCGAAGATCAGCGATGTGGCGACGGAAAAGCTCTTGGCGATGCATGAGTCTTACGATGCCGTGAGTTATGACTTGTTCAAGGATGAACCTAATTACGGTTCACCGTTCCTGAAGAAGTGTATCTCCCTGTTGTTGCAGGTAATCCAGTGCGTAACAAGTACGGATGGCATTGTGGAACAGTTGAAGAAGAAGTCCGAGTTCAATGAGGACGGCGTGCAGAGGCCCCTGCTGAATAGCGAGGGTGATGTCACCTTCGAGGACATGGGCGATCAGGTAATTTATCCGAAAGCCCTGATAAAGGAACTGCGGGTCTTTCTGGATACGGTTTTTGGGGTGGAGTACCTTCGCCAATCCAGGAATGACCACATAAACAGGAATGTGTTCCACCTTTATGGGTACAAGATTATGCTTTACCTCATGAAGGTAACCTTGCAGATGACGCGCATGAATGTGAAGGCTATCCGCGCCGGCCGGAATTAAACTGCGCTGCACGGCGCTCCTTGCGGGCGGAATTTTCCCAGCGACCCTTCTTGCCCTTCTTTATGGGCACGATGGAGTTGCTGCGGGCTTCGCGCTTTTTCTGTTCGCGTTCGCGGTATTCCGCATTGCTTTCGCGTTCCTTGCTCGGGAAGAATTCCTTGCCTTCGGCCTTCGCGCTCCGGCTCAATAGCAGACGCCCAATCTTGCCCAGTTTCAAACGCTCCAAAGTCGCGCGGATTTGCGGGCGGTTCTCCGGGATATACCAGAAGAAGAACTGCCTCTGGCTCCGCTTCTGCTCGGGTGTCTTTGCCACATAAAGCGGCTTTCCATCGGGCGTGAGTTCGGAATAGAACATCTCGGTCGCAATGGTCATCGGCGTGGGGGTAAAGTCCTGCACCTGCTCCAGTTGGAATCCCAATTGCTTTGTCTCGAGGGCGAGTTCTGCCATGTCGGCCTCGGTACACCCGGGGTGGCTACTGATAAAGTAGGGTATTATCTGCTGGCGCTTGCCGATGCGCTTGCATTCGTCGTCAAAGAATTCCTTGAACTTGTGGAACAGCGTAAAGCTCGGCTTGCGCATGAGTTTCAGGACTTCGTCGCTCGTATGTTCCGGCGCTACCTTCAATCGTCCGCTTACGTGGTAGTCGATGAGTTCGCGGGCGTATTCCTCGTGGTCCTTGCGCAGTTCCTTGTCGTTTGTTTCCTGCAGCAACATGTCGTAGCGGACTCCGCTCCCGATAAACAGGTGCTTTACCTTCGGGTGGTTACGCACTTCGCGGTAAAGCTCCAGGAGTTCCTTGTGGTGCGTGTCCATGTTGTCGCAAATCTTGGGCGTGAGGCAGCTTGCCCTCGCGCATTTTTTGCAGCGGCTCGGGTCACTGCCGCGCATGTTGTACATGTTGGCGCTCGGGCCGCCCAAGTCGGTGATGGTGCCGGCAAAGCCTTCCATCTTGGTAATCAGATCGACTTCGCGCAGTATGCTTTCGCGGCTACGGCTCGCGATAAACTTGCCCTGGTGCGCATTGATGGCGCAGAAACTGCATCCGCCGAAGCACCCGCGATGCGTATTGATGCTGAACTTGATCATGTCGAACGCGGGCACGTTGCCACGCTTCTTGTAACGTGGGTGAGGCTCGCGTGCATATGGGTATTCAAAGCTCTCGTCCAGTTCGCCGTATTCGAGCGGCGGGTACGCGGGGTTAATCACGATGGTCTGTTCCGCGACATCCTGCAGTATGCGGCGCTGGAACCACTTGTTGCATTCAATATCCACCTTGCGGCAGTTTTCCATCTGCGTGCGCTTGCTGGCAAGGCATTCCTCGTAACTCGCGAGGCGCATGTCTTCCCACTGGTTGCTCTTCGGAATGTCGCCTTTACGTACAAGGTAAGCGGTCTGCGGTACGGAATGCAGGCTCGAGAACGGGACTCCCTTCTTCAGGAGGCGTACGATTTCCTTGAGGGGCTTTTCGCCCATGCCGTAAACGAGAATGTCTGCCTGCGTATCAAAAAGAATGCTTGGCTTGAGCCTGTCACTCCAGTAGTCGTAATGCGTTACGCGGCGCAGGCTCGATTCCAGCCCGCCAATCAGTAGCGGAACGTCGGGGTAGAGTTGCTTTAGAATCTTTGCGTAGGTGTATGTCGCGTAATCCGGGCGGAACCCGGCCTTGTTCCCGGGGGTGAACGCGTCGTCACTGCGCAGGCGCTTTGCGGCGGTGTAATGGTTCACCATGCTGTCCATGCCGCTAGAAATCGCGAAGAACATGCGGGGCTTGCCAAGTTTCTTGAAGTCGCGCAGGTCGTCGCGCCAGTTGGGCTGCGGCAGAATCGCGACCCGCAAACCTTCGTGCTCGAAAAGCCTACCCACGACGGCATGCCCAAAGCAGGGGTGGTCCACGTAGGCGTCGGCACTCACGATAATCACGTCCACGTAGTCCCAGCCGAGAGCGTCTAGGTCTTCCTTGCAGATGGGGAGGAATCGCGGATCGTACATGGGGCAAA
>JAEEGG010013168.1_pt1 | contig 17743 bp, 15 predicted proteins | sample 9134161 | NCBI WGS metagenome assembly JAEEGG01 (sample SAMN16246543, study PRJNA631951) | gut metagenome | biome: gut microbiome; feature: rumen; material: CR-attached | host: Bos | place: Iran: Karaj | collected 2018-10 | reverse complement strand
TTTCGTTTACAACCTACGACATCAAGGCCGACTTTATCAGTTTCGGCATAGGATACCATTTCCAGCACAAATACTATTTGCCCCGTTATGAAAAGAGAACGCATCGCAGCCCTGTTTTTCCTCGTTAGCCTGACTGTCGTTTCGTGCAGCAAGTTTTCGAATGGCGACCCCGTGACCGAAGAACGCAGTCTCGGCGCACCTTTCGATATCATTTGCATGTACAACAACGTGAATGTCCATCTTGTGGAAAGTCGTCATCCCCACTTGAAGCTGACCTGTCCGAAAAACTTGGTGGACAACATCGTCACAGAAGTTCGCAACGACAGCCTTATTATTCGTAACGACAACACTTTCAACTGGCTGCGACGTTATGATTACTCAATCGATTTGACTGTATATTATGATAGCCTGCGCGAGATCAACTACGCTTCCATCGGTACGTTGACAACCCAAGACTCGCTGCGCGGACGTTATACTGCCGACAACGATAGCATCGGCGGTGGGGGACGACACGCTTTCATGTTGCGCACCAAAGAAGGCTGCGGCGACATAGACCTCACCTTTAGCTGTGACGTACTTCGCAACCGTTTCTTCAACGGCACTTCATGCATTGTCCTGCGTGGCATGGTGGGCTATGCCGAACACATTGTGCGTAGCTACGGCACCGTTCATGCCGAGGAAATGAACTCAAATATGGTTACAGTACAGCACGAATCCACCAACGACCTCTATGTCTGGGTACGCGATGGAGGCCATCTCCATGCGCGACTCAACAGCATCGGCAACCTTTATTATAGAGGCAATCCCAAACCAAGCAACACCCACATCGAGTGTACTGGCGATGGACGTGCCATTCCGATGGAATAAAAAATTGAGAAAAACCGAATTTTGGTATAATATTTGCATGTTTTTGCTCGAAATTTTGTAGTGAAGAACAAATCAAATCACAATACAATGAAAGCGTTCAGAATCATTCCCCTCATCGCCTTGATGGCCTTAATTGGCTGCTCATCAAGCAAAAACGTGGCCAAAGACGATGTGTACTACTCGCCCTATGGCAACACGGGCGCGCACATGGCCACCAACAACGGCTCGTATGCGAATCCACAAGTGACCAGCAATTCGGAGTACGACTACCAAGCTTATTACTCCAATAGCAAGAACTATGTCAGCGACGCTGATCCGGTGTATCAAACCACCGAGACCGTGACCGACACCAATGGCGTGGTCTACACAACTACCGAAACCTACTATGATGCCGACTATGCGGCACGTATCAAGCGTTTCGGCACAGGCGCCAGCTCCACCATGGACTATTATGACGATTACTATACCGGGGGCAACACCTATGTTTATATAGGCGACTCTTGGAACTGGGGCTTCTATCCCTTCGGCTTCAGCTTCTACTATTATCCCTACTACGGTTATTACAACCCCTGGTACTACGATTATTACTGGTATCGCCCTTACTATTGGTATGGACATCACTGGGCCTGGTATGACCACTACTGGTATCACCCACATCACCACCATCACCATCATCACCACGACTACTATGGCCACGGAGGATATGGACATGGTTACGGACACAATGATTTCGGCAACTACGTGGCTAGCGTCCACCGCAACAACACGCCTGGTTCCATGAGCTACCGCGCACCTCAAAACAACAACGTTCGCAGCGCAGCTGGTGCAGGCGTCTCAAGACCTACCACCGCTGGTGTCAGACCAACCACCAACGCTAGACCTTCGGCAACTACCAGACCTACCGTTAGCAACAGACCTACGGTAAGCAACAGACCTACCGTTAGCAATAGACCTACAACGGGAAGCACTACACGCCCAAGCGCTGGAACAAGCTCAACCACTCGTCCTGGCAGCGCCAGTGCCAGCACCTCTTCAGCCCGCAAGAGCTACACCTCTCCCAGCGACAACCGTCAGTCACGCTCCAGCTCTGAATATGTTCGTCCGAACTCCTCATCAAGCAGACCTTCGTCAAGCGGCAGCATGAGCAGACCATCATCGAGTAGCTCCAGCAGCAGCCGCAACAGCGGAAGTTACAATCACAGCAGCTCATCATCGAGAAGCAGCAGCCCGAGCTACAGCGGCGGCAGTCGCAGCAGCGGTTCAAGCAGCCATAGCAGTGGCAGCAGCAGCCGTGGCGGTGGTGGCGGCGGTGGCGGTCGCAGCAGCGGAGGCGGCGGCGGTCGTAGCGGCGGCGGAAGACGTTAAAACAACCGACATAAACCAAAAAGGACTATCTTTGCAAGTCGAAGATAGTCTTTTTTTTTATGATGACACGTACTATAAAAACCATATTATCTGCTCTGCTCCTGCTTCCCCTCGGGCTTTTCGCCCAAGGCGTGAACGATGCCATCCTTAATTCTCAGACCTTATACGAAGGCACATCGCGTAGCATGGCCATGGGCAATGCCACAGGAGCCGTAGGCGGCGACATTACAGCCACATGCATCAACCCAGCAGGCATGGGATTGTACCGCGCCCAGGAATTCACTTTCACCACGGGATTGCAGCACGCTTTAGTGAACTCAAGCTATTACGGCAACAAACAAAACGACGGCCAGCTGAGGATGACCATTCCCAGCATGGGATTCGTTTTCGCCCCTCAGTTCAGCAACTACGAAGCCGTGCGTTACATCCAGTTCGGCCTCGGATTCACCAGAACCAATGACTTCAACTACAACAGTCTTGCCAGAGGTCTTAACCCCAATAACTCCATGGTCGACGCTTTTCTTCAGACCGTCAACGGCATCGACAATCTCTTTGATCCAAGCACCAATGTCAGCGACTATCTGAACGACAACTATCCATACGACCTCAGCCCCGCTTGGGAAACTTTCCTGTTTGATCAATACACGGACTCTTTGGGGCAGATCTATTACGACAGCCCCGTACCTCCAGGCAATGTCAATCAGCAAAACAACGTTACCTCCAGAGGACGCTCCGAAGAATGGACTCTCGCCATAAGCACCAACATACACGATAGATTCTTTTTTGGAGCCAGCCTCGGCTTGGCCCATAGCAAACGCAAGAGCATCCGAAAATACACCGAGACTCCAGGCAACGAGAGAGATCCCAACAACCTATTTGACACTTGGGACTATACCGAGGAACTGAACGACACCGCATGGGGCGTAAACGGCAAAGTCGGCATCATCTTCTACCCTACCAGCTGGCTGAGAATCGGCGCGGCATGGCATTCAAGAACACGCTACACCTTCGGTGAGACTTGGGCTACCGAGATCAGCACCTCATTGAAAGACAGTCCTGACGGAGAATACTATCACCGTCACCTCTCACCTTTGTTTTATCAGACATACGATTACCGCACGCCACATACCTTTATCGGCAGCCTTGCTTTCATCATTGGACAAAGAGGATTGGTATCAGCAGACGTTGAATACATGAACTATGGCTCCTCCGTATTCACAAGCTACGAATACTCGTTCGAGGACCTTAACAACGAAATCAAGGAAATCCTGAAACCAACTTGCAACATCAGGATCGGCACTGAATGGAAGATGCGGGAGTTCTTCCTGCGTTGTGGCGCCGCCTATTACGGCAGCCCTTACGGCTTTGGAAAGAACTACGGCAGTGTCAAGAAATTCGCTTTGGGTTTGGGCTATGCCAGCAGCCCGACGACATCTTGGGACTTCGCCTATGAGCTCACTGAATGTACAACGGGATATTCGCCCTACAGCTATTTCGAGGATGGTCAGAACGTGGCGGGGGAAGTCGTTCAGCGGCTTTTGCGCACCACGCTGATGATTACGCTGAAATTCAGAATCAATTGAATAAAAAAAGCCGCTCTATTGAGCGGCTTTTTTATTACTCGTGGTATTTCTCAATGATTTCCTTGTCGACAAGGATACGTCCGCAGTACTCGCAAACGATGATCTTCTTGTGCGTGCAGATATCGAGTTGGTGTTGCGGAGGGATCTTGTTGAAGCAGCCGCCGCAAGCGTCGCGGTTGATGCCGACCACGGCCAGACCGTTGCGGGCGTTCTTGCGGATGCGCTTGTAAGCCACCAGCAGACGTTCCTCAATCAAGCCTTCGCACTCGGCGGAACGCTTCAGCAGGGATTCTTCTTCCTTCTGAGTCTCCTCGACGATGGAGTTGAGTTCTTCTTTCTTGGCAGTCAAGTCGTTCTTGCGCTCTTCAAGACGCTGTTGGGCAGTCCCGATCTTAGCGGCAATGTCATCTGATTTGGCAGTAGCCTCTCTGATTCTCTTTTCGCTAAGCTGAATGTCAAGTTGCTGGTACTCGATCTCTTTGCTGATTGAATCGTACTCGCGGTTGTTGCGAACGTTGTTCTGCTGGTCTTCATATTTCTTGATCAGCGCTTCAGCTTCCTTGATCTTGATCTTGTAGTTGGCTATCTCGGTATTGAACTTTTTGGTGTCCTCCTGGAAGTTGTTGATACGGGTTTCCAGACCGGCAACCTCATCTTCCAAATCCTGAACCTCCAGAGGCAACTCGCCACGGTAAGCACGGATCTTGTCGATCTTTGAGTCCACCTGTTGCAAGGTATACAGCGCCTCTAACTTCTGCTCGATGCTGATCTCAACTTGTTCTTCGTTGAGCATGTTCTTGACTTCTTTTTTCTCTGCCATAGCTATGATTAGATTTATTTTGTACAAAAATAGTGAACCGCGTTAGTATTAGTCTCGGCGATTTCGGCTGCAAAGGTAGGAATTTTTTTCTTTATCAAGACCTTAATTAATTCTTTTGTAAACTGCTCGGTCTCAAAATGTCCGCCATCCACCAACAGAATATTGCCTTCAGGCACAAAATAGTCGTGGTATTTGATATCGGCAGTAAGGTAAGCGTCGGCCTTTTGGCGAAGGGCATCGGACATGAATGGCGTGCCAGAGCCACCACACAAAGCCACTTTTTTGATCATCCTTCCCGTCAAAGCGGAATGTTTCAGGCAAGGAGAGCCAATTTTATCGGCAACAAGATTCAGAAAATCAATTTCTTTCATCGGTTGACCGAATTCACCGATCATACCCGCACCACAAAGTTCAGGCTCATCCGTAGAAGGTTGAAGGATATGCAGATTCGTCAAGCCCAACTTGTCGGCCAGCACTCGGCTAACGCCCAGATAGCTGTTATCCAGATTGGTATGCATGGAAACGATGGCAATGTCATGCTTGATGGCTTTCATCACCACACGCTCAATGTAGGTCTGTGGCGTTAGATGTTTCAACCCTCTGAAAATCAACGGATGATGGCTAACAATCAGATCACACTGTTTGGCAATGGCCTCATCGACCAACTCCTCCGTCACATCCAAGGCAATCAACGCCTTATGGACCTCGGCACTCACGTCGCCCACCTGAAGCCCAGCATTGTCGTAATCTTCCTGCCACTGCAACGGCGCAATCTCCGTAATGCAGCTCATAATATCCTTAACGGTCATATTTTTCGTGGTTTAGGGCATCAAAATTAGGGAAAAATCTCTATTTTTGACCCCAATATGAAGATTTTGCTGATACCCATAGCATTTTTGTACCATATTATCCTGAGTATCAGGCATAAGCTGTACGATTGGCGTATTTTGAAATCGAAAAGATTCGATATGCCTGTGATCTGCGTGGGTAATTTAGCTTTGGGCGGCACAGGGAAGACTCCTCACATAGAATACTTGATAGACCTGCTGTCGGAGCAATACCGTGTTTGCGTTGTCAGCCGCGGCTACGGGCGCAAGACCAAAGGCTTTCAGTTGGCCAACAGCGGCTGTGCTTCAGAAACCGTCGGCGACGAGCCTTTGCAATACGTCAACAAGTTCAGCGACATCATGGTGGCGGTAGACGAGAACCGTAATGAGGCCATTGAACTGATGGGTACCATCGACCGACCGCCTGAGCTTTATCTGCTCGACGATGCCTTTCAGCATCGCAGCACACAGGCTGGGCTCAACATCCTGCTAACTTCATTTAACAAACTGTATTCCAACGATTTTTTAGTTCCCGCTGGCACCTTACGCGACGTGAGAGAAGCCTCCAAACGAGCTGACATTATCGTGGTAAGTAAAGCGCCGACCAATTTGGATGAAGACCAAAAGGCGGAGATCATCAAACAATTGAAGCCATTGCCCCATCAGGAAGTATTCTTCTCATCATTGGAATACGAGCCCTTGAAAGCCATCAATACCAAAGCTGACGAACTCTATTTGGAACAGGTCAAAGCCACCATGTTGTTCTGCGGCATTGCCAATCCCAAGCCGTTGATCAATGAGCTTTCAAGCCATTATCAACAGCTGGAGGCCGTCACTTTCAGCGATCATCACACATACACTGACAGCGAGATCAATACATTAATCAAGAGATTCGAGCAAATCCCAAGCGACCGTAAAATCATGGTCACCACGGAAAAAGATTTTGCGCGTTTGATAAATTCTCCTTACCTTTGTAAGTTTGAATCGGTTCCGCTTTTCGTGGTGCCGATCAGCATCAGTATTCATCAACAAGAAAAATTCGATAAAATAATATTGGACTATGTACGAAAAAATGCTCACCACGGTTGATTACATCAACATGAAGACCAAAGGGTTCAAGCCCGAAGTCGGCGTCGTGTTAGGCTCCGGTTTAGGCGGCTTGGCCAACGGTATCGCCATAGAGTATGCCCTTCCCTATTCAGAGGTTCCCAACTTCCCCGTCTCCACCGTCAAAGGTCACCAGGGACAATTGCTTTTCGGCACCATCGCAGGACGTAAAGTCATCGCCATGCAAGGTCGTTTCCATTACTACGAGGGCTATCCCATGGAAACCGTTGTCTTCCCCATCCGCTTGATGATGCAACTTGGCATCAAGTTCCTCATCCTCAGCAATGCGGCAGGTGGACTCAACCCGAACTTCCGCGTGGGCGACATTATGATCATCAACGATCACATCCACGCCATGCCGAATCCTCTGATTGGGCCTCATGACGATCGTTTTGGCGAGCGTTTCCCCGACATGAGCGAACCATACGACAAACGACTCATCAAGTTGGCTGACGAGATTGCCATGGAAAAAGGCATCTGGGTGCAGCACGGCGTATATTGCTCCACTACGGGACCGACCTACGAGACTCCTGCCGAGTGCCGCTACTTCCGCATCATCGGCGCCGATACCATCGGCATGTCGACCACGCCTGAGGTCATCGTAGCCCGCCAAGGCAAATTGCCGGTGTTTGGTCTTTCTATCGTCTCCGACATGGGTAACATCTTCGGTGTCGATCACCCGATCACCATCACCCATGAGGAAGTCATCAGGGCCGTGAACGCCGTTGAGCCTAAGCTCATCACCCTGATCACCGAACTTATCCGCCGCAGTTCCCAAATCAAGTTCTGATGGCCGTTTACTTCGTCACCGACTTCCATCTGGGCATTCCTTCGCTTGAGGACAGCCATGAGCGTGAGTTGAAACTCTTGAAGCTTTTAGACTCCATCAAGGCTGATTGTGAGGAATTGTTCCTGATGGGCGACCTGTTCGATTTCTGGTTCGAATACAAGTCGGTGGTCCCACGAGGTTTTGTCCGTATTCAAGGCAAGTTGGCAGAGTTTACCGACGCCGGCATCCCAGTGCATCTCTTCATCGGCAACCACGATTTGTGGTGTTTTGGCTATCTACATGACGAGTTGGGCATCCAGCTGCATCGCGAGCCCGAGATCTTTACGCTGAAAGGCAAAAAATTTTTCTTGGTCCACGGCGATGGCAGAGGTCCCGGCGACAAAGGCTATAAATTCCTGAAGAAGGTTTTTGAATGTCGGGTTAACCAATGGCTTTTCCGTTGGATCCATCCTGACATTGGCATCCGATTGGCCCTGCGCTGGTCGCACAAGCACAGACTGAAGAAACTCAAGAACGAAGTCGAGCGAGGGTATTACAACGACATCCCCAACACCCGCCTGTACCAATATGCCCAAGAGCAAGCGGCCTTGGATCCTTCCATTGATTTCTTCGTGTTCGGCCACCAGCACAAGCCCATGCAGTACCAAAGTGGTGATCACGCCTTGACCACCGTGGTGGGCAACTGGATTTACGACTTCACGTATGCCGTGTTTGACGGGGAAAAGATGGAATTGAGGAAGTTTGAGAAAGGTTGAATAAAAAATTTATCCAAATTAGGTTGCGATTATAAAATATGTTTGTAACGAAATAATTATTCCACAACCACCTTTTTAACCATCCCACCTTCAGCTTTGACGAAATAGATGCCCAAAGGCAGCGTGAACGTATGCGTTCCGTCTTCAGAGTGGCTCGTGGCAACGGCTTGGCCGAGTGTGTTGAATATGGTTATGTCCTTTGTCCCTTCAACAGTAATTGCGCCATTCGTCGGGTTGGGATAAACCATGAAGAGTGCTGAGGCTTCCTCATTGATTCCAGTAATACCCCTCACAGGGCCAACGCCGAGAGATGTGACTGTTCCCTGACAATTTGCAGCCGTTACCTGAACCATGATCATTGCTTCAACATCCGCTTCGGTCAAACTGTAGGTCTGGAACACGGCACCATCAATAGCAGTGGTGTCCCTAATCCATTGATAGCTCAATTCCCCCAAGTCAGGGATGGATGGAATGGAAGTTAAATCGGTCACAGCAGTCAAAGTCTGCCCGACAACGGTTTCACCGTCAATCTTAACCACTCCAAGTAATTCAGGCGTAACCGGAACGTTTAAAAGCTTTTCAATGGCGCCATAGGCGTTCAGTCTCCTGGCATCAGCTACCAAGCCTTCAAGAGAAGTCAGATGGTCGGCACCGTCAAGAAGCGATTCTCTTACCAGCAGGGCGAAATCTGAGGGATTTTCTTTGCAGGCCAACATCATCTCTTCTGGCATTGCCGCATACATCAAGGCAATGGTGCCGGAGACCTGAGGAGTAGCCATCGAAGTCCCTGTCTTATTGCCATAACTGTTATTAGGAATGGTGGAATAGATGAAGGTGCCTGGCGCTCCTATGTCGATGTTGTTGATGCCGTAGCCAGCGCCGTTGTTTTTCACATCGGCCGAGGTAGTATTGGTCACACCAATCAACCAGTCGCCAGGGCAGGTGGAAGGCACATCGCCAACTACATCGACATTCACATTCATATTTGGGCCAGCGCCACAACTCAAGATTCCGACTTGGCCCATTTCGTCATACATCGAACACCAAATCGGATAATCATCGGGATTGCCGTAATCAACACCGAAAGAAGAATTGGTGGCCACGACGAAAGCCCCTTCCTCGCCGTTGGTCTCGTTGTATCGCGCACGCATTTCCAGAACATACGAATAGGCCTCAACCACAATTGATTCATTTCCAGAGCTACCAGCCACAGGCATCACTTGCACATTCCAATTCACGCCACAAACGCCTATTCTGTTGTTTCCAACCGCTCCGATGATGCCAGCAACATGGGTGCCATGACTGTCACTTCCGATATTTCCATTGTGATAGTACGCATTCCAGCCATTGAAATCGTCAACGTATCCGTTACCATCGTCATCAATGCCGTTGTTGGGGATTTCACGATAGTTTTTCCAGAAACTCAAGTCCTCGTGATTGAGGTAAGCGCCACCATCGATAACAGCCACCACAATGGTATCACCCGTCGCAGTGACACCGCCTGTGGCAAATGTCTCCCATGCCTGTGGCAGACTCATCACAGCAGGAGCCCATTGCTGAGTATAATAAGGATCATCAGGAATGGATTCCCTCAAATAAATATTGGTATGATTGTTTTGTACGACTCGCACATCGGGATTCTTCGAGATGCGTTCCATCTTGGTCTCATGAGATTCAGCCCTGTCATTGGTTTCAAAAAGCCAAATATTCAATCGTCTGGAAAGAAGTCTCTTAGGCTCAATTCCCAAATTGGATTGAATGGCGAAGTCAGCAGCATCCACACCCGATTCCAGCCAGATGATGAATTCGTTTTCATTGTAATTAACCGATTGAGGGCTGGTCTGCCCTTCTTGTCCAAAAGAGTAAGTGGACAAAAACAATAAAGCCAATATGGCTAAGGTTTTATAGGATGATTTCATAAGTTAGTTGTTTTAGGTTTTGCAAATTTAATTTTTTTCTTTATCTTTGTTAACCTTTAGAACTAAATTTTTAATCCATAAAGATATGAAAATCACCGACAAGTACATCAAAGAAAACAAGGATCGCTTCCTTGAGGAATTATTTGAACTCATACGCATTCCGTCCATCAGCTCGGAAGCAGCACATAAACCCGATATGATCCGTTGCGCTGAGTGCTGGCGCAAGCACTTGCTGAAGGCCGGTGCCGACAAGGCTGAAGTCATGCCTACCGATGGCAATCCTATCGTCTATGGCGAGAAGATCATCGACCCGAAGAAGCCCACCGTACTGGTGTATGGCCACTACGATGTGATGCCTGTGGATCCCATCGAGTTGTGGAACACCAAGCCTTTTGAGCCTGTGGTGAAAGACGGCCGCATCTGGGCTCGTGGCGCCGACGACGATAAAGGTCAGTCGTTCATGCATGCCAAGGCTTTCGAGACTATGGTAAAGACCAACACCCTCCCCTGCAACGTGAAGTTCATGCTTGAAGGCGAAGAGGAAATCGGTTCCGGCAGCCTCGCCAAATGGATCGTGAAATACAAGAACTTAGTGAAGGCTGACGTCATCTTAGTGTCCGACACCTCGATGATCGCTTCAGACGTTCCTTCCATCACCACTGGCCTGAGAGGTCTCGCCTACTGGGAGATCGAAGTAACCGGTCCTAACGCAGACCTCCATTCCGGCATCTTTGGCGGTAGCGTAGCCAACCCATTGAACACGCTCTGCGAGATGATTGCCAAGTGCATGGATGAGAACAACCATATCACCATCCCTCATTTCTACGACGATGTCATCAACTGCTCACGCAAGGAGCGCCAGCTGTTGAATATGGCTCCTTACGATGAGAAGGCTTATAAGGAAAGCCTGAACGTGAAGGCGCTGCGTGGCGAGAAGGGCTACACCAAGATCGAGCGCGTGGGCATCCGTCCTACCTTCGACCTCTGCGGTATGTGGGGTGGTTACACCGGCGAAGGCAGCAAGACCGTGTTGCCGTCGAAGGCATACGCCAAGCTCTCCTGCCGTCTGGTGCCGAACCAAGACCATGAGAAGATCGCCAAGTTGGTGAAGAACTACTTCGAGAAGAACGCTCCGAAGTATGTCACCGTGAAGGTCACTCCTTTGCACGGCGGACAAGCCTACGGCTGCCCCATCGACCTGCCAGCATACAAGGCTGCTGAAGCTGCCTACATGGAGACCTACGGCAAACAGCCTATCCCAATGCGCTCAGGTGGCTCCATCCCGATCATCTCTGAGTTTGAAAGAGTGTTAGGCATCAAGTCCATCTTGATGGGCTTCGGACTCGGCGAGGACGCCATCCACTCACCCAACGAGAACTATCGCCTTGACCATTTCTACAAGGGCATCGAGACGATCATCGCATTCTATCAGCATTTTGCTAAATGATGTAGCGTGTCTTTGACACGCCATATTTGATAATCACATTCTATAAACCCCACACTGCGCATTTGCTTGTGTGGGGTTATTAATGTCACGTGTCTTCGACACGTTATTTCGAGAACATCACTTTCTCGCTATTGAACATCCTTGTCAAGCCCCATACTGCTATGCCGGTATAGCATACATTGGCAGCTAAGGTAACGATGACGGGCATCCATTTCATCTCGTGAGCGAAGACGGATGTCATGACCTGAACGGCGTTGTAGAATGGAATCAGGTAGGCGGTCAAGCTCTCAGGAGTGCCGCTCTGAAACATCGGCGTCAAGCCGCAGAACACCACCACTAACATGAAAGGCATGATCATAGTGCCTGCATTCTTGACATCTTTGGCCAGTGCCGACAGCAAACTGACGACCGAAGCCATGATGAGCACAGCTGCCATGATAGTAATCAGAATGACCAAGTAATCGCTTGTCGTGTAGTGCAACTCAATACCTGCCGCATCGGCCTGAATCATCTTCGGCAGCGACAAGGCAATGCCAATAAAACTCGAGATACCGCTCATCAACGCAATGCCGCTCAACGACACCACCTTACCCAAGGCAAGTTCGTTTCTGCGCAATGGGGTCACCAGCAATGTAGCGATGGTGCCGCGTTCCTTCTCACCGGCGATGGAGCTGGGAGCGATAGCCATCACGCCACTGAAGAGCATCATCAAGATGAGCATGGGGATAAGTTTGGAAAGGATGCTACCCAACACATCATCATCGCTGGCCATGTCGAATTGAGCCTCCTCAACGTCAGCACGGTTGATATCGAAACGGTTACTCAGTTGTTCTTCGTAAGCCGTAAGGGATCCTTTCAACATTTGATAGACGCGAGAGGAAGCATTGTTGGCCGAGTTGTAATAGATCTCAATATTAGGAGCAGCCACACCACTTTGAGGATCGTAGTTAGCCACTATCGAATCGAAAGCCTCAGGGAAACGGGCAAGCACCTCGTTGAGGTTCTTGCTTTCCAGCTTATCTATGTCTTCCTGAAGAACAGCCTGTTGCAATACCACAACAGAAGGCATATTCTCCACTATCGGAGCTACACTCTCAGGGAGGTTCTCCACGCGAACGATTACCATTTCATCCGTCCCTTCGGTAGCCATTCTTTGCATGCCCGAACCCAAAAGGCTGTAAATGATATAGATGAGCAAACCCGGCATAATCACTGACGTGAACAGCAATTGGCGGTCGCCAAAAACACGGGCAAACTCTTTCTTAATGATGGTCCATGCATTGTTTTTCATTCCTCACCTCCTTTCACTTCCTTGTACATCTCAAAGAAACGGTCTTCCAGCGAGAGTCCGTTGCACACTTCCTCGAGTGGGCCACAGGCTGTCATGCGGCCGTCGATGATGACACCGACACGGTCGCAGAGCTTCTCAACGAGACTGAAGATATGGGTAGACAAGATGATGGTCTTACCTTGTTCACGCAATTCTTGAAGATAATCCGTCACGGTGCGAGCAGTGAGCACATCCAGACCGTTAGTGGGCTCGTCGAAGATGACAAACTCCGGATCGTGGACCAAAGAGATCACCAAAGAGACCTTCTGTTTCATGCCCGTGGAGAGGTTGGCCACCTTCACTTCAGCAAAACGGTCGATGCCAAAGCGTTCAAACAACTTGGCTTTGCGTTGAGCGATAACATCTGGGGCAATCCCATAGAGTTGGGAGAAGAAGTCGAACAGATAATTGGGAGTAAAGAAGTCTTCCAACTTCAATTCCGAGGTAAGAAAACCGATCTTAGCCCTCACCTGTTCCGGCTGGCTCACGATGGAGCAGCCATCAATAAAGGCATTACCCTTGTCAGGGGCAATCAAGGTGGCCAGCATACGCAGCGTGGTGGTCTTGCCAGCGCCGTTGGGGCCAAGCAGGCCAAAGATCTCGCCACGGTTGGCGGTAAACGAAAGGTCATCAACCGCAACAATCTTCTTACGGCTTGTCCTCTCGATTTGCTGTTGTTTGCGTGTCAGTTTGAAGGTCTTGCTAAGCCCTTCCACGCGAAGGATTTCGTTCATTTGTTTGTTTTTAACTCGAGCGCAAAAATAATAAAAGAATGGTTTTTCTCACCAGTTTTCCCATATCAAAAGAATAATTGTTATCTTTGCTCTCGGTTGGTGAATAACCAATCAGTTTATTGTTAAAAGCGTTATGCTTATCTTATTGACGAAAACCTAGGAAATTTTCGAGAAAATAAGGAGAATGCATAACGGTCTTGCGCTATAAGCGTGGGCTGTTTTCACATTGTATTCTCGGGTTTCCTACGACCTTCATCTACAGTGTGGAGCATACAGTTCCACGCTTCTTTTGTTAATCGTCGTCCTTAGGAACTGGAGGCCGAGACAATACCACGGAAAAAGATGAGCATATTTGGCAATTCATTCAAGCGCGAAGTTGGAAAAAACACAGGCAAATGGTTAAGCAACTCCCTATTTGGCGACAAATGGTCAACACCGCACCGAGTCATTAATGAGCGAGCAAAAGTCAAAACCGAAAGAGAACAGCAACGGAAAGATAATGAACAACTGTATTTGGTTGATGCCGCCGTTTTACAAAACATTGACAAAGTCGCCGCCTTCCGACTATCACATAACAAGGAAGAGCTATTAGGTCAACTGGACGAGCTCACCATTCAACTTTCTGCAAATAAATATCATGACGTTTCAGATGACGAGAAAGAAGCTAGAGTAAGAAACAAGTTTAATGATGCGCTGATGGAAAAATACAAACAAGGACTAGTGCTATTAAAAACAATAGATCCCGCTGAGCCAATGCTCGCCTATTACAACAAAGCTTATAAAAAAGCCAAACGCAGCAAACATTTTAGAAAACATAAAGGCATATTCATTGGATTAGCAGTTTTTATTCTCGGAATGTTGTTATTAATCATCGGTTCTTCGCTTTAAACTTTAATAATAATGGATATCAAACAAAACTTAGACGCCATCTGGTCGCAGAATTACATTAAAAGCCTGCCGCCACAAATCCAGAGGGGCTACTGTTTTGCTGAAAACAACGAACAAAAGCCAATTCTTGTCACAGGTTTCAACCCTTCGTTCAGGGAAGGGCAAAACCACACAGAAAGCTCAGGTTATTGTGTCGATTTCTTTGATTCAACTCACGACAACTATTTCTCACCCATCAAGAAATTGCTTCATGATGACGAACTAAATATTGACCTCCGAAACGATGCTGCTTACATGGACTTGTTCTATTTCCGGGAGCAGGATCAAGAATTCCTTAGAAAACAGATACTTCCATCAGCCGACGGCATCCGTTTCACAATTGAGCAACTGAATCTAACGCAACACATCATCGAAGACATTATCAAGCCAAAGCTCATCGTTGTAAAAAACAAGGAATCATGGGCTTATTTCGGCAAGCTTTTCGAAGAGAAGGGTTGGGTATGGATGGGTTACCAATTTGAGTTTATCCAAAACAAGGAATGCGGTGAGTTATTTAGAATCACAGGTTTGTTGGATTCCAACGAGCGAATCGCACCCGAGATCAAAGAGACTAACCTAAAAGGAACCTTTGTGTTATTCACACAACACATCAATCAATATACTGCCGTTGAGAAACTCCCAAAAGCGGAACAACTTTTAAACATTAAACTTTGGGCAAAATCAGAAAAGACGACTAGGGAGTTCGCAAAATGATCAGTTCTATCATTTAACAAGTTTCGACGCCAAAATCTTATCGATAATTACCTTGTCTCTATAGGTATGAAAAAAGATGCTCCATTTCTTGTTACTAGTTAGGAAAACCTTCTCTCTTTTGCTTTTGCTAAACTTCTTAGCTATCTTCCATTCGGTGACTTTAACGCTATCCGCTACATAAGTAAGAGAACGCATCTCGGCATACAATTCAGCCGCATAGCGCTCAGCGTTTTTGCGGCTGGTATTTTCAACAATAAAGTCTTTTATCAGATCAATATCCTGTTTTACCTGATTCTTAATCTGAATATCATACCTTTTCATAGTATCCCTTTATCTTCTCATTGAGGAGGTCTTGGAATTCTTCAAATGAGAAGCATCCTTTCAATGTTTCAGGATAGGCTTTTTTCCTGGAACAACTAGGGACTTCTTTTGTTTTCGTCGTTGTGACTGCCATGGTTTGCATACGATTTCCTTTCTGACCTACAAAATAATTAAATCGATTAATAATTTAGGCCACAAAGATATGAAATAATTACCGATTTGTCAATACTAAAATCACCATTTTTGAATTAATTAACAACATGCTGATAGAATGTTCCTTCCTGGAAGTTCTTGATGCCTTCCTTAAGGAATGCCACGAAAGCGTCCTTGTCAAGATCATAGGCACGGGGCTTCATCAGCAGGTTGCCATTGTGATCCATCAAGCAGTAGTACGGCTGAGCGTTGGTGCCAAACTTCGAGATTTGGAAGTCGGCGTACTTGCGACCGATGGTCTTCTTTTCCTTACCATCGTAAGTGGAAGTGTACCATTCCTCCTTGGGCAGCGAGGTCTTGTCGTCCACATACAGGGCGCAGATCACAAAATCACTACGCAGCATGTCCTTCACACGAGGATCGCTCCACACATTGGCTTCCATCTCACGGCAATTCACACATCCGTGACCAGTGAAGTCCACAAAGATGGGCTTACCTTGGGCCTTAGCACAAGCCAATGCTTGGTCGTAGTCGAAATAACCCTTGAGGTTGTGAGCCAAATGGAAAAGATCAGCATACTTGGGCTCTTCGCAGGTAAAGTTGGCATCACCCTCAACCGTTTTGGCTTGAGTGGTAGGAGCAACGGACATATTGGCGAACTTGGCATCCACGTATTCAATCACCTTTTCGCTATTCTCTTCAATGATACGATTCAGGTCGAAATCGAGGGTTTGCTTCGGAGGAAGATAGCCTGAGAGCGCCTTCAGAGGAGCACCCCACATGCCGGGGATCATATAGATTACAAAGGTGAAGTCGATGATGATCAGGATCAGGCGGAACACGCCCAACTCCTTGATTTCCTTTTCGCCTTTGAAGCGGATCTTTCCGAGCAGATAGAGGCCTAACAAAGCGAAGCACACGATCCAGATGCCGAGGTAGACCTCACGGTCGAGCAGATGCCAGTGATAGGTTTGGTCGGCGACGCTCAAGAACTTAAAGCCGAGGGCAACTTCGATGAAGCCCAACACCACCTTCACGGAAGTAAGCCAGCCACCGCTCTTGGGCAGACGCTGGAGCAGGTTCGGGAAGAAAGCGAACAGGGCAAATGGCAAAGCGAAGGCCACTGCGAAAGCGAACATCGTCACGATAGGAGCCCAGAACTCACCAGAGGTGGACTTGATCAGCACCGTGCCCACGATGGGACCCGTGCATGCAAATGACACCAACACGAGGGTCAGAGCCATGAAGAAGATACCGCCCAAGCTCTTGGCATTTTGTTTACTGTCACTCTTATTCACCATATTGCTTCCCAGGGTGATCTCGAAGGCGCCAAAGAACGAAGCAGCGAAGATCATGAACACCAAGAAGAAGATGATGTTTGGCAGCCAGTGCGTAGCCAGCCAGTTGAAAATATCGGCTGTGACGCTGTTGCCACCCACCAACCAAGTCACCAAAATGATGATGGCAATTGGCAAAGTATAAAGCAGTACGATAAAGACGAAATACATGAAAGCCTTGAACTTTCCTTGAGCCTTGGTCTCACCCTCGCCGTGCATGAAGAATGACACGGTCATCGGGATCATCGGGAACACGCAAGGTGTCAACAAGGCGGCAAAGCCCCAAAGGATGGCTTCAAGAATCATAGCCCAAATGTTCGATTTACCCTGAGCGCCAGCGTCTTCGGCATCTTCATCTGCCGTAAGCACAGCCTGACCGTAGGTCAGATCAATATCTTCGGTCAGCGATACGCACATGCCGTCCTTGCAAGATTGGTAATTCAGCTCTCCCACAATCTGGAAGGGGCCTTCTTTGAGCTTCTTGAACTTCTGTCCAAACGAGGCCATACCCGAAAACTGTTTGTATTCCACTTCGAAGATGTCATCGTAGTACATCTCCACGTCGGTCAGGTCATAACCCTCGCCTATCGGTTCGTAATACTCAGTTTTCTCAAAGCTGAACACCGTTGGCAACGGAGCCATGTCGGGCATGGTGGTGGAATAGATGTGGTACATCGGATCTATGGTTGCCGTAGCCACCAATTCAAACTCTTCATCATTCAAATCATTAATGGTGTAGCTCCACTT
>JAEEGG010013167.1_pt1 | contig 17744 bp, 18 predicted proteins | sample 9134161 | NCBI WGS metagenome assembly JAEEGG01 (sample SAMN16246543, study PRJNA631951) | gut metagenome | biome: gut microbiome; feature: rumen; material: CR-attached | host: Bos | place: Iran: Karaj | collected 2018-10 | reverse complement strand
CGGTGACGATGCCGTCGATTGACGAGCGGGCTGCCTACGCCCACTTCCACGAGCACCGCAAGCACATCGCCTCGTTCTGCGGCACGGGCAACAACGTGCAGTTCCTCAGCGACCCGACGGGCAACCGCCGCTGGCTGCCGTTCGAGGTGGAGAGCATCACCTCGCCGCGCGAGGTGCCCTTCGACTACGAGGGCGTCTATGCCCAGGCGTATGCCCTCTACCGCGAGGGTTTCCGCTTCTGGTTCTCGCGCGAGGAGATCTTGAAGCTGGCCGTTCACAACCGCCAGTTCGAGACGCCGCGCTTGGAAGAGGAGCTGGTGCAGCTGTACTTCCGTACGCCAGGCCAGAATGAGCCGGGCGAGTTCGTCAGTGTGGCCTATGCCCTGCAGCTCATCTCGGCAAACATCTCGCAGAAGCTCTCGACGGTGGCGCTGGGCCGTGCCTTCGTGAACCAGGGATTCCAGAAGAAGACCTACCGCAACGTGCGCGGCTATGTGGTCGTTCGCCGCTCGGCCGAGGAGATGCTCTCCATCCGTCGGCTGATGGCTCATGGAGCTGATACAGATACAGACGATACAGGTGTTTTCTAAGGAGTCCTCGCGTACTGCGCACACACGGTACGCGTGAGAAATCTATAAAAACAAGTGTATACATCTGTATCTGTATTGATTCCGAAAAGCGGCGCCAAACGCCCCGAATAGCGGCTCCATTCACCCCGTTTGGAGGCTCCAAACCACCCGGATGGCGGCGCCAAACGTGTCACACAGATCTCACAGATCCCACAGATTTTTTAATATAAACAGAGAGTATGAAAGCAATGTCAAAATCAGAGCTGGCCATGAAGGCCGGCGTCAGCGTACAGACGCTGATGAACTGGCTGCGGCCGTTCCGGCAGGAGCTGGAGGCGCTGGGACTGCAGCCCAACGTGAAGGTGCTGCCGCCGAAGATTGTCGGCTTCATCTGCGAAAAGCTTGCCATCGATGTTTAAACGACGGAATCTTCCGGAACCTTGCGTAACCGTGAAACGGCCCCGCCGGATGTAGTACCTTTGCAGTATCAGAGAAACACTCTGACGAGCAACGGCCAGCGCGCAGCCCAATTACTCATTTCTCATTACTCATTACTCATTAAAAACAATGCCAGTACTTTACAAGACTTACAAGAACATGAACACGGCGTCGAAGACCTACGGTCAGTACTACGGACGCCTGGTACCCACCAAGACGATGAGCTACGACGAGCTCTGCAAGCACGTGTCGGAACACAACTCGGTATTCGGCGAGGACGTCTGCAAGGGCGTTGCCCTGAAGCTGGCCTCGTGTATGCTGGAGCAGCTGCTCGAGGGCAAGAAGGTGCAGTTCGGCGACCTCGGCACGTTCTACCTGTCGGCCAAGTCGGTGGGCTCGGTCACTGAGGAAGGCTTCAATGCCGGCCAGAACATCAAGGGGCTGCACCTGCGCTTTGCGCCGAACCGCTCCGACATCAACGACCTGTCGGCGAAGAGCCTGAAGAAGCTCGCCACGTTCCTCAACGCCAAGGATCTGATCGAGCCGAAGAAGAAGGCGTCGGACGATGAGGAGACGCCGGAGCCTTAAAAGCCCCTCTCTAACTCCCCCCAGGAGGGGGGAGAACTTTTCACGCTTTACCCTTCACTTCTAAATTATGTTCAAGAAAATCAAGACCTGGAAGACCATCATTCAGTTCATCATCACCGTGCTTACGGCCATCGTCAGCTCGTTCCTCACGCAGAGCTGCATGAACGGCTAACCTCTCTTATGGTCACACAGATCCCACAGATCTCACAGATTTATTCTTTCTTCATGCTGTTTCCGGGCTTCTGGATTATCTGTGGGATCAGTGAGATCTGTGTGACTCAAAAAAACTTATGAAAGAATCTGTGTGATTAATTATGCGAAAGATTGATTTGATTGTTGTTCACTGCAGTGCCACGCGCTGCGACCGGCGGTTCTCGGTCGAGGACCTGATAGCTTGGCACGACGCCCGCTTCGGGTTCACCGGCTACCACTACTACGTCACCCGCGACGGGCGAACCTACCAGACGCGCCACGAGCAGTTGGTGGGTGCTCACGCCGTAGGCTACAACAAGCACTCGCTCGGCGTGTGCTACGAAGGCGGGCTTGACGAGCACGGCCAGTCGGCAGACACCCGCACTGAAGCTCAGAAGCGCGCCCTGCTGCGCCTGCTCCGCCGCCTGAAGAAAGCTCACCCCAATGCCAGCATTCTCGGCCACCGCGACCTCCCCGGCGTCCACAAGGACTGCCCCTGCTTCGATGCCCGCAAGGAGTATTCACAACTTTAACCCTGGGTGGCAGTGTTGCAATCCGAGGCTAATCGTCAGTCAACTCGAAGATTCCCGTCGGCGTCTTGCGCTTGAGCACTTCGAGCTGAATGTCCTTGCCGGCAATGATGCCATATTCGCGCAGGACGGACTCGACGGTCTTGCGCGCAAGCTCGGGATGGTTGTTCTCCTCGCTCAGGTGGCATAGCCAGACGTGCTTCAGGCCCTCCTTCATGTTTTCGGCAATAGCCACGCCGCAATCCCTGTTGCACAGATGGCCGGTCTTGCTCTGTATGCGCTCTTTCAGGTGCTGGGGGTAGGGACCCTGCATGAGCATCTCGACGTCGTGGTTGGCCTCGATGACAAGGTAGTCGGCATGCGATATGAAGGTGCGCATCTCGTCGGTGATGGCTCCGGCGTCGGTGATGATGCAGAACGTTACGCCGCAGGCTTCCAGCTGGTAGCCTACGTTCTCGGTAGCATCGTGCGGCACGTAAAAGGGCGTGACGCGGAAGTCGCCCAGCTGCAGCTGCTCGCCGACCGTAACCATGCGCTTCATGTCGGGTGCCAGCTTACGGGTGACGCAGAAGTTGCGGTCGATGCCATCGTGTACGTTCTTCGTGGCATAGACGGGCAGGTGGCATTCATGACTGATACTTCCCACCGACTTGATGTGGTCGGCGTGGTCGTGGGTTATGAGAACGTAATGAATGGAACTAAGGCTGAGGCCAAAGTCCCTGAATTGCTTCTTGAGCGTCCTGATTCCTACTCCTATGTCTATTATCAATCCCTCCTTTTCAGTGTAGAGGTAGTAGCAATTACCGCTGCTACCACTGCCAAAGGATATAAATTTCAGCATTTTAGTGGTTATTTTTTGCAAAAGTACAAAATAATTCATAATTCGTTCTACTTATTCATATTTATTTCTTACCTTTGTACTTTATTAAGATTTAGCTTATGAGACATTTTCTATTGATGGCATTCCTCTGTCTGGCTCTTTCGGGCTGCCAGGAGGCTGAGACGTCACCCGAGGAACGGGCAACTGCTCTTGCGGCTGATTTTGCCGACGCCTACTTTAACTATGACTTCAAGAAGGCCCGGAGAATGGCTACTCCTGAGTCAGAGAAATGGCTGCGGTTTGCGGCCTCGAACGTCACTCAAGAGGATGTCGACCTTCTGAACGCTCAGGAAGAGGACGCCACGGTGCTGGCCGAGGCGTATGAGCGCACCAGCGACTCTACGGTAGTGGTCACGGTGAGCGTCAGGAATTTTCTCAGTAAAGACAGTCTCGGCAGTGTGGGCACGATGACCGATGAGGCCGAGTTCCGGCTGACAACGGTACAGCGCAATGGCGACTTCCTGGTCAGAATGGAAGGCCTACCGCGAAGTGGAAGGCAAAGTCGCGACTGAAGCGCGGATGGATGAGCGGATAGTGCTCGTCGGCGTCGTAGGCGGGATTGACGGCCTTCATGCCTAAGTCGAAACGCACAATGAAATAGTCGAAGTTGAAGCGGAAGCCCAGTCCGTAGTCGGCTGCCAGCTGCTCGAGGAAGTTGCCGAAGGTGAACTGTCCGCCTGGCTGGTCGGGATATTCGCGCAGTGTCCAGATGTTGCCGCCGTCGACGAAGAGTGCGCCGTCGAGCTTCCAGAAGAGGTGCGTGCGGTACTCTACGTTGAGGTCGAGCTTCATGTCGCCCGTCTGGTTGATGAAGTCGATGCGCCCGTCGGTTCCCTTGTAGCGGCCCGGGCCTATGCCGCGCACGGCCCAGCCGCGCAGCGAGTTGGCACCGCCCGAGAAGTAGCGCTTCTCGAAGGGCAGCAGCGTTGAGTTGCCGTAAGGCCAGGCAATGCCCAGTCCGACGTGGAACACCAGCTGGTTGATGTAGTCGAACTTCAGGATGCGGGTGAAGTCGACGTCGCCCTTGACGTACTGAGCGTAGGCAATGTTGAACACCTTGTACTGTCCCAGCGAGTTCTTCGCGGCTCCGGTCAGCTCGGAGGCGAGGTTGAACAGGTTGCCCGCCGTCTCGATGTTGGACTTCACGGCTGTCGTTCCGTCGTTGTAGGACAGTCCGAAGCCCGTCTTGGTGATGAACAGGTCCTGGTAGTTATAGCGCAGGATGGCATTGCGCGACGATACGTCGTCGAGGTAGAGCCGCTTGAACGTCTCGCTGATCCAGGGCATGAGCACGTAGTTGACGTCGAGCAGGTCGAGCTGATACTGGAAGCGCCCTGAGGGCTGGGCCCAGCGGTAGCGCCAGGCTGCCGACCAGAGGCGGCGGTGGAACTCGGGGCGGTCCTGCAGGTCGTAGAGCAGCGACACCTCGCTGGTGGCGTTGATGCGGCGCCGGGTGTCGGCCTTGATGAAGGGCATGATGAACCGCGGGAACTTCAGCTTCGTCTCCACGCTATATTCTATGAAGTCCTGATTGCTGTAGCCCTCGAGTCCCTTGATGGCCTCGTAGGCACCGCGCAGCTCGATGGAGAGGTTCTCGGAGCCGTGAAAGAGGTTGCGGTTCTGGTAGGTCAGCGTGGCGGCAGCTCCCAGGTCGCCGGCGGTGTTGGTGCCCTCGGGCTGGAAACTGAGCGTCGAGGGCTTGTTGGTCTGCAGGCGTATGCGGCAGTCGAGCAGGGCCGTGTCGGGAACCTCGCGGAACTGTATGTTGGTGTACTTCACGGCTCCGAGCCGCCCGAAGTGGTTATAGGTGTTCTGCAGGTCGCTGCCCGAGTAGTAGCCGTCCTCCTTGATGTATGTGCTCTCGGCGAGCACCTTGCGGCGCAGGTGGATGACGCTGTCGTCCTTGGCTCCGCTCTCGAAGCTGACGCTTCTCACCTTGTAGCGCGTGTGGAGCAGCTCCTCGCCCTCCTCGGTGCGGTTAGGATTAAGCATCAGCCGCAGGTTGACCTTGCGACCGTCGCCAAGTGTGTCGGCCTCATAGCTGATAAACTCCTTGTGGAAACGGTAGTAGCCGCGGTCGGTGAGCAGCTTCGTAATGCGCTTGCGCTCGCGGTCAAGGTCGTCGACGCTGAACTGGCTGCCCGGCTTGAGCCCCCAGTTGGCTGGGTCGTCGAGACCCAGTTCGCGGTTGATGATGGAGTCGGCAATCAGGTATTCGAGTTTCCCCACCGTATAGGCTTCGCCGGGATAGAGCTTGTAGGTTGTTGAGAGTTTCTTGCCCCTGGTCTTCGTCCACAACTCGACCTTGCTCTCCAGATAGCCTTGGTTATAGAGCATCTGTTGCAGGTCGCCGACGGTCTGCCTGGCCAGGAGCGTGTCGAAGAGCACCGGCGGTTCGCCCATGCCCTTCAGCAGACGGTTCATCCAGCGCGTGGAGTCGCGCCCCGACATGGAGTAGACGCCTAAGGGCAGCTTGAACAACGAAAACCAGCGGACATTCTCCTGCTGTCGGACGTAGCTCTTCATCTTGCCGGTGTTGACGTCGTCGTGCTTGCCGTCGACGGTCAGCTTCACATTGTCGAGCAGATAACGTCCGTCAGGCACGTACTTCGTCTCGGCACACGACGCCAGCAGTACAGCCGCAAAGAGAATGTATCCTATTTGCTTCAAACCGATGGCTGTTGTTTTAGGCACTATATCTTCAGTTCTTTCAGAATTTCCGACATACGCTGCATGTTGTTGATGCGCATGGGTACAAGGGGGAGCCGGAGCACGTTCTTGATGAAGCCCATTTCGTGGAGCATGGCCTTCACACCGGCGGGGTTGCCGTCGACGAAGAGCAGCGAAAAGAGGTCGGTGAAGCGGTGGTGAATCTTGCGCGCTGGGTCATACTCGCCGCGCATTTGCAGGCGTATCATCTTCGAGAACTCCTTGGGCAGCGCATTGCCGATGACCGAGATAACACCCACGGCACCGCAGGATACCATCGGGAACGTCAGCGAGTCGTCGCCCGAGATGACGTCGAAGTCGCGGGGCTTGTTCTTAATAATCTCGTCGACCTGCTCCAGATTGCCGCTGGCCTCCTTGATGGCCACGATGTTGCGGCAGTCGCGGGCCAGTCGGACGGTGGTCTCGGCCTTCATGTTGATGCCCGTGCGGCCCGGCACGTTGTAGAGCACCACGGGCAGCTCCGTTGCGGCGGCAATAGCCTTGAAGTGCTGGTAGAGTCCTTCCTGCGAGGGCTTGTTGTAGTAGGGACAGACGCTCAGAATGCCGTCGATGCCCTTGAAGTCGCCCGTCTTGAGATCCTCGACCACGGCAGCCGTGTTGTAGCCTCCGCAGCCCATGAGGATGGGCACGCGGGCCTGCACAATGTCGACCACGAGGTTCTTGATGGTGAGTTTCTCTTCGGGTGTCAGCGTGGGCGTCTCGCCGGTAGTGGCCAGAATACAAAAGAAGTCGGCACCGTTGTCCAACTGATACTGAACCAATCGTTTCAGCGAGTCGTAGTCAACGGAGCCGTCTTCACAGAACGGGGTAATCAGCGCAATGCCAAGCCCCTTGAATATGTTTTGTACCATGATGTTATCTCTTTGCGTCAATTTGGGTGCAAAATTACACAAAAAAGCTGGATTCTGCAACAAATTACCGAAAAAACATCATTTACCTTACAACTTTCTTACCGTCGATAATGTTCAGGCCGCGGCGGGCTTCAGGGCGCTTCACGCCGTCGATGCCGTAGATGGCTGCCGGCTGCCGGCCGGTATTGGGACTCTCGACGGCAGTCAGCTCGCCGCCATCCATGAGCGTCTTCACGTCGTCGGCAGTCAGAGCGTAGTTGTAGATGCGCACGTCGTCGATGTCGGCACTCATCAGCGGGTCGGCGGCAAACTGGCTGCGCCCGATGTAGTTGAGCACGGGCCGTATGTCGCTGGGACTGATGCTGATGGCCGTCGTCGAGGCAGCCTCATCACCGTCGACGTAGATGGCCGTGCGGCCACCGCCGATGGTCAGCACCACGTGCTTCCACTGCGACGACGCCAGCGCCGTCTTGCAGTCGAGTGTCTGCTCGTCGCCGCCGTTCTTGATGGCGAAGCGCATGACGTTGGTGTAGCTGTTCTTCGGCGTCAGAAACATGTAGTGCTCGGTGTCGTTGCCGAAGTCCAGAAGGCGCTGCCAGATGGTGCTGCTGCGCATCTTCACCCACATGGCCACCGTCAGCTCGTCGGCGTCGGCTATCTCGTAGGGCAGCTGAACGTACTGTGTCGAACCGTTCAGGCGCAGCGCCTTCGTGCCCTCCGTGCGGCCGTCAACGTAGTTGGCCGTAGCAGCAAGGGCGGCGTCCATCATGTTCTCCGTCTGGTCCTGAGTGTTGCCCTCCATTTGCCAGCGGGCCGTCATCGAGCGCTCAGCCGTCGGGGCTGCCTCTGCTGTAGCCGAGGGCTCGGAGAGGTTCTGGGCGCGGTCAATGGCCTTCACCTTATAGATATAGGCTGTTCCCGGGCGGCAAGTGTTGTCGGTGTAGGTGGTCGTGGTCAGCTTGCGGGCAATGGTGTTCCAGTCGTCGGTACCAGCCTGTGCGCGCACCACCATGTAGCCCTCCAGGTCAGCGTCGGCCGAGGCGTTCCACGTCAGCGTCACCGAGGCGGCGTGGGGCGTGGCGGTCAGTCCGTCGGGTGCTGCCGGAGCCTGGGTGTCGTAGTCGACGTCGAGTGGCAGGAAGCGGAACATCATGCGGCTGCGGGCATTCTCGGGCAGCATGGTCGTCTGGACGAGCCTTGCCTGAGCCGTCGTGCCTGAAGCAGCCAGATAGAGCGCACTCTCGCGGCAGCGCAGGTAGTAGTAGCCGTTGCCGGCATACTCCAGATACCACTGCTCGTTGCTCGTCGGGGCGTCCTGTGCCCAGGCTATCGTCTCGCCTCCGCTGGCGGTCGAGTAGTTCTTCACGTTGATGTGAACACGCTCGTCGGCCACCGAGGCAATGTCGTAGAAGCTGTAGTCGCCGCCCGTGCGGCTGCTGCAGGGCTTCACCGTCCACTGCTGCTTCTTGTTGCCCTCGGCAAACTTCTGCTGCATCACGCCAGAGCCTGTCGATGTCCAGGCCACGACGTTGCCCGTCTGCTTGCAGACAATCTTGTAAGTGCCGTCGATGACGGCGGGCGGCACGTCGTCGCCCCATGTAATGTCGATGACGCGCTCGGCGTTGGTCTGCCCTTTCTGGTAGCCTATGCCGCCGGGAATCTCCATCCTGAACTCACGCACGGGGCCGTAGCCGTCGTAGTAGACGTCGCGGCACGTCGACACAAACTGGTAGCTGGTGGTCACAGCCTGGCGCTCGCTCGAGCCGATGAAGGCCTTCACCCGACCGTCGTCGTGGCGCCAGACGGAGGCTGCCGTCCAGTTGTCGCGGTGCTCGCCGTAGGCCAGCCGAGTGCCGTTGCGGCTTATCTGACAGAACTCGCCGCGCGTGCGGCTGTCGAAACCCCACCAGATGCCGACGCTCATGCCGTACTCCAGTCCGACCATCGCCTCCACCGTGTTGTGCATCTCGTCGTCGTAGCCCACTTTACCGTCCTTCGCTACCTGCTGGAAGAACCGGGCAAAGTTGTCGAACGAGCCGGCCAGCTGGTGGGTGTTGCCCCAGTCGTAGAACTGCTTGCCGGTGTTGTACCACGACAGCGCCTTGTCGTTGTTCAGCGTGTTGCCGCCGGCAATGATGGCCTTGCCGAGCACGTCCTTATAGTTCTGCTTCAGCAGCCGGGCCACGTCGCGCTCGTCGGCAGCCGTGCCCTGAGCCAGTTCGTCGGTGTCGAGGTCGGGCTCATTGAAGGGCGACACGCCGGCCACGGGGTGCTTCGTGTTCTTCTGCATCCAGGCCACGTGGGCGGCTATGGCTGCTGCCCAGTGCTCCTTGTTGGCCCGCTTGTTGGTCGTGTAATAGGTGTTGATGTTCGAGCCCGTGTGCCCGTCAGGCCTGTAGCCGTTGTCGCAGTTCAGCACTAAGGGCAGCGTCTGTGAAACCACCGTATTGAAGAGGTTCGACCGTTCGCGCAGTCCCGCTATCTGGTCGCTGGTCAGGGCCGTATCGCCCTTCAGAGGGTTGAGCACCCTGAACGAGCTTCGCCCGATGCCGACGTTCTCCTTCAGCATGTGGTTGACGCCCTTCCTGAGGTTCTGCTCGTTGATCCACGCCAGGTCGAGGCCCCACGTAGGCTCGAAGCGCCGTCCCTCGGCCCCGATGTCGAAGGCCATGCTCACGTCGGCCTTCTTGAAAGCGGGCAGATAGCGGCTCGACGACGCGCGCGGCTCATCCTGCGCAGAGGCAGCGACCGTCGCTATGACAGCCACTGCCAGAGTCATTGTCCTAACCATTCGCATAAGCTTAGTCAGCCTTGAACAGGTCCTTGATACCGCCGATGGAGCCCAGCAGGTTGGTAGCCTCGTAGGGCAGATAGACGGTCTTCGTCTTGTCGCCCTCGGCCAGCTCCTGCATCATTTGGATGTACTTCTGGGCCAGCAGATAGTTGGCGGGGTTCGTCGACTTGCCCACAGCCTCGGTAATCAGTTCGATGGCCTTGGCCTCGGCCTCAGCCACGCGGATACGGGCTTGGGCCTCACCTTCAGCCTGCAGAATGGCTTCCTGCTTGGCAGCCTCAGCCTTGTTGACGATGGCTGTTTTCTCACCTTCAGAAGCCAGGATTTCGGCTGCCTTCTGACCTTCCGACGTCAGAATCTGCGCACGCTTGTTACGCTCGGCCTGCATTTGCTTCTCCATGGCGGTCAGCACAGAGTCGGGAGGCGTAATGTCCTGCAGCTCCACGCGGTTCACCTTGACGCCCCACTTGTCGGTGGCATCGTCGAGCACGGCCGACAGCTTCTTGTTGATGGTGTCGCGCGAGGTCAGCGTCTCGTCGAGCTCCAGCTCACCGATGATGTTACGCAGCGTGGTCTGCGTCAGCTTCTCGATGGCGTTGGGCAGGTTGTTAATCTCGTAGGTAGCCTTGAAGGGGTCGACAATCTGGAAGTAGAGCAGGGCGTTGATTTCCGTCTGCACGTTGTCCTTCGTAATCACGTTCTGCTTCGGGAAGTCGTACACCTGTTCCCTCAGGTCGATGGTCGTCGAGTACTGGTAGCGCCCGTGGTTGAGCACCACAATCGACTTGGCACGGTCGATGAACGGGATAATGATGTTGATACCCGGCTGCAGCGTGGCATAATAGCGTCCGAGCCGCTCCACAATCTTGGTTTCCGACTGCGGGATGATCACCAGTGCCATCTTGGCGAAGAGGATGACACAAACTACGATTGCAATGAGAACATAAGTCATAATGTCTGTGGTTTTGTTAGTTTGTTATTTATTGGTTAATTGTCTCTACGGTAATAATGGTACTCTCGCGGCCTACCACGTGCACGTTAGCGCCCTCGGGAATGTCCTGCGGCTCGTTGGTGACGGCCTTCCACACGTCGCCGTCAATCTGTACGCGGCCGAAGCCGTCGTGGGCCACCGTCTCGACAACTCTGCCCTGACGGCCCATCAGGGCGTCGGCATTGCTTACGCGGGTGTCCTCGCCGCGGTGCAGGTAGCGCTTTGCAAACGGGCGAACCCAGAAGAGGCAGACCAGCGTGAACAGGGCAAACATGGCCAGCTGCCAGTAGACGTTGCCGCCTATCAGCGCTGTGACGGCTGCAAAGACGGCGCCGATTGAGAAGCAGATGATGAAGAAGTCACCCGCTGTCAGTTCCAGAATCAGGCAGACGACGGCTACCACCGCCCACAGCTGCCACAGATGTTGTGTAAAATAGTCAATCATAACCTTTATGCTTTAAAGTGATAATACAAAGTCGTCCCAGTCCTTCGAAGAGCCCTTCTTGTTGAACACCTTCTGGTAGAGTCGGCTGCGCGTCGTGGCTACGCTCTCCTTCGAGTGGGCCGTCAGCAGGGCGATGTCCTTCGGCTGAATCCTGATCTTGATGAGCAGGCTCACGTGGTACTCCTGTTCCGTCATGCGGTAGAGGTCGTACAGCTTCTCGGTGAAGCCCGTGTAGATGCTGTCAACCAGTGTCGTCAGCTTCATCCAGTCGTTGTTCGTCAGACTGCGGCCGCTGTTCAGGCAGTCCTGCAGTCGCTGGTAGATGTCCGACGCGAAGATGGCCGTCTCGGCCTGCTGCCGTTTCTCCTGCTCAATCATCGCCACCTTATTATTATATGTAAGCGTGGCCTTCTTCTCCTCCAGCTCCAGTCGCAGCAGCGAGTTTTCGTCGCCCAGCTTCTTCAGCAGCGACTCCAACTCCATGATCTTCGCCTCGTTCTGGGCGATGCTCTGTGCGCTCTGTGCCAGCTGCTGTGCCTGCAGCGCGCGTACCTTGTCGAGGCGCTCCTGCATGGCCGTCACCTTGCGGCGGCTGCTCTGCACCGTCACTGCGAACAGCAGCGCGTAAACCACCAGTCCTATGAGCAATTCGTAAATCATAGTGCAAAGATACGGGTTTTTCCGCAATCCTCCAAATTTTTCTGTTTGCAATAATTCGCAACTGCCCTTTCAGTTTGCAAAAGTTTGCAAAACCAAGACCTTGGCTTACAAACCAAGCGTGCATTCACAGGGAATCATCGAACAGGAACTCTTTTCCTTTCGCGTGAAAAACTGTGAAAGTTTATGTAATAACGGAAAAATGGGAGCGTACACTTTGGCCGTTTCCCTTTTTTGGTGTAATTTTGCAATTTGAAATAATATAGCTATATGGGAATTTTTGGATTTTTTGGTAAAAAGAACAAGGAGACGCTCGACAAGGGACTGGAGAAGACCAAGACGTCGGTGTTCGACAAGCTGGCGCGTGCAGTGGCCGGTAAGTCGAAGGTTGACGACGACGTGCTCGACAACCTTGAGGAGGTGCTGATTACGAGCGACGTTGGCGTTGACACGACGCTGAAGATTATTCACCGCATTGAAGAGCGCGTGGCTCGCGACAAGTACGTGAGTACCAGCGAGCTGAATGGCATCCTGCGCGATGAGATAGCGTCTCTGCTGGCCGAGAACAACTCGGAGGATAACGACAACTGGGACCTGCCCGGCGACCACAAGCCCTACGTGATACTTGTGGTAGGCGTAAATGGGGTGGGGAAGACCACCACTATCGGCAAGTTGGCCTGGCAGTTCAAGAACGCCGGCAAAAAGGTGTATCTTGGCGCTGCCGACACGTTCCGCGCCGCCGCCGTCGAGCAGCTGTGCATCTGGGGCGAGCGCGTGGGCGTGCCCGTCGTAAAGCAGCAGATGGGCAGTGACCCTGCCTCTGTGGCTTTCGACACGCTGCAGAGTGCCAAGGCCAACGGAGCCGACGTGGTGCTGATTGACACCGCCGGCCGACTGCACAACAAGGTTGGCCTGATGAACGAGCTGAAGAAAATCAAGGACGTGATGAAGAAGGTGCTGCCCGAGGCTCCCGACGAGGTGATGCTCGTGCTCGACGGCTCGACCGGCCAGAACGCCTTCGAGCAGGCCAAGCAGTTTGCGGCCGTGACGCAGGTGTCGTCGCTGGCCATCACGAAGCTCGACGGTACGGCCAAGGGCGGTGTGGTCATCGGCATCTCAGACCAGCTGAAGGTGCCAGTGAAGTACATCGGACTGGGCGAGGGCATGGAGGACCTGCAGCTGTTCAACAAACGTGAGTTCGTAGATTCGCTGTTTAAGAATTGAAGACGATAGATTTCATATCACTCGGATGCTCAAAGAATCTCGTTGACAGCGAGATACTGATGGGACTGATGGAGGCCAACGGTTTCCATTGTACCCACGACAGCGACAATCCGCAGGGCGAAATCGTCGTTGTCAATACCTGCGGCTTCATCAATGACGCCAAGGAAGAGAGCATCAACACGATACTGGAGTTTGCGCAGGCTAAGACTGAAGGGCGCATTGAGCGGCTCTATGTGATGGGCTGTCTGTCAGAGCGTTACTTAGCCGAGCTTGAGGAAGAAATTCCTGAGGTCGACGGGTGGTATGGGAAGTTCAACTATAGGAAACTGTTAGATGACCTGAAAGCCCACCCAAGCCCTCCCCAAGGGAGGGATGTTTGGAAGAGACACTTGACCACTCCCCGCCACTACGCCTATATCAAAATCAGTGAGGGCTGCGACCGTCATTGCGCCTACTGTGCCATACCGCTGATAACCGGCCGCCACCAGAGCCGTCCGATGGATGAGATCCTCGGTGAGGTGCGCTGGCTGGTCAGTCAAGGCACAAAGGAATTCCAGATTATCGCCCAGGAACTGACCTACTACGGCGTTGACCTCTACGGCGAGCAGAAGATTGCTGAACTGGTGTCGCGGATGGCCGATATTGAGGGTGTGGAGTGGATTCGCTTGCACTATGCCTACCCGGCACACTTCCCCTGGGAACTGCTCGACGTGATACGCGAGCGGAAGAACGTCTGCAACTATCTGGATATAGCCTTACAGCACATCTCCGACCCGGTGCTGAGCCGTATGCGCCGTCACGTGACGAAGCAGGAGACATACGAGCTGGTGGAACGTCTGCGCCGAGAGGTGCCCGGTATTCATCTGCGGACAACGCTGATGGTGGGCTTTCCTGGCGAGACTGACGAGGACTTTAAGGAGCTCATTGAGTTTACAAAGTGGGCACGCTTTGAGCGTATGGGCGCCTTTGCCTACTCTGAAGAAGACGGCACTTGGTCGGCAGAGCACTACGAGGACGACGTGCCCTCTGACGTGAAGCAGGCGCGACTCGACAAGCTGATGCGCGTTCAGCAGAATATCAGCGCTGAGATCGAGGCCGCCAAGATTGGACAGACGTTGAAGACCATCATCGACCGCCGCGAGGGCGACTACTACGTGGGCCGCACGGAGTTCTGCTCGCCTGAGGTCGACCCCGAGGTGCTGATTCCTGCCGACCGCGAGTTGGAGACTGGTCAGTTCTACAATGTGCATATTACTGATGCAGAGGAGTTTGACCTTTATGGTGAGGTGGTAAAATGTTAATAGAAGAGAGTAAATTGTAAACTATACAGAGGTGAACAATAAACAATTCATAGCTGAACTTGCCCGCCGGATGGGTTATTCATCGACTGACACGCAGAAGATGATTTACCAGGTTATCGACGCTATGGGCGACAGTTTTATGGAGGGCAACACCGTCATCGTGCAGAACTTCGGCAGCTTTGAAGTGAAGAAGCGGCTGGAGCGTATTATCGTGAACCCGACGACGGGCCAGCGTATGCTGGTGCCGCCCAAACTCACTCTGGGCTTTAAGATCAGTCCGACGTGGAAAGGCAAACTAAAGAACGGGGGGACTGAGTAATGGGAGTGTTGGACCGTATTTCTATACAAGAGCTATCCGCTATCCTGACAGTCAAGAGTGGTTTGAAGAAGAAGGATGCTGAGCGATTCGCCACCACGCTGTTTGAAGTGGTGAAGGATGGGCTGGTGACTGACCGTCTGGTGAAGGTCAAGGGCTTGGGAACCTTCAAAGTGATTGATATTGAGGCTCGCGAGAGTGTGAATGTCAATACGGGTGAGCGCGTGCTTATAGAAGGTCACGAGAAAATATCTTTCACGCCTGATGCGACGATGAAGGAACTGGTGAACAAGCCTTTCTCCCAGTTTGAGACGGTTGTCTTGAACGAAGGTGTTGAGTTTGACGACGCACCGAACGTTGCTGAGCAGACTGAGGAAAAGCTGGCTGTTGAAGAAACAACCGTAGAAGTGCCGCCTGTGGAAGAACCGCCCGTGGAAGAACCTCCTGTGGAAGTACCGCCTGTGGAAGAACCGCCTGTGGAAGAATCTCCTGTGGAAGAGCCGCCAGTGGAAGAGCCGCCAGTGGAAGAGCCGCCTGTGGAAGAGCCGCCTGTGGAAGAGCCGCCAGTGGAAGAGCCGCCTGTGGAAGAATCTCCTGTTGAGGAGCCGCCATCAGAAGAGGAGCCGCCAGTGGAAGAGCCGCCAGCGGAAGAGCCGCTTGCGGTTATGCATCAACAAGAACCAACGGAAGAGATAGAAAAGGAAATAATAGAAAATGAAGAAGAACCGGATATGAAAACAAAAACAGATAACACAAGACTGAAGACTATTGCATGGCTGGCAATAGCCATCGCAGCCTGCCTCGCCTCGTTTGTGGGCGGTTATTTCCTCGGTTTGAACAAGGGCCTGTCGATGACGGGGAATGCTTTTACTTCGATAGAGGAAATCGCTGACAGCACTGAGCAGACCCCTGTGAAAGACACAGCCAAGGTTGAAGCTAAGACAAAGGTACAAGACGTTGACGCTCCGGCTTTTAAGGCTGAGCCGTCGAAACCTGTTGAGGTCGTCGAGTCGCCTGTAGACCGCGTTACACCTCCAGCTACACCTCCCGCCGCGCCTGCCGCTTCGCCTGCCGCTTCGCCTGCTGCTGATACAGACAAATATGCCGAGATGGACAATCGTGTCCGCTATGGTGCATACCGCATTGTTGGCACGGACTACGAGGTCACCGCTAAAGCCGGTGAGTCAACGGCCCGCGTGTCCAAGCGTACCCTTGGCCCTGACATGGAGTGCTATATCGAGGTGTATAACGGACTGAAGCCAGGAGCCGTGCTCGAAGCCGGAAAGACGGTGAAGATTCCTAAGCTGGAACTGAAGAAGAAACTGAAGAAGAAATAATCACAAAACAAAAAACAACATATCATTATGGCAGAATCAATTGATATCCGTGAGTTGAACATACGGATAGAACAGCAAAGCGCATTTGTTACGAACCTTGTAACGGGAATGGACCGCGTCATCGTGGGGCAGAAACATCTGGTGGACTCCCTGCTGATAGGTCTTCTTAGTGATGGCAATATTCTGCTCGAAGGTGTGCCAGGCCTGGCCAAGACGCTGGCTATCAAGACCCTCTCGCAGCTGATTGACGCCAAGTACAGCCGCATACAGTTCACCCCCGACCTTTTGCCCGCCGACGTGACGGGTACGATGATCTACTCGCAGAAGGACGAGCGCTTCCAGGTGAAGCAAGGTCCCGTGTTTGCCAACTTCGTGCTGGCCGACGAGATCAACCGCGCGCCGGCCAAGGTGCAGAGCGCCCTTCTGGAAGCCATGCAGGAGAAGCAGGTGACCATCGGCAGCGAGACCTTCGACCTGCCCAGCCCGTTCCTCGTGATGGCTACGCAGAACCCCATCGAGCAGGAAGGCACCTATCCGCTGCCTGAGGCCCAGATGGACCGTTTCATGCTGAAGGTGGTCATCGACTACCCGACGCTTGAAGAGGAGAAGCGCATCATCCGCGAGAACATTGCTGAGTCGCTGCCTGAGGTGCGCCCTGTAACAACAAGTGCTGAAATCCTGAAAGCCCGTGCCGTTGTGCGCGAGGTGTATATCGACGAGAAGATTGAGCAGTACATTGCCGACATCGTCTTTGCCACCCGCTATCCCGACCGCTACGGTCTGAAGGAACTGAAGGACATGATTGCCTTTGGCGGATCGCCTCGCGCCAGCATCAATCTGGCCAGGGCTGCCCGTGCCTATGCTTTCATCAAGCGTCGCGGCTATGTGGTGCCCGAGGATGTGCGTGCCGTTGCCCACGACGTGTTGCGCCACCGCATCGGTCTGACCTACGAGGCTGAGGCCAGCAATATCACGAGCGAGGAAATCGTCTCCAAGATTATAAATAAGGTAGAAGTTCCTTAAAAGCCCCCCTTTCGTCCCCCGAGGGGGACACTATAGTTGTGATGAAGATGAATACAAATGAAGCCCCCTCGGGGGCAGTAGGGGGGGCCACCTCCGAGATACTAAAGAAGGTACGCAAGATAGAAATCAAGACGCGCGGCCTTAGCTCGCAAGTCTTTGCCGGACAATACCATTCGGCCTTCAAGGGCCGCGGTATGGCGTTCAGCGAAGTGCGCGAGTATCAGTACGGCGACGACGTGCGCGACATCGACTGGAACGTGACAGCCCGCTTCCACCGCCCCTATGTGAAGGTGTTTGAGGAGGAACGCGAACTGACCGTCATGCTGCTGGTCGACGTCAGCGGTTCGCTGGACTTCGGTACGCAGGTGCAGATGAAGCGCGACATGGTGACCGAGATAGCCGCCACCATCGCATTCTCGGCCATCCAGAACAACGACAAGATTGGCGTCGTGTTCTTCTCTGACAAGATTGAGAAGTACATCCCGCCGAAGAAGGGTCGCAAGCACATCCTCTACATCATCCGCGAGATGCTTGACTTCAAGCCCGAGTCAAAGCGTACAGATGTGCGCCAGGCCATCGAGTTTATGACGAGCGTGCAGAAGCGCCGCACGACTGCTTTCATTCTGAGCGACTTCTATGTGCGCGAGGACTTCCTACAGTCGCTGCAGATTTGTAACCGCAAGCACGACGTGGTGGCCATTCAAGTGTATGACCAGCGTGCCCGTGAGTTGCCTAACGTAGGACTGATGAAGGTGGTCGATGCCGAGACGGGCTTCGAACAGTATGTCGATACCGGTTCGAAGAGTCTGCGCAAGGCTTACAGCCGCTACTGGACCAACCGCCAGAAGGAGCTGAAGGACACCTTCACCCGGAGCAAC
>JAEEGG010013164.1_pt1 | contig 17746 bp, 12 predicted proteins | sample 9134161 | NCBI WGS metagenome assembly JAEEGG01 (sample SAMN16246543, study PRJNA631951) | gut metagenome | biome: gut microbiome; feature: rumen; material: CR-attached | host: Bos | place: Iran: Karaj | collected 2018-10 | reverse complement strand
CCGCCGCGCCAACCCCGACCTTTCCCTCGACAATCTTGCGAAGCGCCTCAAATCCTGGTCCTTCCCCATCGTCGACTACAAAGGTTTCGAGCGCGCCGTGGTGACGGCCGGAGGCGTCAGCCTCAAGGAAATCGTTCCGAAAACCATGGCCTCCCGCCTCCGTCCCGGCCTCTATTTCTGCGGCGAGGTACTGGATCTTGACGGCGATACCGGCGGCTACAACCTGCAGATTGCCTTCTCCACCGGCGCTCTTGCCGGTGCCAACGCAGCCGCATATTTATTATCTTTGTAGGATAAATAGCATCGATATGAAAACAATGCATCTCAGAATCTGGGCCATTGCGGCTCTCTTCCTTTCCCTGGCGGCCTGCGATCCGACCAACCCCGACGATCCTGAGAACGAGCTCAGCGACAAAGCAGCCCTGCTGCGGCTGAGTTTCACGCCAACGGACAATCCGGGCATGAGCAGCGCTTCAACAGGCGTCCTGTCCAACGGCTATTATTGTATTTCCGTCACGGATGGAGTGGACCGTTCCCACATGGTTCCGGAAATCAAAGCCTCGGACGGAGCCAGCATTTTCATTGATGACCAACCCTATACACCAGGAAAAACCTACGATTTCTCCGAGAATCTGCAGGCGCTCCGGATTGTCTCGGAATCCGGCAAAGTCACGTCCAAGTATGTCGTCATGGTCAAGTACGGTGACCCGTATATCGACAACAAGGTATATCAGTTCATGGACGATTTCAAAGTCCCGGGAGTTTCTGTGTCCATCATGAAGGGAACGGAAGTCGTGTATTCCAGCGGATTCGGTTTTGCCAACACGGGGACGCAGACCCGTGTGACGCCCGACCACCTTTTCCGGATGGCCAGCATCTCCAAACAGTTCTGCACCATGTGCATCATGACGCTCAAAGAGCAGGGCAAACTGAAACTGGATGACACGGTCTTTGGCGAGAGGGGCCTGCTGAAGGACCTTCATTTCCGGGTGAGTGACTACCATGAATCCATTACGGTCCGGACCCTCCTGAGCCACAGCAGCGGCATTTGCAAAGGTCTTTCCGATCCGGCCTTTACCGACTCCTACCGCTTCATGAGCGACGGCTCGCCGGCCCCGACGGACACTATCATCCAGCGGACGCTCAATGACCGCTGGTCGCCTGCCATTGCGGACAGTTTCGCCTGGACGCCGGGCATGGCCTACAACTACAGCAATATCGGTTTCTGCATCTTGCACCGCATTGTCGAAGTCGTCAGCGGCAAGGATTATGAGCGTTTCCTGAAAGAAGACGTGCTCTCCAAGATGGGCATTACCGACACCCATATCGGCGGTGACCAGAACCACCGGAGAGACAATGAATGTGTCTATTACTCGCAATCAGGTGGCGATGGCTACAGGAATCCCCTCCGCGAACTGGCCGGTGCTGCCGGCATCATTACCTCTACCAACCAGATGATGCGGATCCTGACCTACCTGGACGGTGACCCTGCGGTTCCTGATATCTTTACGCCGGAAACCTTGCAGGAGATGTACACACCCTTCCTGTATGGCGGCCCCGGAACCTATGGCGTCAATTACAAGCGCTACGGCCTGGGATGGCGGCTCAACCACTCCAGCCTGTTTCAGGGCGCCCACTACCACGGCGGCAACTTAGCCGGCACGGCGACCATCTGGGCGGGCGGCACCAACCAGGGCATGAGCGGCGCTTTCGTCTGCAACTCCCGCTCTTACAACAGCAACGGGTCCGGAGATATCGACGATAACATGTATGTCCTTCTCGACTCGTTCATGAAGTATTTCAACCGTTGACACACATCCGCATCCTGATCCTGGCAGCCGCCATGCTGCTCGGCTTCTGTCCCGCTTCGGCCCAGAAGCTGACGCGCAGCCAGTATATCGAGCGTTATGCCGACATCGCCGTCCGGGAGATGCAAGCGACCGGCATCCCGGCCAGCATCACCCTGGCCCAAGGTTGTCTGGAGTCGGGCAACGGCAACAGCCGGCTTGCCACGCAAGCCAACAACCATTTCGGCATCAAATGCCACGGTTGGAAAGGCAAAAGCATCAAGCATACCGATGACGCACCGGACGAGTGTTTCCGCAGCTATGCCACGGCCGAAGAATCGTTCCGCGACCACAGTGATTTCCTGCGCTACCGTGACCGCTATGCCTTTCTTTTCGACCTGGAGCCCACCGACTACAAAGGCTGGGCCTACGGCCTGCAGAAAGCCGGCTACGCCACGGCCCAGACCTATGCTGCCAGCCTGATCCGCATCATCGAAGAAAGCGAACTATACCGCTACGACCAATTGGATGCCAGCGCGCTCGAAACCCTGCCGCCCACCCCGACTGAGGCCGAGTTCAGCACTGTCTTCAAGCCGCTTCCAGGCCAGAAACTTTACACTGTCTCCCTGTTGCATGAAATCCGGACTACGAACGGCGTGCCGTATATTATCGCCGGACAAGGTGACACCTACGCCCAACTGGCGCGGGAATACAATCTCTTCAAAAGCGAAATCCTCCGTTTCAACGACAGCAAACGCAACCAGCCCCTGCAGGCCGGGGACATTGTTTACCTGGCTGCCAAGAAAAAGGAGAGCGCCCGGCACCTTGACAAGCACGTCGTAGAAGAAGGCGAAACGATGCGCGGCTTGGCCCAGCGCTACGCCGTGAAAATGAAGAAACTCTATCAGTACAATGCGATGAAGCCGGGCACAGAACCGGAACCCGGCGCCATCCTCAACCTCCGAAAACCCCGATGAAAAAGAAATCCCGCATCCTGTTGGTCATCCTGTTTCTCCTGTTGGCGGTCGGCGTCCTCGCGGCCTTCGCTTTTTATCAGACCTTTTATCAGGATAATGTCGCAGCGACCGAGAAGCCGCAGGACATCCGTATCTACCGTGATTTCACAGGCGTGCAGATGCGCGACGCCGTGCTGCAAAGCGGCGTGATTGACAACGAGAAAACATTCCTGCGGGCCGCTATGGTAATGCGGCTGGAAGACAATTTCCGTCCCGGCCTTTATCGCTTCAAGAAAGGGATGGGAAACAAGGCTATCATCCGCAGCCTCCAAAAAGGCTGGCAGCAACCGGTCCGACTGACCATTCCGGGTTACTACCGCAGCCTTGACCGCTTTGCGGATTTCCTGGGCGAGCAGTTGGAAGCCAGCCGTGACGATTTCGCTGCCGCCCTGGCGGACTCTCAGCTGGCTGAACAATATGGTTTCCGGCCGGAAACCTTCATCGGAATGTTCATTCCCAATACTTACGAGGTTTGGTGGACGGTCACGCCGAAAGACTTCATCGAACGGATGCACCAGGAATACGAAAAGTTCTGGACACCCGAACGCGATGCCAAAGCTCTAGCCATGGGACTTACCCGTCAGGAAGTCAGCACGTTGGCCGCCATTGTCATCGAGGAAAGCAAATATGGGCCGGAACTGCCCCGGATTGCAGGCGTCTATGTGAACCGTTTGCAGAAAGACATGCCGCTCCAGGCCGATCCGACCGTACTCTACGCAGTGGGAGACCCTTCGATCAAACGGGTCCTGAACCGGCACCTGGAAACGGATTCGCCTTACAACACGTATAAGTATGCCGGCCTGCCTCCCGGCCCGATCACCATGCCGCCGGTCGCGGCGATTGATGCCGTGCTGGACTATGAGCACCATGACTATCTGTATTTCTGCGCAAAAGACAGTTTCGACGGACAGCACGTCTTTGCCAAAACGCTCGCGGCCCACAATGAAAATGCCCGCCGTTACCAGCGGGCACTCAGTCTGAAAACCCAAGTCAGAGCGGCATCTTCCCCGTCTTCCGCCACTGGTCGATGAGTTTCATCGCCCGGGCGAACGCCGGATCTTCCTCCCGGTTGATGATCTGCCAATAGCCGTTCATCCCCAACGGCCCCCGCGCCAGCAGGGCCTTGAGCCGAGTCTTGAGGTAAGGCGCGCAGACAGCGAGTTCTGATTCGGCAGGCACCATGTCCCTCTTCGCACAGAAAGCGAGAAAACCCGTATAGGCATCTTGCTCCAGTAGGGCATATCGAGCCAGAAAACCGTCCAGATCGTCGGCCTGCAGTGCCTCTCGGTGCTTGTCGAGGTAGTCATAGGCATATTCTGTAAGAGTACCCGTTCCTACCACACGCACGAAGAAACGATTGTATCCGGTGGTATCGTACGGAACAAACACATCCGGCACGATACCACCGCCGCCATAAACCGGCCGGCCCAGCCGCAACGTATGGAAAAGCAGGGAATCCGGCAGCGCAATACTGTCGAGGCTGAAGGATTCACCCCGCTCGTACCGTTCCTGGGCCTGGCGGAAATAGGCATCCCGCTCCCCTCGCTTGTAAGGGGACTGGACCACGCGGCCACTCGGCGTATGATAGCGTGCCACCGTCAGCCGGATTTCGGAACCATCCGGCATATCATATTGCTGCTGCACCAGCCCTTTGCCGAAGGTCCTGCGCCCCACGATCAAGGCGCGGTCCCAGTCTTGCAGCGCGCCTGCCAGAATCTCGCTGGCACTGGCGCTGTTTTCATCCACCAGCACGATCAGCGGGCCTTCCTTGAAGAATCCGTGCCCTGAAGCCTTGTCCTCCCGGTCGATACCATTTCCTACCGTACGGACAATCGTCTGTCCCTCTTCCATGAACATATCCGCGATCGTGGCCGCAATATGCATGAAGCCGCCGCCGTTCCCCCGCAAGTCGAGGATCATGCCGGCCGGACGACGCTCGGTCAGGCGCTGCATGGCGTGGACGATCTCTTCCACAGAGCTCTGCGCAAAACGCCCCAGTTTCAGATAGACGATATCCGGAGCAGGTTTGTATGCGGCATCCATGCTTTCCAACGGAATCTTGTCGCGACGGATGACGAGTTCCTGCTCTTCCCCGCCCCGCAGGACAACGACGGCAACCCTGCTGCCTTTCGGGCCGCGGAGACGACTGCGGACGCCCGTGGCCAACAGGCCGACGCCGGCAATGTTCTCACCGTCAACCGCTATGATCTTGTCGCCTGCCCGCATGCCGACTGCTTCGGCGGGGCCTCCTACGATAACAGACTGGACAGTCAGGGTATCATCCAACATCGTGTACTCGATTCCCACCCCTTCAAAAGAGCCGTCCAACGGCTCATTGACTTCCTCCACACGATCCCTGGGAATGTAGGTGGAGTGCGGATCCAGTTCGGACATCAGGCTTGCCAGCATCGAATCGACGAGCTTGTCGATGTCAATCGAATCGACATAGCGGTTCTCCAGGTAATACAGGGCGCGGGTCACCTTGTCCGCATTGCGGCGGACCGTGTAGGAACCCTGGGCCTGCAATGACAGGCAGACAAGCAGCAAAAGGAGCGTTCCAAACAGGCGTTTCATACTTCAAACAATTTACCTTCCTCGGCCAGATAGGATTCGGGGAATACTTCCCGCGCCTGCGCAAGCAGGACGCCGAGATCCAGGTAGCGCGAAGAAAAGTGGCCGAGAACGAGCTTCTTCGCACCTGCGGCGGCTGCGACCTGCGCCGCCTCCCGTGCCGTGGAATGGAACATTTTGTGTGCCAGATCCACGTGTTCGTCGGCAAAAGTCGCTTCGTGGTAAATCAAGTCGGTCCCTTTCAACCATTCCGCCTCTTCCGGGAACACCATCGTATCGGAGCAGTAAGCCGCCGACTGGCCTGTTTTGAGCCATACTATACGGTATCCGAAACAGTCGATGCGATGCTGCAGCGGGAAGGCCCACACTTCACAGTTCCGCAGTTCAATGATCCGTTCCGGCACTTTCATCGTCAGCGGGACGTGATGGATCTCATACTTGACGCCCTCGCCGAAGTGGGCCAGGAAGAAACGCAGGACCGAACCGAAGTCACGGGGCGCATAGATGTAAAGCGGGGCGGTGCGCCCGTCGAGCGCCATGGTTGAAAGCAGGCCGAAGATCCCGAAGACGTGGTCCCCGTGCAGATGGGAGAGCAGGATGTTGTCCAGCCGCGCCTTCGAGATCTTGTACCGCTTGAGCTGCACCTGCGTGTTTTCGCCACAGTCGACCAAAAACAAGCGCCCGTGTAAATTGAATACGTGGGCGCTTTGGTGTTGGTCAACCATCGGCCGTGCAGATGCCGTACCTAAGGTTGTGAGGGTGAAATTCACTACTTGCCGGCTTTTTCTTCCGCTTCGAGGCGGCTCTTGAGGTCGGCCAGGTCGGAGATGTCACCGAGGGTCGTCTTCTCGAGGTTGTCCTTCAGTTTGCGGACAGCCTTCTGGGTGGAGTTGGCCTCGGAATCTTTCTCGCGGGCTTCCTTGCGGGCTTCTTCGCGCCGAGCCTCTTCGTAGGTGCGGGTATGCGACAGGGTGATCTTCTTGCTGCCTTTGTTGAACTCGGTCACCTTGAACGGGAGCACTTCGCCTTCCTTGGCGGGCGTGCCGTCTTCTTTGACCAGGTTGCGGTTCGAGCAGAAACCGGTCACACCTTCGGCCAGGGTCACGGTAGCGCCTTTCTCACCCAGTGCGGTGATGGTGCCGTCGTGAACGGAACCGACAGAGTAAGTGTTTTCATATTCATTCCAGGGATTTTCCTCGAGCTGCTTGTGGCCAAGGCTCAGACGGCGGTTCTCCTGGTCGACTTCGAGGACCACAACCTCGATCGGCTCACCGATGGAGGTGAACTCGGACGGGTGTTTGATCTTCTTGGTCCAGCTCAGGTCGCTGATGTGGACCAGGCCGTCCACACCTTCCTCGAGCTCCACGAACACACCGAAGTTGGTGAAGTTGCGGACCGTAGCGGTATGCTTCGAGTTGATCGGATACTTCTCGGTGATGGTAGCCCACGGATCGGGTTTGAGCTGCTTGATACCCAAACTCATCTTGCGCTCTTCGCGGTCGAGGGTGAGGATCACGGCCTCCACCTCGTCGCCCACCTTGAGGAAATCCTGGGCGCTGCGAAGATGCAGGCTCCAGCTCATTTCGGACACGTGGATCAGACCTTCGACACCCGGCTGCACTTCGACGAAGGCGCCATAGTCGGCGATGACCACGACTTTACCCTTGACGGTGTCACCCACCTTGAGGTCCGGATCGAGCGCATCCCACGGGTGCGGGGTGAGCTGCTTGAGACCCAGGGCGATACGTTTCTTGGTATCGTCGAAGTCGAGGATAACCACGTTGATCTTCTGGTCGAGGGAAACGACCTCTTCCGGATGGCTGATGCGGCCCCAGCTCAGGTCGGTGATGTGGATCAGACCGTCCACGCCGCCGAGATCCACGAACACACCGTAGGAAGTGATGTTCTTGACCGTGCCTTCCAGCACCTGACCCTTCTCGAGTTTGGCGATGATGTCGGCCTTCTGGGCTTCGATCTCGGCCTCGATGAGGGCCTTGTGGGAAACGACCACGTTGCGGAATTCCTGGTTGATCTTGACAATCTTGAACTCCATCGTCTTGTTGACAAACACGTCATAGTCACGGATGGGCTTGACGTCGATCTGGCTGCCGGGCAGGAAGGCCTCGATGCCGAACACGTCGACGATCATGCCACCCTTCGTACGGCACTTGATGTAACCTTTGACGACTTCGTCTTTCTCGAAGACCTCGTTGACGCGATCCCAGGACTTGACGGCGCGGGCGCGCTTGTGGGAGAGGATCAGCTGGCCTTTCTTGTCCTCAGCATTCTCCACATAGACTTCCACGGTGTCGCCGACGGCCAGGTCGGGATTGTAGCGGAATTCGTTGATGCTGATGACGCCTTCGCTCTTGTAACCGATATTGACGATCACTTCGCGTTTGTTGATGGAGGTGACGACACCTTCCACGACCTCATTTTCGTTGATACGGCTGAGGCTCTTGCTGTAACTTTCTTCGTTGGCGGCCTTCTCCTCGGCGTCGAAGCCGTCATTTTCAAAAGCTTCCCAATCGAATTTGTCGTTTGCGACGGAAGCGTTGCTTTGTTTTTTGGTGGGCTTTACGACCACCTGCTCTTCGATCTCTTCTGCATTCTCGTCTGCAGGGTTGATGATCTCTTCAGACATAATTGGTTAATAAATAATTGAACAATAAGTAGTTGGACTTTATGTATAAAAGCCCCGCACTTCGTACGGGGCTGCAAATATAGTCAATTTTTGGATTGTTCCGCCTGTTAATCAGCTTTTTCCTTGGGTTTTTTGCGCGGTTCTGCATTCTTCACGTACTTGTCCAGCCAGGCACCGGTCTCATAGAGCATATCGAGGGTTGTCTCGATACCTTGATAACCGTGGCTTTCATACGGGAGCTGGACATAGCGGGCCGTTCCGCCGAAATACACAAGTGCCTGATACAAACGCTCAGACTGTACAGGGAAAGTACCGGTATTATTGTCTTGCATACCGTGGATAAGCATCAGGGCATCCTTGATCTTGTCGGCATAGTTGAACGGAGACATCTGGTCATAGACGTCCTTGGCTTTCCAGTAGTTGCGACGCTCGCTCTGGAAACCGAACGGGGTCAGGCTGCGGTTATAGGCACCGCTGCGGGCAATACCGGCCCGGAAGAGACGGGTGTGGGCAAGCAGGTTGGCCGTCATGAAACCGCCATACGAGTGACCGCCTACACCGATCCGGTCGCGGTCGCCGACACCGATGCTGTCACAGACGAAATCGATGGCGGCTTCGGCACTCATCACCAGCTGCTCGAGGAACTGGTCGTTCGGCAGGGAATCCTTGTCAGCCGCAACGATGGCCATCGTGAACTCATCGAGCACTGCATATCCCTGGGTAGCCCAGATCATCGCGGAGCCATAGCCGGGTTTCGTATATTTGTATCTTTCGGGACGGGCCTTTTCAGCCTCGGCAAAGCAACGATACTCGTACGGATAGGTCCACATGAAGACCGGCAGACGACCGTCACGCTCCTTGTCGTAACCGGCAGGCAGATACAGGTGCGCAAAGCACTTCAGGCCGTCCTTGCGGGTATAGGTCACATACTGGTCGGTAACTTCCTGGGCGAATTGCGGGACCGGATCCTCGATATGGGTAATCTGGCGGGCTGTCTTCTTGCGCAGGTCGAATTCATAATAGTCGGGCACTACGCCGAAGGCCTGGCGCTGTCCGATGAACTTCTCCTGTCTGGGTTTAAAACCGGTGATGGCCGTGACAGTCTCCCGGCAGTCATCGCGCGACGTCCAGACCTCGGCCATCTTGCCATCCTTGAACGTATAGCGGTCGATGAAGGATTTCCGGTAACCTTCGGCATCAGGCCGGTCCGCACCGGTCAGATAGAAATAGGAGTGCTTCGGATCGGTCCAGACCACACTGCGGCCATAGGCATTGCGGGTCATGTAGGGACGGCCGTACACCGGGAAATTGCCGAGCGTATCGACTTCCGTACTCTGGGTGAAAATCACCCGCTTGGGAGCCAGGGTATCACCCGGAACGAACGAGACCATCCGGCGGAATTTCTGCTTGGTGGAAGTTTCTTCAAAGAAAGCGAGTTTGCTGTCACCCCAGACAATGCGGCCCATCCGGTATTCGGGATTCACCACCACTTGCTTGTCATGCTCGAAATCAAACGGGGCGCCGCACTGGAACACCTTGTCGGTAAAGGTCTTCTCGGGCTGTTCTTTTCCCTTGGTCGTGTCCTTGTCTGCCGGGGTGTCATCGGGACGGGGACCCATCGGGCCCATCATCGGGCCACCACCTTCCGATTCGGACCAGTAGAGGGTTGCGGGCATGTCCGGGCGCCAGTTGAAACCGGCTGGCCGGGGTTTGCGCGGTTCCTTCTTGTCTTTGTCTACAGCCGGATCCGGTTTGGGTTCTTTCACCGTACCGTCCCGGAGCATCCGCACGCAGGTGCCGTCGGACAACTGCATGATAAACTGCTTGCTCGGGAAAGAATTGTGGGATTCCACATACGAATACGGATGATGCTCCGTCGTGACGATGGCAAAGCTGCAGTCCGGCGAAAGATTGATGGAACGGTATATGGCCGGTTCGGAAACCGTACGGACTCCGTTCGGACTCCAGACAGCCAGCTGGCTGGTGCAGGCATAATCATAGAGCGCCTCGTCCGCCGGGTTGCTCATCATGTCCTGGTAGGTACGGATAGATTTCTTCTCTCCCAGAACTTCCTGGATAACAGAAGATTTCGCAAGCGCCTCGGTCGGGACCTGCCGGTGATTGTCGGGGACCCGCTTGAAGAGGATATGGTCATCGTCGAGGAAGAAGAACGGGTTGCCGAAAATGGTGTTCACGCGCTCCTGGGTCAGGCGCACGGCAACCGGTTCAGCAGCCGTGACATCGACCCGCCAGAGTTCCACACGCTCCTTGAAAGAGAGGGTAAAAGCCACATAGCGGCCGCTGGGCGACCAGGTCAGGAATTTGACGCGCGGGTCTGCGGGAAGACCGCGGACCGGCCGTATATTCCCCGTCGCGACGTCAAGGATCTTCAGATCATCAAACCAGTTCTCACGGGTTTCGCTGAAATTGAGCGGATCCAGGCGGATACCGCCGATGCGTGCCTCGCTGGCAGCCAGTTCCGCAATGGGAACGTGGCGGTTGGCCCGAAACGCCATGATGGCTTTCGAATAATCAGGCGAAAAGTTCGTGGAAGGGAGCGGACTCGCCATCGTGAGCTTTTCGATCTCCGGGGCGGGATGACGGAAACCGTCAGCCCAGGCAGAAATGCTGCCAATCAACAGGAAGGCAGCTGTTAACGCGAACAGTTTTTTCATATTCTGATGGATTGTTGTGTTACAAATGCAGGAGATACTGACGTTCCGCCTCGATGTCCGGAATCAGGATCTCATAGGTCTTGCCCTTCGCTGCCACAAGTTTCGTGTCCCGGAGCCAGGGGTTTGCCCGGCGCAACTGGGCATAGGAAATGCCATAACGGCCCGCGAATTCGGCCAGGTCCTCGATCGATTCGGAGACCTTCACCTTCTGTTTCGGGGGAATATAAGGATACAGGTCCCGCTCCTCCAGCTCAAATCCGAAAAGTTCCGGATTCTCGAACATCATTTTGGCCACGAGGATACGGAACATATAGCGGGAAGTCTCCTCCACCAGATAAAGGTCCATGGCATTGGACTGCCGCTGCGTTTCCCGCCTGCGGGTAATCCCGTTGATGCCGCCGTTGAAACTGGCCGCCACGGTCATCCAGTTGCCGAAGCGCGCATGGGCCTTTTTGAGATAAGAACAAGCCGCAACTGTCTCTTTCTGAATATGATAGCGTTCATCAACCGTCGGCGCGACTTCCAAACCGTACTCCTTGCCTACTTCCCGCATGAACTGCCAGAGCCCGGCAGCGCCTGCCACGGAGACCGCTGTCTCACTGAGATTGCTCTCGATGGCCATCAGGTATTTCAGGTCGTCCGGAACGCCGTTCTGCGCCAGCAGCGGTTCAATCTGCGGGAAGATCCGGGCCGAACGCTTGAGCATCAGTAGGGAATTGGTGTGGCCGTAGGTAAAGGCAATCAGTTCGCGGTCCATCCGCTCCCGAAGGTCAAAACGGTCGAAACGGATGGTATCTCCCGCAAAAACCATAAAGGCCGGCACTTCCGGAATCCTGGGTGACGCCGGGACCACCGTCCGTTCAATGATCCGTACCGAATCGCCGGTGACTGCCGCAGCCGTATCACTGGCTGATTTCGCCAAACAGGTTACAGGACGTGTGACCCAGAACAAATAGCCGACGGCGGCAAACAGGATGACAAAAAGGACGGCAGAGACGGCGCGTTTCATGCTTTGTCGTAGACTTCGAATTTTGAGTTCTTAGATTTGAATTCCGGCACGATCTCCTTCATTAGCTTGACCATCTCCGGAATCTGGACCTGTCGGGACAGGATCTCCAATTCATCGGTAAACTGGCAAGCGTTTTCATGGCTATATTTGCGAACGCGGGCCACACGGATGCGGTCGTGCGAGGTAGGATCGGTATTCTCTTTGTCGGAAAGAACTTCTTCGTAGAGTTTTTCGCCCGGGCGAAGCCCGGAATAGACGATCTTGATTTCCTTGTCCGGCTCGAAGCCGGCCAGTTCAATCATGCGGCGGGCCAGGTTGTCGATCTTGACCGGCTTGCCCATGTCGAATACGTAAATCTCTTTGCCGGAAGACATCGTGGCGGCTTCCATCACCAGGCGGCAAGCCTCGGGAATCGTCATGAAGTAGCGGGTAATCTCCGGATGCGTGACCGTCACAGGGCCGCCCGCCTCGATCTGCTCGCGGAAGCGGGGAATCACCGAACCATTGGAACCCAGCACATTGCCGAAACGGGTCGTAACGAACTTCGTCTTCTCATTATTGATGGACTGGACGTAGATTTCAGCCAGTCGCTTGGTGCAACCCATGATATTGGTTGGATTGACAGCTTTGTCGGTAGAGATCATCACCATCATCTCCACGCCGAATTCAATGCATTTGTCCGCCACGTGCCGTGAGCCGATCACATTGACGAGCACGGCTTCACAAGGATTGTCTTCCATCAGGGGCACATGCTTGTAAGCGGCGGCATGGAACACGACCTGCGGATGCCAGGTCCGGAAAACATAGTCGAGACGCGCCGTCTGGCGGACATCGCCGATCACGGGCACGAAATTGAGGTCCGAGAACTTGTCTTCCAGTTCCAGGCGCAGATTGTGCATCGGCGTCTCGGCGTTGTCGAACAGAACCAGTTTCTTGACGCCGACACGTGCCAGTTGCCGGCACAGTTCGGAACCGATGGAACCGGCTGCGCCTGTCACCAGCACGACTTTGCCGGCGAAACGTTCCTTGATCTTGTCCATCGAGATGGATATCTCGTCGCGGCCGAGCAAGTCTTCCACCTTAACGTTGCGGACACCTTGTGTCACGATATTGGAATAATCGTCGATGGAAGGCGCGATCAGCAAACGGAGTTTGTTGGCCGTGGCATACTTGACGAGCCGCTGTGCTTCGCTGCGCGTGTCTTCTTCCCGGGCGAAAAGAATACCGCCCAGGTTCTGTTTCTTGGCGATCCGGGCAATGTCTTCTTCGTTTTGGAACAGGAAAATGGGAAGATTGTGGGTACGGAGATGCTCCTCCGCCAGGATATCCGTCAGATACCCGACCACTTCAAAATGCCGGGAACTGCGCAGACGGGTTTCAATTGCAATCGACTTCTCTCCGGTTCCATACACCAGCACGCGCATGATATCTGCCTTGTGGATGCGGAAGCGCCGCTGCAATTCCTCATAGACCCGGATCATGAGAACCCGGAAAACCACCAGCAGGAAAATGCAAAGAACCGCATAGGCGACCAGGATAACCCAAGTATTCGGATGCCAGAGACCGGCAGCCAGCAGGATCATGCCGTCGAGGACGGTAGCTGCAAGGACAGCTATGCAGAAACGGAAGGTATCGGCCAGCGAAGAATGGCGGATGATGATCCGGTAGCTTTTGAAAGCCCAGAACATGAAAGCGGCGGAAGCCGTCGAAGCAATCAGCCAGACCCAAACGAAACGGTTCCAATAAGCCATCGAGGTAACCCAACTCGGTCCGGAGACGATATAGTGGACACCGAATATGATCAATAGCGCCGAAATAAACGACAACAATACGTCGAGCACAAAGATAAAACCCGTGCTAACGTAGCGGGAAACAACTTTATTGAATATTTTTTGAATTCCTGAATTCATAATAAAAGACTGATAATTCATAAATTGCCGAAAAATCAGGCAAATTTGGTTACAAATTTAATAAAATAAATACAATCCGCGCCTGCACGCTTCACATTTTTCATTTTTATATTAAATTTGCAGCCCAAATCAAGCAGACCATGGCAGAGAACAGCTTACTCGAAAAACTGGACGGCCTCAAGGCAAAATACGAAAGCATCGGCGCGCAACTCGGAGACCCCGAAGTCATCGCCGACATGAAGAAATATGTCCAGCTCAACAAGGATTACAAGGAACTCGAACCGATCGTAGCAGCCGGCAACCGCTATCGCAAGATGGTGGAAGACCTGGCTGATGCCAAAAACATCCTGTTGAACGAGAAAGATGACGACTTGCGGGAAATGGCCAAGGAAGAGGCGACGGCCCTCGAGGAAGAACTGCCCAAGATGGAAGAGGATATCCGCATCCTGCTCATCCCGGCCGATCCGCAGGACAGCAAAAACGCCATCCTGGAGATCCGTGGCGGCACGGGCGGCGACGAAGCGGCTATCTTCGCCGGCGACCTTTTCCGGATGTACACCAAATATTTCGAGCGGAAAGGCTGGAAATGTGAGGTAACCAGTGTCAGCGAAGGCGCTGCCGGCGGCTACAAGGAAATCGTCTGCAAGGTTTCAGGAGAGAAAGTGTACGGCACGTTGAAATACGAAAGCGGCGTGCACCGCGTCCAGCGCGTCCCGCAGACAGAGACCCAAGGTCGCGTTCACACGTCTGCCGCATCGGTAGCCGTTTTGCCGGAAGCCGACGAGTTCGATGTCGAGATCGACATGAAGGACGTGCGCAAAGATCTCTTCTGTTCCTCCGGCCCTGGCGGTCAGGGCGTCAACACCACCTACTCTGCTGTCCGCCTGACCCACATTCCTTCGGGCATCGTCGTCCAGTGCCAGGATGAACGCTCCCAGCTCAAGAACCTGGACAAGGCGCTGGCCGAACTCCGCACCCGCCTCTACAACCTCGAATACGAGAAATACCTCAACGACATCACGGCCAAGCGCAAGACAATGGTCTCCACCGGCGACCGCAGCGCCAAGATCCGCACCTACAACTATCCGCAGTCACGCGTCACTGACCACCGCATCGGCTACACGATGTACAACCTCCCCGTCTTCATGGACGGCGACATCCAGGAAGTCATCGACCAGCTCCAGATCGCTGAAAACGCCGAACGGCTCAAGGCCGCCGGAGAGTAGCGTTTTCCCTCGCAGCACGCCCCTTCCGCCTCAATATATCGTCGCCATCCTCATCCAGGTCATCTGGTGAGGATGGCGATCGTTTTTTTCGCCTCCCGTCCTCAATCTGAGGTTCTGGAGAGGACGGCATTTTACAAGAGGGTATCAAGGCATTCCCGCAGGCCATCTCCGCGAAGATTCCGGGCGATGATGCGGCCGGTGGAAGCATCGATCAGGATGGTCAACGGAATGCCCTGATGGGCGCCATAGTCCTGCCAGGCCTGTGTGTTGTTGCCGTTTCCGTCGCATACGTGATGCCAGGGCATTTCGGAATCACGGACATAATTGCGCCAACGGTTCATATTGCTGTCAATCGAAACGCTGTAGATGTCAAATCCTTTGGGGTGAAACGCGCGGTACGCCGAGACAAGATTCGGAATCTCCTCGACACAGGGGCCGCACCAGGTCGCCCAGAAGTCCAAGAGGACATAACGTGTGCCGGGTGTTTCCAGCACGGATTTCAAAGAAAGGAGTGTTCCGTCCGGATCCGGCAGATTGATGTCGATGTACGGAGGATTCTCGCCGGAACCATCTTTTGCCGGAGCGGTCAACGTATATTGTTCAATATCCTGGCGCAGCCGCCGGGCCACATCCATCTGTTGCAAAGGGCTTGACAAAGCATCCATCCCCTGCAGCAGCTGTTGTTGCGGAAGTGTCCTGATTCCCTGATGCTCTATCGTATACAACGCCAGGGCATCGCCCCGCATAACCGCATCGGTCAACAATTCCAGTTCCCTGTCCGGGGATTCTTCCAATTGCTTTTTCAGGACGGCCTTTGCGTCATTCAACGGTGTCCCCGAAGCACCTTTCATGTCGTCCTCTGCATCTCCCGTGACGGTAATCGTTCCCGGTTCCAGGAAAAAGTCGCGGATCTGCAGCGTCCCGACATGCAGCCCTTTGATATAGGTGTAATACAAATAGACATAGGTGGGTTCCTGAATCCTCCCCTCTATCCGGAATTGACCTCGCTTCACCTTGGCCTTATTGAGAATCTCCCAACGATTAACGCCGGAATCCAGCGGCGTCCATCCATCCCAGGCATTATGGACCTCCATGATCCCTTTGCCGGGCAATCCCGTCAACTGCCCTTCAATGACATAAGGCTGCCCCTCCTGAACAAACTCCGACGCCTGTTCCTGCCGGGTACAACAAGCCAAAAGAAAGGCTGCAATGAATAGAAAAACGATACGTTTCATGGTCTCGCAACGCAAAAGGTTTCTGCAAATATAAGCTTTTTACAAAACAACGCTGCGACATGCGTGGAGAAAACTTACAAACTCTTGAGGTACACCCTCCGGCGGATATACAGTTCCTTTTCCCCATACGTTTCCCATACCTTCAGGGCGTCGTTGTCTTCGAACTGCGGGTTTGATATGCACCAGCGGACTCCGTGCTGCTGCCAGATCCGTCCCAGATGGGCGTGGATAATGGCGGACAATCCTTTATTGCGCCATTGGGGGCTGACACCCACCATCATCATATCGACCGTATCATAATGCTTCTGCGCGCGCAACAACTGCCACCAGCCCAGCGGAAGCAGGTGGCCGCGCGCTTTTTGCAAGGCTCGTGACAGGCTTGGGATGCAGATGCCGAATGCGGCGATGCCGCCGTCACCGTCGAGGACGATGCACGAAAGGCCGTCGTCCAGACGGTCTATGTAGTTGCCGCCCTCTTCGGCGATTTCCTTTTCCGTGAACGGAACGAAATTGCGCACGGTCTGGAAGGCGGCGTTATACTCTTTGAAAAACCGGCCGATGATGCTTTTGTCCTGCTTGAGGCGTCCGATGTCGGCGATGTGAAGCCGGTATCGTTGCAACAGCGTTTGGGAAAGGCGCTGAAGCCGCTCCGGCAGCGGTTGCATCGCATCGAAGCGGTATTGGAGCCAGTCGGCCTCCTTGGTGAAGCCGAACCGTTCGAGATAGTCTTTATAGTAGGAGAAATTGTACAGGTTGTTCGATTGCGGGACGCTGTCAAAGCCTTCCACCACAAGCCCCTGTTTGTACATCGTGTTATAACCCAGCGGACCGTGGATCTCGGTCATGCCACGCCTCCGCCCCCAGTCCTCGGCCGCCGTCAGCAACGCGCGGGCAACTTCAAAATCTTCGACGAAATCGGTCCATCCGAAACGCATCCGGCGCGTGCCGTACAGTTCATTGTAGCGCGGATTGATGATAGCACAGCAGCGGCCTGCAATGCGTCCTTCCGCGTCGAAGCACAGGAAGAGTTTCTGCTCACAATAATCGAGGCAAGGGCTGTGCGCAAGGGTATGCTTCTGGTCGAAGTCGAGCGAAGGTACGTAGGTCGGGCAGTTGCGATACAAGCGGTTCTGGAATTGATAGAACTGCTTGAACTCGTGCGCATTTGCGACTTCGCGGACCGTGAAGCGCATGGAAAAGCTATACTTGTTTCCCTGACTCCGCCTCTTTCGCTTCTTTCGCCTTGGCTTCGTCCCAGAGAGCATCCATCTCGGCGAGGGTCATGTCGCTCAGGTCGCGGCCCAGTTCGCGGGCGCGGAGTTCAAGATATGTGAAGCGGCGCTTGAACTTGAGGTTCGTGTTCTCGAGGGCCGTGTCGGGATTCAGGTGATAGAGACGGGCGGCGTTGACTACGGAGAAGATGAAATCGCCCAATTCGGCTTCCTGGCGCTCTTTCGTGCCACCGGACAGTTCGGAGCGGAGTTCGCCGAGTTCCTCCTGCACCTTGTCCCACACATCCTCTTTCTTCTCCCAGTCGAAGCCTACGGCACGGGCCTTGTCCTGCATCCGGTACGCCTTGATGAGGGAAGGGAGGCTGTTTGGAACGCCGGAAAGAACGGTCTTGTTGCCGTCCTTTTCCTTGCGCTTGAGCTGCTCCCAGTTATGGACCACCT
>JAEEGG010013163.1_pt1 | contig 17746 bp, 10 predicted proteins | sample 9134161 | NCBI WGS metagenome assembly JAEEGG01 (sample SAMN16246543, study PRJNA631951) | gut metagenome | biome: gut microbiome; feature: rumen; material: CR-attached | host: Bos | place: Iran: Karaj | collected 2018-10 | reverse complement strand
TGCCTCTTTATTAATGAGATTGTATATATGATGTAATCTATCCATTATATGGAATACTGTTTCGATGCAAAAATACGAGTAAGCGAGCAAAGTACAAAATAAATCTCGTTTATTTTTACTTTCGAGCGAGAGGAAAAGGTGACTCGGTAATCTCCCTGGTCAGCTTTTTTTGCTATGTTGCAACACATTTCTCAGGGAACTATGCAAGAAAAAAACTGACTACTGATATTATTGTATCTTGAATTTAAATTTCATATTTAAACCGCATTGCTCTATCTTTTATCAAAAATATACCGTTTTTTGCTCTTTATTTTATCAAACAATTGTCGTTTTTTGCTCTTTATTTTATAATTATATATCTTTGCGCTCAAATAAAGATATGTGGAATGATGGCATACTACAGACGAAACATTGATAGCCAGTTGGAAATATGGCACAACGACCCTAATCACAAGCCTCTGCTGATTCGCGGAGCACGTCAGGTTGGTAAATCTACTGCCGTCAAGCAGTTGGGCAAATCTTTCAAGCATTATCTGGAGATAAACTTGGAGAAACAGCCCGATTTGCATCAGTTCTTTCCAGACAACATTGATGTGAAGCGGACTTGTCAACTGTTGAGTGTCAGCACCGGCATTCCTGTAATCCCTGGAGAGACGTTGTTGTTTATTGATGAGATACAATCCTGCCAGAATGCCATCAAAGCTCTACGGTATTTCCGTGAGGACTACCCTGAGTTGCATGTCATAGCTGCCGGTTCGCTGTTGGAGTTTGCTCTTGAAGAACTTCCATCGTTTGCTGTAGGTCGTATTCGTTCTTTTTATCTGTACCCATTCTCCTTCGACGATTTTCTGTCTGCTCTGGGACTTGATGCATTGAAAGAATTCAAAACACAGGCCGCCAGAGAAGGAACACCATTGCCAGATCCCATGCACAATCAGTTGAAAGACTTGTTGCGCACTTTCTATCTGGTTGGAGGTATGCCTGAAGCCGTTAGCACATGGGTCAGCAAACAGGATTTTTTGGCTTGCAGTCGAGTACACAACGATATTCTTGATGCCTACCAACAGGATTTTTCCAAATACAAAAAACGCGTATCGCCTGATTTGCTGAGACAGGTCTTGCGTTCTGCTGCCCTTCAAGCAGGAAAAAAGTTTGTATTTGCTGAAGCCAGCCGAGATGTCCCGGCTGCATCTGTTAAAGAATGTCTCCGTCTGTTGACGTTGGCTGGCCTCATCACCCCAGTTAAGCATACAGCAGCCAATGGACTTCCACTCGGAGCAGAAGAGAATGAGAAGTATGTCAAGTATCTCTTTCTCGACCTGGGTCTGATGCAAACCATGCTCTCGCTGCCAGCTAATGATATACTTTTGGCTTCTGACGTTGACTTCGTGAACAAGGGAGCAGCCTCTGAGATGTTTGCCGGTTTAGAGTTGCTTAAAACCCATGATTGTTTTGTCAAAACCGAGATGTTCTATTGGCAGAATACAGATAAGGGGACGATAGGGGAGATTGACTATCTGACGGTTATTGACGGACAAATCATTCCTTTAGAAGTCAAGGCAGGCACACAGGGAAAGATGCAAAGTCTCTACAACTTCATGCCCAAGCATTCGTCTGCTTTTGGCATCCGCACGTCGCTTGAGAATGTATCGTCCTATATCCATAAAGACCATCTTGTCAAAGTGGTTCCACTCTATGCTTTGTCAGCTTTGTAAAACAATTTCCACGATCACAATCGTAGGCAGTCACACAGAAAAAGCTTCGCACGAAAGACGAAGGACGAAAACGAACCCGCGCAGCGATGAGATTATATATGAGCTGAAGTTGCCCCTGCGGGGAAGCTCAATATATAACGAATAAGCAAACGGCTCGGCGTAGCCAAAACGAAAACCAATAACCTATAACCAATAACCTATAACCATTACAAAAAGCTATGAAAAAGTTTTTTACTTTGTGTATTCTCGGCTGTCTGCTTGTGGGAACAGCGATGGCAAATAATGATGTTTATAGCGATGAAATGAACCGTTTCATCACAGATCTGATGAGTAGGATGACGCTGGAGGAGAAGTTGGGACAACTGAATCAGCAACCGTCGGACGAGATTGCGACGGGACCTGTGGTGGGTTCGAACGCAAGTAAACTGGCTGCGGAAGGAAAACTCAGTTCTATCTTTAATATCATGGATGTGGAGAAGATTCAGGGACTACAGAAGATTGCTGTGGAGAAGAGCCGACTGGGTATTCCTATCCTCTTCGGCATGGACGTGATTCATGGATATCATACTATCTTTCCCCTACCCTTGGGATTGTCGTGCACATGGGATATGGAGGCGGTGAGAGAGGCTGCACGCATAGCAGCTGCGGAGGCAAGGGCAAACGGTGTGGCATGGACGTTCAGTCCGATGGTGGACATTGCTCTCGATTCGCGCTGGGGCCGAATGGCTGAGGGTGCTGGCGAAGACCCATATCTGGGCAGTCGGGTGGCTGAGGCAATGGTGAAGGGGTATCAGGGTGATCTGTTCGACCCTAACGGCAAGGGCGACACAGGCATCATGGCTTGTGTGAAGCATTTTGCGCTATACGGAGCAGCAGAGGCAGGACTCGACTATAATACAGCCGATATGAGTCATCTGCGCATGTATAATCAGTATTTTCCACCATACAAGGCGGCTGTGGAGGCTGGAGCTGGTAGTGTGATGTCGTCGTTCAATATCGTTGACGGTATTCCTGCTACGGCGAACAAGTGGTTGCTGACCGATGTATTGCGCAAGCAATGGGGATTCAGGGGTATGATAGTGACTGACTATGCTTCTATTGCCGAGATGACGAGTCACGGACTGGGTACGCTGAAGGATAATGCGGCAAGGGCTCTGCTCGCAGGTACGGACATGGATATGTGTGCTAACGGTTTCATCGGCACTTTGAAGCAGTCGCTCGACGAAAGCAAGGTAACTATGGAGGATATAGACCGCGCCTGCCGGAGGGTGTTGGAGGCGAAGTACCGACTGGGACTGTTCAAAGACCCTTACCGCTTCGGTAGCAAGAAGGAGGCAAACCGCGTGACTTACTGCAAGGAGCACCGCGAAACAGCCCGACGCATCACAGCAGAGAGTTTTGTGTTGTTGAAAAACGGCACAAGCGACCACCCTATCCTACCGTTGGAGATGAAAGGAACAATAGCACTGATTGGTCCGATGATTGATACTAGAACTGACATAACGGGTTCGTGGTCGATGCCCCAGGATGCAACGAAATATACTACCCTGCGCGAAGGTTTCCAGAATGCCCTGAAGGGTAAGGCGACTCTGCTCTGCACTCAGGGATGTAATCTCATAGATAATCCGCACACTCAGCAGGCTGTGGCAAAGGGACATAACTGCGAACCGATTCCGTTTGTGGACTGCGACAAGGCGATGAAGGAGGCTCTGGACATAGCAGGGAGGTCTGACGTAGTGGTTTGTGCGATGGGTGAATGTGCATGGATGAACGGCGAGGGAACAAGTCGCACAAATCTGGAGTTGTACCAGCCTCAGCGCAGGTTGCTCGAAGCTCTCAAGCAGACAGGCAAACCAATCGTGCTGTTGAATTTTGCAGGACGAGGAACGGTACTCACGTGGGAAAGCGAACATCTGGATGCTATCATGAATGTATGGTACGGCAGCGAGTGTGCCGATGCTCTGTGCGATGTGCTCTTCGGAAAGGTGTCGCCTTCGGGCAGACTGACTGTGTCGATGCCTCGTGCTACAGGACAGGAACCACTATACTATAATCACCTGCCAACGGGACGTCCAGTTGCCGATGGAACCAAGGATTACAGGGTGTGGAGTCCCAATTATCTGGATGCTGTGCAGGGACCACTCTACCCCTTCGGCTACGGACTCACATATAGTTCATTCAGTTATGGAGACCTAAAACTGAGCAACACGACGATGAAGAGTGACGGCAGCATCACAGCGAGCATAACTTTGACGAATACAGGAAATCGCGAATCCACCGAGGTTGTGCAGCTATATATACACGATCTCATCGCAAGTATAAGTCGCCCCGTAAAGGAGCTGAAAGACTTCCAGCGCGTCACTCTGAAGGCAGGAGAAAGCCGCAATGTGGAGTTCCACATTACGGCTGACAAACTGAAGTTTTATGATTACAACCTAAACTATGTTCTTGAACCTGGCGAGTTCGAAATCATGATTGGTCCGAACAGCAGAGACGTAAAGGTTGGAAAGTTGAAAGTTGAAAATTAGTTTACCGTTTACAGTTTACGGTTTACAGTTAGCGGTTGGAAAATTGATTTTCCTCTTTCTTTTCGCCAGCCATGTTGCGACTCGAAAGTTTTTTATCAGACTCTCTTATAGCGATTTGTCTTTCCAGAGGATTTTTTCACCTCAAGAATATTGTTTGAAATGGAGTATTCGCCTTCGTCCTTCCAGTCATACTCCCTGCCTTCCTTCTGCTTCTGAGTGTAAAGGTGGGCGTTTTCCGTCCTGTACTTGAACGTTTCCGTGTGGTTCTCAATAATATGCCCTTCGGCATCAATGTCATGCTCCTGCATCGTACCGTCGGCATTGAATACCCAGAGCACACTTCCCAACTGCTCGGTAGTCGCACCTGTACTGTCAGTGTGGTACTTGCGCCAAGTGCCAATGATGCTGTTGGTTGCAGTTCCTTGAGTTCCGTCACCGGGATTCGCTTTTTCGTCATCATTACCGCACGAAGCAAATCCCACACTTAATGCTGCCACAAATAATACGGGGAGCACATTAAAGAAAAACTTTTTCATAGTAGTTGTTTTGGTTGATAAATAATATATAGAAAAGTAATGTATTCAGAATTACACTGTTTTGGCATAAGTGCCACAAAGTTACAAAAAAATATTTTTCTGCAATTTACCCTACAAGATTTTTAAGAAAACAAGAACTGAAAATTATTCTTTGAAGGCATCCATGATGGCGGTGGGGGCAGCGTTGCTGTCGAAAGCGCCGAGTTTGTAGCCACCGGGCAGGCACTGGGGTTCCCAATAGAAGACTCCACGGCAATGACCATCGGTCTGGGTGCGTGCTTCACGAATGACACGCGAAAGCTGACGCCTACCCTCTTCCATCACTTCAGGATGCTTTTCATCCACTTCGTAACCAGTTTCGACTATCATCACATCGCAACCATATTTCTGGCTGACATGACGTATGTTAGCTATGCAATCAGTGATGATGCTGTCGGCACTGAGTTCGGGATGTCCCTCCATAGCCCAATAAGGATAGAGCGACATGCCAATCATATCGAATTTTCCTCCATATTTCAAGAGGGTGTCGAGGTTGTGGTCGTAGATGCTCTGACGGTGTCCCCTGTCAAGATGGACGATGACGATAGCATCGGGGAATACTTCCTTCACGGCTTCGTAGCCACTACGGATGAATCCGGCATATTGCTGCGGCTGAGTCTTGATATGTCCCATGGAATGGGTGATAGTAGTCTTTCCGTCGGCATCCTTCACTTCCCATCCGCGTTCATCGGTCTTCACACTCCACAAGAGCCCATTGGTAGTTTCGTTGCCTACCTGTACCCAACGGGGAGTGATTCCGTTGTTCTTCAGGTGAGTAAGTACTTCTATTGTATGATTGCGCACATCCTGCGACATCTCTTCGTATGTGTGTCCTAACCAAGCCTTGGGAATAGGCTGTTTGCCAGGGTCTGCCCACGAGTCGCTATAATGGAAATCGACCATGAAGTCCATACCTAGTGCCTGGGCACGTTTCGCGATGGTGAGTAGTTCGTTTTTGTCGCACGACCCTCCCCGCGGATTCACCCATACTCGCATACGGATAGCACTAATCTGATAGTCGTTTTTCAACATCTCAAGACATTCGCGTTCGTGTCCGTTGCGGTCGTGAAACTTAACCCCACGACGTTCCTGACCAAGCAGGAAGCCTACATCGGCTCCTTTCACGAATGAGGTGTCGGGGGTTGGAGTCTGTGCCCAGACAGCCGAACTGACGACTGCAAGGGCACAGAATATAAGTTGTTTTAAATGAAACATAGGAGTAACGGTTAAAGGTTAAAGATTAAAGGTTAAAGGTTAAAAAGTTTTCGTTTTCGTTATCGTTTTCGTTCTACCAGTTTTTCTTTTCGATAGTCCAGGAGTCGTAGCCAGTGAGGTCGCCCTGAAGGAAGAGACGGTCGTAGTCTTTGTTACCCTTCAACTGCCAGTCGAGCCAACTGCGAACCATACGTGAGTTGGCTCCGCCGTTAGGTTGTTCGTAGGTGCCTCCGTGTCCGCTCTTGGTATTGTCGGCAAGGACTACAGGCACTTTCTTGATGGACTTGTAGTCGATTTGCGCGTTCTGCCAAGCTACGTCGGAAGTACCACCAACGAGGTAGAGGATTGGGGCATGAAGATTTTTGAGTGATTTGGCACTCGCGCCTGCCATTTCCATCTTACCCATACCGGCATTGAGGATGAGGTATGTCTTCAAACGTTTGTCGGCTGCGTTGGCAAGTACCTGAGCACCGCCGCACGAATGACCTGCAGCTGCAATCTTCTCTGTATCGATGCGCTTGTAGTAGTATGATGTAGAATCGGCTGCCTGCTGACATATCCAGTCGAGGGCTTTCTGAACCATCGAAGAAGGTGTGTGCTTGTCGTTCTCGTGCTGAGCAAACATCTGGAGTTCGCCTATTGCGACAACGACGTATCCATAGGAAGCGATGTCGGCAAGCATATTCTCATAACCTATGCTGGTGTCCATGCAGCCGCCGTTGCAGAATACGAGTACTGGCAGACGACCACGATTGCGCCATACGGCATTGTTCATGTTGGCAGGACGATATACGACGAAGTCGGGCAGGCTCTTCTCTCGAACGGCAACAGACTTGAATGGACCGCTGCCTCCAAGATCTGGCACTTTGAGTTGTTCGAAGCTGACGGACGGGTCGTCAAACTGCAGATGACGGGCATAGAAAGCATCCATTGCAGGACGAGTGAATTCCAGTTGCTGGTCGAATGCCACACCATGTTGTCCGTGTACTTTGACATAGTCTAAATTAGCACCAGCCTTGTGCATCTTCATCACCCAATCTTCGGTGAGATTAGGACGAACTACCGGGTCTTCAGCACCCTGAAGTACGAGGAACGGAGTTTTGCTCTTACCGATATAACCGATTGGCCACCACTCTTTGTGCTCATCCCATTCACCTGCACGTCCGATTTCTGTCGGAGGGGCTCCACCGGCTGCACAAGCAACACCGGCTGTCAGTCCTGCCATCAGGGAGAGATGTCCGCCAGCCGAATGGCCATAGGTACCGATGCGATTAGGGTCGATGCCCAAACGCTCTGCATTGGTCTTCATCCAGTTCACGGCTGCCTTTACGTCTTCGATACAAGCTGGCATAGGAGCTTCCTGCACGAGGCGGTAGTTCATGTTACAAACCACATAACCCTTCATGGCATAATCGACCATAAGGGAGCGATATACGTGGTCGTTCTTCGAACCGGCACTCCAGCCGCCACCATGAATGATGAGGATGGCAGGACGGTTCTGTTGTGGTCCGAACAGAGGCTGAGCAAGGTCAAGAACGGTACTCTTGCCTACGTCGGTACGATACGGAACGTTTTCTGTAACTGTGATTTTGCGTTCTGTCTGTGCTACCGCTGTGAGCGAAAGCAGAAATAAAGTTGCAAAAAGTAATTGTTTCATAGTTTTATGGTTTAAGGAATTTTCTAACTATAACTGGTGAACCGAATGAATAATCCGGTAAGGAGACGACTGCTGATGTACGTTCGCCAAGGTGTATTCCCAATGCGGATTGTGTAGTGCTGCAAAGATACATACCTGAGAGCGAATATACAAATACTTCGTCGTCAGATTCTGAAGCAGCAGAAGAAACGGATGTGATGTCAGCCTGAGCGGGTGCTGCCTGCCCTTCAAGCGGGAATATGCGTAATGAGGACATTTCTGGAAAACCGGAACGTGTGGAAGATACGATTTGCAGGATGTGTTCCCCTGTCTGCGGAACCTCTACGTCGATTGTCTGATAAGCATCAGTTTTAGCCAAAAGGAAATTCCTTCCGATGCTGTCGCCATCGAGCAGTATTTTCATGCTACGGAAAGAAGGAGAACTGTACTTGAGTGCCAGTCGGTATTTGCCTGCTGAGGAAAAGAATACGCCCCAAGTGGCTGTTCCTTCTTTCTTATCTGTATCTGCTATAATCGGATCTTCGAACAGTCCGGATTCACCCACGAAGAAAGTAGCTGTATCGGAAGTCTGTATGTTTTTCGATGTATCGGTAGTCTTAGACCAAGCGGTATGTACTCCTACGGAAGCATTGGATATAGCGAACGGGATAGTAACGGTTGTACCTGTTTCGGCAGGATTAGGAACCCGATACACACCTGCAGATTTATTGTCGAGATAGAACTGCACGGACTGAATACGTCCCTTACGTTTATGCAGAATGCGGGTTTGCAATTCTATATCGCCCGTCTCGACTGTCTGACCATCAGCAGGAAATTGCATATTTGTCTTCATAACCCATGCTACCTCTGTGTGTTTCACTCCGAGAAAGGCATCCATCATAACGGTAGGTTTTCTGGTAGCCTCATCCCAGGCACCCATATCGTAACCGCCCATAGATTCGGGTTCCCAGTAGAAGCACCCCAGGTCGCCATTTTTTATCATGCGGTCCATGACACCAACCATATACTGATTGCCTATAACGGCCTCGCGAGGATAATGCCCTGTTTCCACTATCATACAAGGTGTGCCGTAACGCTGTTTCAAGTCGTTTATATTTGCCATCACCTTAGTTATCATTGTAGGTCCGTCGAGATGTGACCAACGAGGATAGGCGGAAAGACCTATAATGTCCCATTTGGCACCATTTTTCTTCAGTCCGTCGAAAATGCTGCGGTAAAGGGAATTGTCGTGTCCGTCAGGCAGATGTACGATTACCTGTATTGAGGGGTCAACAGCTTTGACTGCGTCATAACCGCTGAGTACGAATTTGGCAAAAGCTACCGAGCCTCCCTGGTTGGTCTGACCTACAGGATAGAGCATGCCACGCTTTGTTTCATTACCAACCTGAACCCACTTGGGTATGATGCCTGCTTCCTTGATGGCAGAGAGCACATCGTAGGTGTGGTCATAGACATTCTTAGCCAAGGCATCCACGCTATGGTCTGTCCATGCAGCAGGAATGGTCTGGCTGCCCGGATCGGCCCATGTATCGCTATAGTGAAAGTCAATCATAACGCCCATACCCTTGGCCTTGGCACGCTTACACATGGAGACTACTTCCTGCTTACTACTTGCTCCGGAAGCTACTGTCCACACACGAAGACGGATGTTATTTATACCCTGCTCTTTCAGTATCTGCAGAATGTCCTTCTGCTTACCGTTCTTATCAAGCCATTTTGTACCCCAACTCTCCATCTGCGGCACAAAACTCACATCGGCACCGAATGCAAAATCATCATGTTCGTAACGATTGAAGACTGAATCAGTAACGGTATATGCGAAGCTACTCATTAATACCGACATCAACGTCAGCAGAAGAAATATTCTTTTCATCATAATTTTAAATTTTTGATTTATAACAATGATGTACAGGCAAAACTAAAGGAGTCAGAACACTATCGTATTGCATGGTCGGCACCTACATCTATTCCATTCCAAGCCTTCTTTGCTGTCCAGTCGCGAGGAGGGGCAGACCAGAAAGAATCGGTGGAGGGCAATCCGAGGGGAAGAAATGCAGCAGTGCAAAGGTAGAGGCTACCTGTGTTGATGTAGTCTTCTGACATACGTATCTGACTGCCTGTGTAGCCTATACGAAGCCAACCGTTCTTATCAAAGGTATGAGGCTGAGCCAACTGACGACGTATAACCGCAGTCAGGGCACAACGCACCTGAGCAGGACTGACATTTGCAGGAAGAATATGCAAGAATGCTGCATCGGCAAGGGCGTGGAACGAACCGAAGCGATAGACGATAGAACGGCCTGTGACAGGATAACTGCCTTCAGGTGAAATCATACGTTCCAGCTGAGCTGCAAGACGTGCATGGCGTTGGGTTTGAACAGGAAGAAAATCGGCTCCGTCGAGGTTATGTTTTTTCAGCACCTGCAATGTCTCTGTAAACATAGGATGAATGACAAGGCTGTTGTAGTAGTCGAGATGAAAATCGGGACCATCGCCATACCAACCATCACCCTTATACCATTCATTACGGAAACGATTGACACCATACATAAGGCGTTCCATATCACACTCGCCCGTGAACTCCAGCAGAGCACACTCGACAATTGATGCAAAGAGCAGCCAATTGCACTCATACGGCTTAATGCCACGCGAAGTCTTCCATTCGTTGACAAGCCAATCCTTTGTTTGCTGATCAAGTCTGCCCCATATCTGTTTCGGAGCGCGCAGGATGCCTTCTGCAAGGAAAGCTGCATCGACCAAAGGCTGTGAATGGCGCCGGTCGAACATGAGATGGTCTGGCGACTGAGGATTGACACCATTTTTCAAACCACGAACTACAAGGTCGATATACTTGGCACGCAGTTTTCCTTCTTCTGTTTCATCAGGACCCAGTTCGAGCCAGGGGGCTATTCCGCAGATGGTACGACCTACAGCCTCAAGGTATGACACTTCCTTACGTAAGGGTTCGCGCGAAAGAGACTCAAAAGGCATATTACGCTTAAGTGTACCTGAAGCCAGATTCTCCAAAACGGGAGTAGAAATCCGGACAAGTGTCTCTACCCACATGCGACGGTCATCCAGTCCTGTAGGTTTTTCCAATAATTTTTTCATGCGCATGAGCGCCTCTACATAATAATAGTCCCCATAGGTAAGAGGAACATCTACCTCTGCTCCAGCCTGATGATGCCCTACTCCATGCTTTATGATAAAGCCACCCTGTTCACCTTCCTTGGCAAGGTATTCAGGCGAAGAGAGGGTGCGCAGTTGTTTTTCGGCAAGAGCCAGCCACTGAGGAGCCATATCAGAGGGGTCGAGCTGACTCAGTTCGATGAATGCCGAAGCCATAACGGCTGCAGCCGAGGCATCTCGTTTGCATTTACTGTCTGACAACTTCCCTTTAACGATTCCAGGAGCATCATAATCCCAATATGGCACTTTATCCTCCGGCAGTCGGGGATGGTTCATCAGATACTTACCAATCTGTTGTGCCTGCTTCAGATATATTGGATTGAGAGTTTCACGGTACATCATAGTATAACCGTAAAGTCCCCAAGCCTGACCACGAGACCATGAACTGCCATCAGCATATCCCTGGGCGGTATTCTTTGCATGAGGCTGACCGGAAATAGTGTCGTAGCTGACTACATGAAAAGAAGAGAAGTCGTCACGAAAATGATTTTTAATGGTAGTATTTGCATGTCGTTCTGCTATACGTTCATATCGTAAATTACCCGTTTCACGAGTCATGAAACAGAGCATCTCAAGATTCATCATATTATCGATGATAACCGGATATTGCCATCGGGGACCAGATTCCCATGATTTTATGACTCCTAATTTTTCATTCCAACGTGGCAGCAAACTCTTCGTTCCTTCTTCTATTATGTCAAAATAGCGTTTGTTGCCTGTCAAACGATAACCTTGACCAAAACTACAATAGAGCATGAACCCCAAGTCATGAGTGTTAGTCACACGCTTAGCCGGTTCTACACGATCGGTATATAACTCGGCATACTGGCGCAGTCGTGCATCATTACTGTTCTCATATAGCATCCAAAGCACACCGGGGAAAAAGCCTGAAACCCAATGGTCGTAGCGCACCGTTTGCAGTTTACCTTTTTCGTATGTACGAGGCAGGGCATCCTTTTTGTCCTTCAGTGCATCCGCAAGAATAAGGGTCTGGCTTGTGGCACGCTTCAATCCGCGATCCACCAGTTGTGACATGGACTCAGTTTTACTGTTTTCCGAATTCGCATCAAAGGCTGTAGCTCCGAATACGGAACTACAGCTGATGCTTGCTGAATAAAGCAAAAATAGACAGATGTGTGTTTTCATGATACAGATTATAACATGGTTTTTATTCGCATGATAGTAAATGACATTGGAGGAAATTCATAATCGAACTGTTTTCCGAACTTTCCGAAGAAGGTGGTTACTGGAGACAGTTTCGTAGGATTATCAAAGGTGTTTTCATCATTAGCATCACCAGAGAGTGTGATTACCTTACCAGTAGGCATAATGTTCTTGGCACCTGCAATATCAAAACTACGCTGGTAGGGTTTGTCGGTTCCGTTGACTACCTTGATGATGAGTTCGGCGGACTTTTCGTCGTAACCAGTCTGACAGAAGAGACGAGTAGGAACAGTCGGTTTTGCAACAGTCATTTCCTCGCCATCAACAAACAGCGTTACAGCCATAGGAGTAACGACGATTCGGATATCGTACCATTTATTTTCATCTACAGACTGACGATGACGACGACCTATCACATCGACTACCCTGCCGCGTGTGAGTGGCTGGATGGCTGTAGTTCGGTTGTTCCAACCGCCTACATTGGCAGCAAAACCATTACGTCCGTCTGCATCGAGTCCATAGTATATAAAAAAGCCTTCGGCACCCGACAGTTTGCGGGCTTTCAATTCAAGAGTGTAGTTGTCACTCTGAAAGTTCGGCAATTGCGCCATTGCTAACTGTTCGTCAGAAGTCTGTCGAATTACCTGACTGTCAACAGTCCATTTTCCCTTTTTCGTCTTCAATTGGTCAACTGCTACTTGTCGAGTATTGCCGTCGGCTGTAGTAATCTTTATGTCTTTATATTCACATTGAGTTGCATAACTGCCCACTCCGATGCCACCGGCACGGAACGGAAGTGCCACACCTGAGGTGGTCGTCTCGCTTACAAACACGTTGTATGTAGGACGGTTCTCCGCTGCCATCTGCTGCACATAATATGAAGCTCGTCCATAGACCTTGCTGCTGTTAATATGTATCAGATTGCAAGGCCAGTCACGACGGTTTTCATTTTCGAACAAAGGAGCATAGCTCGACATCTTAACCACGTCGCTATTACGTTCCATACCCATGATGAAAGCTGCCTCGCTCAAGGCTGCGAGCAGGTTGCCTGCCCCTACTCCGCCATTGCAGGCATATTCACCTACATATATATCGTGTGTGCGTGGAGCATCGTCGAAGAGGTGGTTGTTGTTGAAGAAGAAATCAGGATTGCGATACCAATGCGGATCGACCATGTAGTCGCCTGGAATCTGGTCAAGCAGCGCATCTGTGTGTCCCAAGGTATTAATGAATATAATCTGAGGATATTCAGCTTTGAGCTTTTTAAATATGTAATTGAAGTGTTTTACGTATTCAGGACCTACATTCTCATTACCTATCTCAACATATTTAAGGGGGAACGGAGTAGGATGACCTGCTTCTGCACGCATCTTTGCCCATTTGTTCTTAGCCGGATCGGCAAGTGCATAGTCTATGGCATCGCGGAAGTCCTGAATGACACTCTCCATATCTGCATCGCTGCTTACGAAGTCGCCATTGCGAACTGAACACGACATGCCTGCATTATCGACAAACATTCCGTCCATGCCAAGGTCTTCACAGAACTGAAGGAATTCATGATAGCCCATACCCCATGTGGCACGATAACCCCATAAGTCCCATTCACCACGGCGAGTCATAGGGTCGCCAAGTGTTTCTTTCCATTTCACACGATTCTCGTATGTGGCACCCTCTACGATGCAACCACCAGGCCAGCGCATGAACTTAGGATGCAAATCAACCAGCATCTGTGCTACATCGGCACGCTGACCGTTTTTACGTCCCTTGAAGGTATTCTGTGGAAACAGCGACACATAATCTATATATAAGAGTCCCTTCTGGTCGAATTCCAACACCAGTGAACCGTTTCCGGTAGAGCCATTAGAGGTAAGAGTAGCCGTGAGTTCTGTCCAATCCTTATAATTACGGCTGAGAAGGTCGGCTGACGCCATTATGCCGCCATTATCGCCGTTCTGCAAGGATACTTTTATATTTCCTTTGTAATTGCTGCTCTTCACGTAGAATCGCAAGTCGTATTTTTCACCAGCTTTAAAACCCATGCCCCAATAACCGGTATTGGTCAATGTAACCTTTCCTCCACGCTGTATTTTCTTGATATCTAACTTCATGGCATGAGGGGTATTCTTATGTAAGGGTACAGGAGCTTCTACTACATCGTACATAACCACACTCTTTTCATTCTGTACCTTCCAGGCGGTCATTTTCTTTTCTTCCAGATTCCATGGGATGTTCCAGTTGCGATTGTTACGATGCTCGTAGTTCATAGCATCAGGAGCATAAGCCTTACCGTCTTTATAAGTCATGCCAGAAGGCAAAACGTGTTCTTCGAAACCACGATTCTGAACCAATTCTGCATAAAGACCACCGTCACCTGCATGACTGATTTCCTCAAAGAAAATACCATAGAGATTAGGTGAGACTACTGTTCCCCTTTTGCCTAGGTCAATCTGGAGAGGAGTAGTTTCGGCTACCGACATCAGGCCGAATACCATCATGGTCGATAATAAAAAGAATCTTTTCATAACTATTTCGCTTTTTAAATTATATTTCATCAGTTGTATTTTTCACGATTTCATCGGTGCAAAATTATGGATTATAATGATTTTTTTATTTCAAAAATGTAACTTATAGTTGTTTTTTTGTAACTTTGTGCTGCATATCATAAAAAATAATGGTTCGAACACTTTCTTCACTATTTGTCTGTCTGTTTATAATAATATGTACAGCATCAGCTGACTACATACGCTTAGATATGCCTAATCGCGATCAGTTGCAGACTGAAAATATTTTGTGTATAATTCAGGATAGCGAAGGATGTATATGGTACGGCACGGAGGGAGATGGAGTATATAGAGACGACGGAAGACACATTAATGTGTTCAGAAACGATGCACAGAATCCATCGCTCATCGGAAGCAACAATATAGCAAGTCTGGCAGAAACAGAAAAAAACATCATTATCGGTACATATCACGGGGCTTATGCACTCCATAAGCAAGACTTTAGCATCAGCTGCATAACTGAAGTGGATGATAACCGAGTAGATGATATACTTGTTAGCCGCAAAGGAGATATATTTATAACCGCAAACAAAAAGATATTCGTTTTCGACAAAAAACTGAAGTTTAAGTTCAGTTGCCCTTCCAAATGGCACGGGCGGGATGTGTATATAGCCAGACTGTTCGAAACAGAAAACAATATCATTATTGCCACACAATGGAACGGAGGATTGGTCTGGTTTGACGGCAAACAGTTTGTAGAAATGCCGTGGGAAATAAACGTACAGCCAACTAACATTGCAGAAACAGGACAAGAAGGAAAGTTGTGGATTGGAACCATAGGACAGGGAATAGTTCTCTACCAGATTGACAACGGAAATATAACGCTACAGCCAGAAACAGGTAATACTATTTGCATAGACCTGAAGTTATCGAAAGACAAACAGAAACTGTGGATGATAACTATGAACGACATCCAACTGTTCGAAAACAAAATTAGTCTGACGAAAGTTGATTTGCCAAATAAGTTTCTGAATAACGATTCTTTGCAATTAAACCGATTGGCGACAGACAATCAAGGCAGGATACTGGCAGCTTGTGACCAGCAACATTCTTTTGCGATTGCAGAAGAAGCTCAAAGAAAATGGAGTGACATAGCCTTGGGTAATCAAGATTCCACCTTAGCTGCAATAACTGATAGCATTGCACGAAACATACGAACTACAACACATGCAGAAGCTATCAGCTATGACGGCAAGGACAATGTCTGGTTCAGCACAGGAAGAGATGTGCGCTGCATGTCACTAAAAACGCACAAAGAAACCACTGTCTTAGATATAGCTGACATATCGGCATTGGCTATTATGCCAAACAAAACCCTGTGGCTTGCGTCCATATATGGTGCATTATATTGCTACCGTGACGGAAAACTGCAGAAAGATGACTATGGAAGTAATGAAAATGGCGATGGAATCGTACAATTACTAAAATTTGACGATGACAATCTTCTACTTGTACACAACCGCTACGAACGCATTTACAACACCAAAAGAAAAACCCTCCGTCAACAAAGTATAGAAGATAATGGCACATACTCTATAGAACTATTGGAAACGAAATCAGGAGAACGATGGAACCGGCCAAACAGTGGGATTGTAATAGAACAACTGCCAAGATGGATGACATCATGGTGGATGATTTGCATTTACATTCTATTATCGATTTCCCTCATTCTTTTCATAATACAATACTATTACCTGCACAGACAACGCAATATATTCCTGCAAAACCTAAAAGAGGCAGAGAAAAAGCAAATACAGGAACATACGGAAATTACTCAAGAAGAAAACAATGAAAAAGGGAAATGGTTAAACAAAGCTATTGGATGTGTAGAAAAGCATTTGGGAGAGGAGAGCTACAGCGTAGAACAACTAAGCTATGACTTATGTATGAGTAGAATGACTCTATACAGAAAAATTCAAGGAGCTACAGGACAGAAACCCACCGATTTCATTAGAACAATCAGACTAAGCCATGCTGCCAGAATGTTACTCAAAGATGAAATGACTATCTCTGAAATCAGTGATGCAACAGGTTTCTCTTCTGTCAGTCATTTCAGTCGAAGTTTCCGTAATATGTACGGCGTCTCACCAAGAGAATATCGTAAACAGACTCTATAAAAATAACCACAACACCTATTCGCTGCAAATGGATATCAGCACAATAACTGTGATAATCGGTCTATTCATTCCTTTTATAGGAACTATACTAGGGGCTGCATTCGTCTTTTTCATGAAGGACGAAATGTCACCCCGACTGCAAAAGACATTATTGGGTTTTGCTTCGGGAGTGATGGTAGCAGCTTCTGTGTGGTCGCTTCTGATACCGGCAATGGATATGGAAGCCCATAAGGGTGCGTGGTCTGTTTTTCCTGCTGCAATAGGATTTCTACTTGGAATCGGATTTCTATTGCTGCTCGATGACATGACTCCACACCTACACTTAGGAGACGACAAACCTGAAGGACCACGTTCTCACCTTTCACGCACTATGATGCTTGCACTTGCCGTTACTATCCACAATCTGCCAGAAGGTATGGCTGTAGGAGTTGTCTTTGCAGGAGCTGCAGAAGGTGCAGGAAATCTGTCGTTGGCAAGTGCTCTTGCAGTTTCAATAGGTATTGCCATTCAAAATATGCCAGAAGGAGCCATCATTTCAATGCCCATGCGAGCAGAAGGGAATTCGAAGTGGCGGTCATTTTTGATTGGCAGTCTCAGCGGAGCTGTAGAGCCTCTTGGAGGATTGGCGGTAATACTGCTCGCTTCGTTGCTAACCCCTATCCTACCTTATATGTTAGCATTTGCAGCAGGGGCGATGTTTTATGTTGTAATAGAAGAACTCATACCTGAAGCTTCTTCTGGCACTCATAGCAACCTCAGCACAATAGGTTTTGCAATAGGTTTTGTATTGATGATGACCCTTGACGTAGTAATGGGTTAACAGCCTATTATATAACAAACGAAACTCGGAGCACCCATTGGGATGCTCCGAGTTTCGTTTTATAATTACTCAACTATCGGATTATTCTCCGAAAGAAGAGAATGCAAGATCTGGATTGAATTGTGAGTGATGAAGTTCGTTGTATTCTTCTTTATCACCAACAACGATGTGGTCAAAGTCGCGCAGACCCGTACCGGCAGGGATG
>JAEEGG010013162.1_pt1 | contig 17746 bp, 10 predicted proteins | sample 9134161 | NCBI WGS metagenome assembly JAEEGG01 (sample SAMN16246543, study PRJNA631951) | gut metagenome | biome: gut microbiome; feature: rumen; material: CR-attached | host: Bos | place: Iran: Karaj | collected 2018-10 | reverse complement strand
CAAGGTGGTGTCCTCACAGGCGATGCCAAGGATGTCCTCCTGCTCGATGTAACCCCGCTTTCCCTTGGTATCGAGACCATGGGCGGTGTCATGACCAAGATGATCGAGGCCAACACCACTATCCCGACCAAGAAGACCGAGACCTTCACAACCGCTGTCGATAACCAGCCTTCCGTAGAGATCAAAGTGCTCCAGGGCGAGCGTCCGATGGCGGCTCAGAACAAGCAGATCGGTATCTTCCACCTCGATGGTATCATGCCGGCTCGTCGTGGCGAACCGCAGATCGAAGTAACCTTTGATATCGATGCGAACGGTATCTTGAACGTAACCGCTAAGGATAAAGCTACCGGCAAGGAGCAGAAGATCCGTATCGAAGCATCGTCTGGTCTGTCTGACGACGAGATCAAGCGAATGAAAGCAGAGGCTGAAGCCAACGCCGAAGCCGATAAGAAGGCCAAAGAGCAAGCTGACAAACTCAATAAAGCCGACGCTACGATCTTCCAGACCGAGAAACAACTCGCTGAGTTCGGCGATAAGATCCCGGCTGACAAGAAAGCACCGATTGAGGCAGCACTCAAGAACCTCAAAGAGGCTTACGAGAAACGTGACGCCGATGCCTGCGAGAAGTATAACAACGAGCTGATGTCTGCTTTCCAAGCCGCTTCTGCCGAGATGTACGCTGCTCAACAGCAAGCTCAAGCCGGCCAAGCCGGCCCGCAAGGTCCTCAACCCGGCGCTGACAACTCCGGTTCCAACAACAACGGCAACCCCACCGCCGAGGACGTCGACTTCGAAGAGGTTAAATAAGCGTCGTCTATTAGGTCGGATGTTATCCGACATCCCCAATCCCCTGCTCACTAGAGTGGGGGATTTTTCGTGTTCGTTCCTTGCCGGCGGATTCTATCCGCCATTTTGAGTTGTTTACCTGCGGTGCTGCTTCCATTTTGTCTATTAGTAGGGGATGCCATCCCCTTTTTCTATGTCTGTTTTGCCGGATATAATCCGGCTTCCTTTGTTCATTAGCCCGGCATCAGATGCCGTCCCTTCGTTCTTTTCCCGCAATTTTATGCGGGTTCGTGCAGAAAAATCAACTTTTATTTGCATATGTCAAAATTTCTTCGTACCTTTGCAGTCGCAAAGGTTTGAAACTATGAATGACTATCGTTTCATAAACATTGATCAGGAGCCGACAGAGGAACAATTGGCACAATTGATGTGCGAGGTTGCAGCAGAAGCGAAAGAGCGTTTCGATAAAGCTCGTTCGGCCTATTTTGCGCATATCCGTCAAATGGCGCAAGCATTATGAGAAAGCCCGTTCTGATAGTAATTGCCGGTCCTAATGGGTCAGGAAAGACGTCTACCACTCGTTTAGTGATCAAACATGAGTGGGCGGAGCAATGTGTATATATTAATCCAGATGAGATAGCGCAGTGTAAGTTCGGAGATTGGAATGATGTCAATGCCGTGCGTCAAGCGGTTGAGTATTGCGAAACGTGGCGCGAACAATTGTTGCAAGAGCGCAAAGATTTTATCTTTGAGACGGTTTTGTCTTCAGAAGGAAAAGTAGATTTCTTAAAGCGCGCTAAAGAGGCAGGCTATTTCATTCGAATGTTTTTTATTTGCACAGATAATCCTACCATTAATGCTGCGCGAATAGCAAAACGAGTGATGGAAGGCGGACACGATGTGCCAATTCAAAAGATTATCTCCCGTTATATGAAGGCTATTGTAAATGCCGAGAAGGTAACGCGGTTTGCTGATAGGGTCTATTTTTATGACAACTCGATTGATGATCAAAATGCACAATTGTTGTTCCGCACAATAGATGGTAAGCTCGCAAAGCAATATGTGGAAAAACTCCCTCAATGGACGGAAACAATCATTGAATCAATAAGATAAAATCATCGCTTCGCCGCGAGCGTTAAAAGCGGTCGTCGCTTCCCGACGTTAAACAGAAGGACATCCAGGCGCAAGAGAGCGCTCAAGAATAGCGTAATAAGCCAAACTTGATTTGTTGAAAACTCGACACTTTCAAACAATCATTATTCTTCAAGTACGGTTTATGCACGCTCACGTATCAGCGTGAGTTTTCCGTGCATTTATTTGAAGAATAATAGGTAGTCGAGAACCTCAACAAATCAAATGAAGCAAACGAAAGCCCGCGCTTTTTGTATGTATATATCTTGACAACATTAAATAATTATCGATATGAAAAGACTCACCTATTTATTGGCCTGCCTATTGTCTGTCACAATAGGAGTCGTGGCAGAGACAAATGATGCAATCAACAACTCTACTAAGTACGTTAACGGACTTAAGTTGCCTGCAGCATATGGCTTTTATGATGCTGAAGGTACAGGGCATATGCTTCCCATCGTAGCCTCCAAAAGCAATCAGCTCATTCGTTATAACGACTATTCGCAAGAGTTTACATCAAAAGAAACCATCAATTACTCTCCGTCCGATAGTTATACGGATTACGTGCGCTATTATGAAGACATCAATCGTAATGGACGGATAGATATTCAGTTGTGTTATGATGGTCGAACAGGCAATTCCGGCGGTCAAAATAAAACCAGTACCTTATTGGTTGCCGGCACTACAAGCTATACGACCATAGAAAAAGCGTTGGCACTCCCGGGTATGGATCTTAATCAGGACGGTAGGACGGATTATTTGTATTTCAACGGGAATCAGAATTTCATTCGTTACCTCCAATCGGATGGCTCTTACCGTGAGGAATACATGCAGTTGATGACCATCGATGAGTATATGGCAACCTACGATCCGGATCAATGGCTCAGCACCGAGGCAAGAGTAAGCAACGGATTGGTGCAACCGGAAAGGAGCATCGGTACGGTTACCCTTCTTAATGGCGGCGCTTTAGGAGGATTCGGATGTACTACTTGTACGCCCGCGCAACGAGTATTTGCCAGCCAAGCGGTAGATATAAACGCAGATGGTATGATAGATCTGGTAGATAAGCAGAACGGATTGATGTACTTTAACATGGGCGACGGAAAGTGGGTGTATGTCAACGTGGGCGGCCAGTTGACTCTGGCGGATTTTACCAATAATGGTTATCAGGATATTTTGATTCCGGGCGATGCAACGAAGTTACTGCTATATAATACGGCTTCGCGTACGTACACGGAAACGACTTTGTTTAGCGACCTTCCCGCTGACCCCGAAATCTATGCCTATGATTTCGACCGGGACGGAGATACGGATATTTTAGTGACCTTCTCCTCGTCTGACAACACTTCAGGTTTTGCCTACACGATGTTCTTCCAAAACAATGGGAACGGGCAATTTACGCAGATTGAGGAACAGGACTATGGCGAGAGTATGCTACTCTTCAATAATCTCCAGGACATTGACGGCGACGGCTATTATGATTTATTAGCTTTTGACTTGCTACATTATTCCGAACTAGGTACTGAATACTATTATTGGTCAGGTAAGACTCTTTGGCTCAAAGGGCAGAATAATTTGACGTTTGCGGCTCCGCAAGAACTTTTTGAGCAAGATGGCAGTACTGGATTTTTTGATAGCAAAGAGAGTAGCAGCAAGCGCATTAACGCAGATGACCTGAACAACGATGGATTCGCAGACATCTGGGTGTCGGGTGTTTATCGCGGAACTACTTCCGATAAATACACGCATATCTACGGTATGAATAGTGTCGCGGTGGCCAATACGGCTCCTACCGCGCCTGCCAAGCCGGAACTGATTTACGAAGATGGTATTCTGCTCGTTCAATGGGGGAATGGTTCTGATGCCCAGACGATGACGACAGACCTTACCTACGCGCTTCGTATCGGTACAACCTCCGGCGGCAATGACATCCTCAATTCGCACGCCAATGCTGATGGTAAGCGCCGTAATTACGAAGACGGAAACATGGGCAGAGCACACAGTTATACGATCGACCTGCGCACCTATGCACCGACCACTATCTATGTCTCCGTTCAAGCCGTTGACGCGCAACATGTAGGTTCGGCGTGGAGTCAAGAGGCAACCGTTGCGCATACTTCTTTGCCGGCAATGTTCACCATGAGTGCAGCATCTATCAATCTCAACGACACCTTGGTGCTTGCTTTCACACCGATGGTCGAAGGTTATACGCATACATGGCAGATTGAGGATGGAAATCTTCTTCCTGAACTGACAACAGCAAGCAAAGAAAGTGTGCTCTTTACGTCCGGTGGTACCAAACATATCACCCACACACTTACAGCGCCGAATGGTCAAACGGCAAGTTATACGGCTGTCGTACAGATCAACCCTGTCGGAATAAAGGAAGTGACCACTTCGGATAATATCAGTATCGCTACCGGCATTTTCGGCATTTTGCTCAATTCTCCTTTTGACTTCAACTTTGACGGTTTGTTAGATGGCGTGTATAACGGTAGTACGGTCTATAAGGGTGATGCTAATTTCACTTTCACAGCGCAGAGCGGTATGTGGAATTCCAATAATTCATTCGGATCATACTACATGTTGCACGATTGGGATCATAACGGAGCTCTGGACATTGTATTTGGTACGGGAGATAACAAGTACTATCTGCCGCATAACGGAACATCTACTTTCAAAAGTAAAATTAGCGACACGAATATTGAAGAAAGGCTTTATAATACCGGCAGTAACAAGCGTATTTATAACTTCATAGACTACACCCACAATGGCAATTATGATTTGCTAAAAGCAAATTATAATTACGCTGCCAATCCGTCTTTGTCTGAATGTACCATGATGATCAGAGGTGCGGACGGCCAATATGCCGAACAAGCGATTTCGGGCAATGTAACCAACACACAAGCACTCTATGATATTTGCAGAAAAGTGTATTATTATGGCTCCGTCGGCAGTTATGTGGATGATGCTTTTGTGGACATGAACCACGACGGCTTTACGGACTTAGTGACGCTTCCTGTTACTTACGTGAACAATAATCCCGTATCGGTCAGCGAGGTAATTGTTTATCTAAACAAAGGTAATGCACGCTTTGATCAACTAAACATTCCTTTGGCAGCGGATATTGCGGTCGCCGCAAAAACAAGTGACATCAAAGGTATCAAGTGGATGGATATGAACGCCGACGGATACTTGGATATCGTGGCTTATACCAATAACGGCGTGCCCTATATCATGTACAACAATGCCAATACATCCTTCGGTGAGCCGCAAATTATGCCATTGGGTGAGTTAGAAAGTTTCTATTCAAGTGGAAAAACGACCACCGATATCAATTATGCGGTTGCTGATATTGACCACAACGGTTATCCGGATATCATCACTATTCAGGAATATACTTCTTCTGCCGACAAATATGGCGTATATGTGCATTTCCGTTCTGCAGAAGATGTTACAGCGCAAGGTTTCCTGATGCCGATAAAGGGCGCGGTCTCTTATCCCGACAACCTGCAAACGGTTTATTCAAACAACCGCACGTACCTGATGGTTAATAGAAAGTTATATGAGATTGTTGCTGCAACCAACGAACGTCCCGCTGCACCTTCCGGCGTACGTGCTGTGCAGACGAACGACGGTTTACTGATCGAATGGAATGCTGCCGTAGATGACCACACGCCGACTATATTAATGCAGTACAACCTCAGCGTCAAGCATGCCGGCCAGACAGGCGCCAATGCGTTTGTCATCAGCCCGCATAACGGCTTAAATGCCAACGCGGCTTACTTGCCCGGATATGATTACATCTCCGCTACGCAATATCTGATCCCGATTTCCGCACTGACAGTCGGAGACTACGAGATACAACTGCAATCGATCGACGGACAGAAAAGAATGTCTGAGTTCTCACAGCCGCTCACCATTCATGTGGATCGCCAACTCATAGAAGCGCCCACGACAGTTTGCGTAGAGAACGAGGCTACTATCAGTTATGCCGGCGCTTCACAGACAGGAACACCTGTTTGGAACTTCGATGGCGGAACAATCGTTTCAGGAACCGGCTTTGGACCTTACCACGTTCAATGGACTACAGCCGGAATGAAGACTATTAGCCTGACACTCAACGAAGAGACCGCACAGCGAATGATTCTTGTGGATGAACTCAATCCGGACGAAGATTTCGTTATGCCTGAGTATCTGTTTGCTAATTCGTCCACAAAGGTCAATATACCGGCGAACATGCGGACAGCGTGGTATCTGCATATGGGTGGTATGCGCTATTCTGTTACGGAAGGCGGTATAGGTGGTTTCGACAAACGAATGGTGATAAAGGACAATATAATCACACTTAATCCCGCCAAATCAGCAGCCAATGAATTGAGCAATTTTGTCTTGGCTCTTGAACTCGAACTAACCAATGCGAATGGTTGTACCGAGACCTATCAGCAAAATCTGACAATTCTAACCGCGGACGATATACCGCAGATCTCGCTCATTACACCGGACGCTCAGGCGCACAATGTCATTACATGGGATGCTGATTTGTCCGCTATCTTCCCGCAAGTACGGATACTCAAAGAAACGAATATCTATGGACAGTTTGTTGAATTAACAACGCTTGCTACAACCACCGCTACCTATACCGATCTCAGTTCCAATAGCGAGCAACGCGCAGAAAGATACGCGATTGTGGGTATTATGAACGGAGGCATAGAAGCGCCGACATCAACCGTTCATCAAACGGTTCATATGACCATCAACCGCGGTATGCAAGAGGGTACGTTCAACCTGTTGTGGAACGGCTACGAAGGAGCAAACATAGCGACCTACAACATCCTCCGCGGTTCGTCTGAAATGGCACTCTCGCAGATAGCCAGCGTCTCGGCTTCCAACCGTTCATACACGGACAATGCGCCTCTGGATGCACAGCCGTACTATGCCATCGAATACGTATTAGGAGACCAGACGGCTTCTTCTGTTGTACGCAGAGCTACTATGACCGCTTCGCTCAGCGGAAGAAGTAACATCGTCAATCGTGCTGCTACTCGCACGGTGGTTTATGCAACCGGCATCACTATCTATTCTGCGAATGATCAGTACGCGACAACAGCCGACAAACCGTCGCTCTTCCTATACGCGGAGTTCTTGCCGGTTAACACAACGTACAAAACGGTTCAATGGTCGATTGACGGGAACTCCCCGTTGGCAACAATCGATCCCAATAGCGGATTACTTACCGCCAAAGCACCTAATGTCGGTGGAACGGTTACCGTACGTGCAACGGCTTCCGACGGATCCGGTGTAAGCGCTACACGTATCATTACGATTGCTCCGATTGCGGACGATGAGCCTTTGACGCCTGTATATTATACCATCCGCTTCCTCAACTACGATGGCGCAGTTCTGCAATCATCGCAAGTGCTCGAAGGCGAGATGCCGAATTATAATGGAGCCACACCTACTAAACCCGAGGATGACAACTATACCTACGAGTTCAATGGCTGGGCACCGACCATCGTTGCTGCTGTAGCCGATGCCGACTACACCGCGCAATTCACAGCAACCGAAAAGACACAGCCGAAAGACTACACTCCTACAGGCTTGATCGCTTCGCAGGAAGATACTATTGTTTGGTTAGACTGGAATGCCGTAGAGGGAGTTCCACTGTACGAATGGGAATTCCTTTATAATAACCAATCGCTTGGGGGAGACATCACGTCGGAATTGTATGGTGGGCTTAGATTTGAAAATTATCCGGCAGGCTCATATCCGCTGGTATGTCGTGTTCGTTCGTTAGATTCCAACCAAGCACCGCTTAGCCTGTGGGCATCCGTGAACTTTACGCTCGTAATTACCAATGAGCAAGGCCTCGAAGACATTGTTGTGAATACGGATTCTACGCAAAAGGTAATGATTAATGGTCAAATCCTCATCCTCCGCGGGGAGAAGGTTTATACCATAACGGGACAGGAGGTCAAATAAAGTGACCAAGTAACTAAGTACAAAGTACAAATCTCACGGGCGGCTCAGTGAGTCGCCCGTGTGTTGTATTAACAGTAAATATACTTTAGATTTTTGATAAAAATACATAAAATATTAAATATACTTTAGATTTTTGCAAAATAATTTGCATATATTAAATTAAATTTGTATCTTTGCAGCGATTTTTAAAAAAAGTACTATGGAAGAACTATTACACAGAGAGTACTACACGCAAGCAATCACTCAATGGCTCGGCAAACAAATCATCATCGTTCTTACGGGGCAACGCCGCGTGGGAAAGAGTATGTGTCTGCGTTTGTTGGCGCAAGAGAAGCAGACAGATCCTAATTCCAATATCATCTATATTGACAAGGAAGACGCTGCGTTTGATGCAATCACCACGCATGAGGAGTTGAACGCATACCTCTCTGCTCATATCGCGCAAGGCAAACACAACTATATCCTCATAGACGAGATACAAGATATTTTAGGGTTCGAGCGTTCGTTGCGGAGTTGGATCAAACAGCCAGACACGGATGTGGTAATAACCGGCAGCAATGCGAAGATGCTCAGTAGCGAGTTGTCCACTCTGCTGGCTGCACGGTATATTGAGATACCTATTCACGCGCTCAGTTATACCGAGTTCCTCTATTTTCATCAGTTGCAGGACAGCGATGCAGCCTTGGAGAAATACCTCCTGTGGGGCGGTCTGCCGTACTTGCGGCTTATCGGTCTGGAACATACGGAGCAGATAAAGAACTATATCCAAAGCGTTTATGACACCGTAGTGCTGAAAGATATTGTGCAGCGCGAACAGATACGGAATGTCACCTCGTTTATCAATCTCAGCCGTTTTGTGAGCGATACTATCGGCAAGTTGGTTTCTCCAAACTCGATCATGAAATACCTTCGTTCGCAGGGGGAGAATCTTTCTTCGGTCATTATTCAGAATTACCTCAAATACCTTTGCAATGCATATCTCACCTATCGGGTTCAGCGGTATGACATTCATGGCAAGCAACTGTTAGAGAGCAATGACAAGTACTATTTCGAGGATCTTGGAATACGCAATAAACTTGTCCGTACGCGCCAAACGAATGATATTGAGAAGCGGATTGAGAATGCCGTGTATCTGCATCTGCTGAGGCTTGGTTATACCGTGCATGTCGGGCAATTACGGAATGCGGAGATTGATTTTGTAGCAGAGAAAGGAGAAGAGACCATATATATACAAGTAGCCTATTTGATAGCTGACGAAGAGACCGAGAAGAGAGAGTTTGGAAATCTGCAAGCTATCAAAAACAACTATCCGAAGATGGTCATTTCAATGAATCCGCTCAATTCTATTTCTGATGTAGAAGGAATAAAACACATCCATTTGCGTCATTTCCTGAGCATGAATAAGTTATAAGCCGTAAAGGTGTCATCTACATCCTCCGCGGAGATCGCACCTATACCCTCACCGGCCAAGAGGTGAAATAATCTCCAATCACTTTTGTTGCATCGTTGCGACAACCCCTCTAATCATCCCCCTCTCTTTCATAGAGTAGGGGGCTTTTTCTTTAACTTGTCCCTTTAGCTTATTCCTTTTTACTTGATCCTTTTTTACTTCGTCTTTCTGCTTGTGTCTTTTCTTGTTTTTACCTTGTGTCTTTTTCCCCCATTTTACCTCCTTCCTCCCTTCCTCCTATCATTTACCTACCTTTAGTAGGATATTAGTAGGTGATTAGTAGGTGATTAGTAGGTTATTAGTAGGTTATTAGTAGGTGATCGACGGGACCATCTCGCGACCATCTACGGACGTGTGCGTACTATCCAGCCCCTCTTTACCCCGCAAATTGCATTTTTTGTGCCTTTTTTCTTGCGTATCTCAAATATTTTTTGTACCTTTGCAGCGCAAAGGTATGTTTAACCCCTAAAAAACTTATTATTATGGACAAAAAAATCAACATTATGGCGACCATCAAGGATGGTTTGGCTATTGCGCTTGTTAACTTTGTAAGCCTGATTCTCGTAACGGTTCTCTACCTCGTTACCATCTGGATTCCGTACCTCAACGTCGGCACGACGATCGCTATGTGCTCGCTGCCCGCTGAGATGGCAAAAGGCAACATGGTTAACCCGCTCTTCATCTTCGACGGCAAGTACCGCAAGAACATGGGTGAGTTCTTTATCCTCATGTCTCTTATGATGGGTGCCATCGGTGTCGGTTTCATGTTTATGGGTATTCCGGGCATGGTAATCTCTGTGGCTTGGTCGTTTGCTACTGTTCTCTTCGTGGACAAAGACATGTCTGCGCTGGATTCTCTCCGCGAGTCGAATCGCCTGACCTACGGTAATAAATGGCGTATCTTCGGCGCAGAAGCCGTAATGTGCATTGCCCTCGGTATCGTTGTCGGCATCATCAGCGCTCTCTTCGGCATCGGCAATGTAAACTGGCTCGAGGCGATCGGTACGATCATCAACGTCGTTATTATCATCTTCGTGGTTCCCGCTATGTACGGTGTAGAGGCTTCTATCTACAAACAGCTGACCACCGGTAACATCCTCGGCGAAGAAGCTCCCAAGGCTCCTGAGGCACCGAAAGCAGAGGCTCCCGTTGTAGAAGCTCCGAAGGCTGAAGCTCCGAAAACAGAGAAACCTGCCGCAAAGAAATGAAAAAGATTCTTTTGATTGCACTCATCCTCTGGGCGAATCTGTCCGCTTGGGCAGTTCTCCCGGAGGTGACGATACATGACGTGGACGGTCACGCTGTGAACGTGGCTTCCCTGGCACAAACAGGGAAGCCCGTCATTATCTCTTTCTTTGCCACATGGTGTAAGCCCTGTATGCGCGAACTCAAAGCCCTCGACGATCTCTATGACGATTGGCACGAGGACTTGGGCGTGGAGATGTACATCGTCTCGGTTGATCAGGCGCAGGACTCCCATAAGGTGAAGCCGCTTGTGGACGGAAACGGTTGGAGCTATCACGTGCTCTTAGATCCCAACGGCACCTTCAAACGTGCCATGAACGTACAGTCTATTCCGCATATTTTTGTGCTTAATAGCAAAGGAGAGATCGTCTTTAATCACGTAGGTTATACGGAGGGAGATGAGGAGGAGTTGCCGAAATATCTTAAGTAGCCTCCTTCTTTGCATTTTCTTCCTTGCTCCGAGGGCACTCGCCGCTGACACCACCTATGTCAGCGGCGCCGTGCAACATGACGGTCTGCTCGAGTGGAGTCCCAAGTGGCATTACGGCTCGAACTCCTATCTGGACTTGTCCGTTCATTATCTCAACGACTCCAACAAAGCGCATTTCCGCGAACTCCGCGCGACCACGCGTCTGGAGATGAACCAATGGCCGCTTCCCGGTTTTGATGAGGCTTTTGCAGGTCACGGAATAGGGCATCTGAGCCTTGCCGCTAACTTCGACTTCGGCGAGATCACCGTCGGCGATTGTTATGCGCAGTTCGGCTCCGGACTCATCCTCAATCTATACGAAGACCGTTTCCTTGGTGTCGATGGCGCTTTACGGGGCGCGAAATTCGATCTCGAACCCTACAAAGGCATCAACCTCACCCTCATCGGCGGTAAGCAGCGCCGATATTGGAACTGCTATTCCGATCGTGCCTGGGGGTGGAACTACTCCCGCGATGCCGTTTTGGGTGCTGACCTCGAATTGCATATCGAGCAGTGGTCCAAACGAATGCAAGAACTCGATATGAACCTCACGATAGGAGGCTCTTATGTCAGCAAATACGAGCGTTTTGACTCTATTTACACCATGACTGACGCGGGATTGTTCATATACAACCTACCGCTCTGGGTCGGTGCCGGCGATGTGCGTGCCGAATGGCAGTACAAAGGATGGGATGTGCTCTTTGAGTATGCCCACAAAGCCAACGACCCCTGTGAAGAGAATAATTTCTCTTATGATCCGGGCAATGCCATGCTCGCCTCGATCAGTTATTCGCGCAAAGGGCTCTCTGTACTTGCTCAGATCAAGCGCTCTTATAACATGTCCTTCTTCTCCTCCCGCGTGCGCTCGGGTATTTCCGGACTGGATGGACGACTCAACCTGATGCCTGTCTTCGGACGCCAGCATACCTACGCCCTTCCCGCGCTTAACCAATACGCTACCCAATACGCAAATGGCGAGTGGGCCTTCCAGACCGAACTGCGCTATACATGGGCGCGCAAGACGCGCATGGGAGGTCGGTATGGTACGACTATTGCCCTCTCTGCAGCGCATATCCGCGGACTCGCTTCTCCCGGTAGTTGGGAGGTCAGTCCCCGCTCCGAAGGAGAGTATTACACGGACATCAATATCGAATTCAACAAACGCCTCTCCAAGCGCTGGTGGCTCAATGCGATGCTCATGTATCAGGCTGAGAATATCACGGTGGTCGAGGGAGAAGGCGGCTTCATGCGTGCAGGGATTGCTGTGGTCGAAGCCCGTTTCCGCGTCAATGACAAAGTGTCCATGCGCGGCGAACTGCAGTATCTCTACACCCCCGATTGCGAAGGGCAGTATATCTTCGCGCTCTACGAACTCAGCCTCTTCCATGCCCTCACCCTCAGCGGCGAGTATATGTATAATATCGGGCATGCACCCTTAGCGAAGAACGAACATTACTATACCGTCTCTGCCGTTTATACGAACGGTGCACACCGCCTGCAAATAGGCTATACCAAAACCAAAGAAGGCTTTAACTGTGCCGGCGGCGTGTGTCGCTATGTGCCCCAACAACACGGCCTCACCCTTAGTTATAATTTTAACTGGTAATGAAACGATATCTCTATCTCATACTAACCTTGGTTCTTTGCAGTTGCGAAGTGATCAACGAAGCCGATCGGCTCATTCCTATGCCGCTCCCCGCGAATAGCGAGCATCGACATGTGCTGATCGAGTTCACCGGCTTCCGATGTGTCAACTGCCCGGAAGCTGCTCAGACGGCACAAGCACTCAAAGAAGCGTACCCGAACCAACTCTATGTGGTCGCCATGCACCCCGCTTCCAATCCCTTTACACAAGGCAAATACGACTATACCTGTCCCGCCGCGGATAGTATCTACCAACTGCTCGGAGGTACCTCTACCACACCTTTCCCCGCGGGCAATATCGACCTTGATCTCTATGAGGAGTCCTATCTGACCGGACCGGAACAATGGACCACGATGGTCTATGAAGCCATGACCGATACCGTCGCGCCATACCTCTATGCCTCTGCCAAAGCGGATTCTATCCAACGTGAGATACAGGTCACGCCCCAATATACCGCCAATGACGATCTGCAGATCGCATACTGGCTGATTGAGGACAGTGTGCTCGGCGTACAAGCCATGCCCGATGGCTCCGTCAATATGAATTATTACCACCGTCATCTCTTGCGCGCGGTGTCCGAGCAAGCTTCCTTCCCCATACCCGACGAATGCAGACCCGCATACTGCTCTGTTGTGGCTGTTCTATACGATAAAAACAATCATTATATACTGAATTCATATGAAACTTTTCTTGATTTTAGCGCTAATCATTAATGTCAACGGTTATGGTGAGATTCCCGAAGAGGGCATGGACCTGGTGGTGACGCAAGCCGAAATCGATCCGCTGACCGAACAACCGATGATGTCCTTGAACGGTGATCTGCTGGCGGATGGACAACTCGATGTGACCATTACCCGCTCCCAAAGCGGCATAGTGGATGAATTCTGCTGTGCCAACCAGTGTACCACCGGAAACAAAGAAACGACGGAGACACGCTCCTTTACACCGAGCGATATAGCCTCTTGGTACATTCATTATGCCCCTGCGCCTGACTCGGATGTGCAGATCACCTATCACTTCGCCGATAATTCCGACTCCCGCGAACTGCGTGTGCACTATATCTATTCTGCGCAGGGCATCGAACAAATCAAAAATCCAAAATCCAAAATCCAAAAGATCCTATTGGACGGACATGTCTATATCATTAGTAATCATCAAATATACCAACTCTTATGAAACTGTACAAAATCGCTCTTATCGCGCTGGTAGCGGTAGGATTGGCCCTTCCGGGCTGCAAATCCAAGGATGATCCCGAACCTATTCCCGAGTCCTTCCCCAAAACGCAACTCATCGAGGAATTTACCGGACAAGCTTGCGGCTTTTGTCCGAGAGGTATGGACGAAGTGCGTGCGTACATGGACGCGAATCCCAATTATATCCTTGTCATGCATCATACCTACTATACCGACAATTTTACCGTAACCGGTAGTAAAGAGATCGCGTCTGCGATGTTGGTTAACTCCGCGCCGCAGGCTTGTATCAACCGGGTAAAGACGAAATCGTCGCAAGGTAACCACACCACCTTCAATCCGATCTATATCTCTTCCGTCAATCCCGATCAGTTTGCGACGACCACCTATGCTTCGGTCGATATCGCCAACGAGTATGATCCGGACACACGCCTTTTGTCGGTTAAGGTAAGCGGAGCGATCGCTAAAACGGACGCCCCTGCGCTCAAACTGACGGTGCTCGTCAAAGAGTCCGGTATGATCCGCCCGCAGCAGGATAATTACAAGACCTTTGATGGCTGGGAGGAGTTCCGCCATACCAATGCCGTGCGCGCTTTCCTCTCCGAACCACTCGGAACACAGATCAGCGTGACCAACCAGCGTTATCAGGCGCAGTTCGACCTGCAACTGAAAAAAGCCTGGAACCCGGAGAACTGCATGGTGGTGGCTTTCCTGACGGAGGATTTCCAACCCGTGGTACAAGCCGCCGAGAAACCGGTGGTGGACGGCACGAAGGGTGGGGCAGACATCACCCACGGAGGTATCAAGGCTTATGATGTGCCCGATTATTATCCCGAACCGAACGCGAACGACGGACCTGCGGATATCGCCGGACATGAGATCGATACGCTGGATGTCTCGATGGCATATTACCGCCAGTTCCCGGATTATAACATCACCCAATGGATCATTCAGGCGTATAACCAGACCGCGACCACCAAAGTAGACGGTACAACGAGTATTCCGTTTACCCAACTCTTACTCCTCTTGCCGTATAGTGCTACGCCGTCCTTGCCGGTCGGTAAGTTCCCTGTGAATCTGACCGAACAGCCTCAAACGCTTATTGCCGGTTATCGGATTGATTCCCTCGTGCTGATCGACGGTAGTGCGTTCTATTTCTGCAACCTCAGTTATTTCAAGCAGAACTATCTCGCGCCTACCGCACAATGGCTGATTGCTGATGGCGAAGCTACCTTTGCGGAAGACGGATGGAACCTCACCGGACACACGCGCAACGGCTCGGATATCCGACTGGTCGGTAAGCCGCTCGTCAACAAAGGTGATGCAGATAACGCGCCCGCGCGTATACACCCGCGCGTTCCTTAATATACGCACACATATATATGCAAAATGGCCTCTTTCCGCGAAAGGGGCTGTTTTTTTGTCCGTACCTCCAATTCGCGCCCAAAATGACCAAAAATGTAAAATGCACATTTTCAATACTTTATAAAAAAAAGTGATAGTTTTTTCATTTTTTTTGCAATAATATTTGGTCAGTTCAGAAAAAAGCAGTACTTTTGCATCCGCTTTCGCCCAAAAAACGGACGGGAGTGAAAATGATCTTTGAAAGATTGTCTATTCATAACAAGATTGTAGTACAAGAACTGAAATGAAATGTAAGTCCGCGGCTTGCCGCGAACAATTACATTTGGTTCCCGAAAAAATTCTACACTTGATAAATCGATTATTCTGAGCTATCTTATAATTTCTTTTACAACGAAGAGTTTGATCCTGGCTCAGGATGAACGCTAGCGACAGGCCTAACACATGCAAGTCGAGGGGCAGCGCGGGAGAAGCTTGCTTTTCCTGGCGGCGACCGGCGCACGGGTGCGTAACAGGTGTGCAATCTGTCCTATACCGGGGCATAGCCCAGCGAAAGTTGGATTAATTCTCCATGTGAAACGAAGCCGCATGACTTTGTTTTGAAACGTAAGGGTATAGGGTGAGCACGCTTCTGATTAGATAGTTGGTGAGGTAACGGCTCACCAAGTCGACGATCAGTAGGGGTTCTGAGAGGAAGGTCCCCCACATTGGAACTGAGACACGGTCCAAACTCCTACGGGAGGCAGCAGTGAGGAATATTGGTCAATGGGCGAGAGCCTGAACCAGCCAAGTCGCGTGAAGGATGAAGGTTCTATGGATTGTAAACTTCTTTTGTCCGAGGGTAAAAAAGGCCACGTGTGGCTTCTTGCAAGTATCGGACGAATAAGCATCGGCTAACTCCGTGCCAGCAGCCGCGGTAATACGGAGGATGCGAGCGTTATCCGGATTTATTGGGTTTAAAGGGTGCGTAGGTGGTTTGTTAAGTTTGTGGTGAAAGCGTGCGGCTCAACCGTACCAAGCCATGAAAACTGGCGAACTTGAGTGCAAACGAGGTAGGCGGAATGTGATGTGTAGCGGTGAAATGCTTAGATATGTCACAGAACCCCGATTGCGAAGGCAGCTTACCAGCATGCAACTGACACTGAGGCACGAAAGCGTGGGTATCAAACAGGATTAGATACCCTGGTAGTCCACGCAGTAAACGATGAATACTAGCTGTTGGCGATATAATGTCAGCGGTACAGCGAAAGTGTTAAGTATTCCACCTGGGGAGTACGCCGGCAACGGTGAAACTCAAAGGAATTGACGGGGGCCCGCACAAGCGGAGGAACATGTGGTTTAATTCGATGATACGCGAGGAACCTTACCCGGGCTTGAAAGTTAGTGACGGCGGATGAAAGTCTGCTTCCCTTCGGGGCACGAAACTAGGTGCTGCATGGTTGTCGTCAGCTCGTGCCGTGAGGTGTCGGCTTAAGTGCCATAACGAGCGCAACCCTTGCCGTTAGTTGCCAGCGGGTAATGCCGGGAACTCTAGCGGGACTGCTACTGTAAGGTAGAGGAAGGTGGGGATGACGTCAAATCAGCACGGCCCTTACGTCCGGGGCGACACACGTGTTACAATGGTAGGTACAGAGGGTTGCTACTTGGCGACAAGATGCTAATCTCCTAAAACCTATCTCAGTTCGGATCGGAGTCTGCAACTCGACTCCGTGAAGCTGGATTCGCTAGTAATCGCGCATCAGCCATGGCGCGGTGAATACGTTCCCGGGCCTTGTACACACCGCCCGTCAAGCCATGGAAGCTCGGGGTACCTGAAGTACGTGACCGCAAGGAGCGTCCTAGGGTAAAACGAGTAACTGGGGCTAAGTCGTAACAAGGTAGCCGTACCGGAAGGTGCGGCTGGAACACCTCCTTTCTGGAGTGGCTCTATAAGGTATGCGCCAATCTTGGCGCATTAGAATGGATGTCACCATGTTCTATCCCGAAACGACAGTAGTGGTACAGACAAGGAACAACCCCTTTCTGCTACAATTTGATTGACATCCTCTTAGAGGGTGGGCAGCCTTGACCGGCTTCTCACTTGCCAAGAGCCCCTTAACCGGGGTCCCCGAAAATTTTAATTTTTGGGGAGAGCGGAGGCAATCGAGCTCTTTATGCCGCCCAGCGGCATCTTATAGCGAGATTTGCCGAACGCGAAGAGTCCTTTGACGTATTGAATGAATTAGAAGTATGATTACGAACAGTGCAACTTAATGCATCGACCAATCTTGGGCGATCAGTTCGCTTTGCACGAGAGTAAGATTACTTCACGAGCAAATCGAAAAATTAAGTTCACAATGTAAATATTTGTAGGGGTCAGCCATGGATGGCTGACAACAACAATTTCACATAGAAAAAGAAAGAAAGAGCGAACGGTGGATGCCTTGGCTCTGGGAGGCGATGAAGGACGTGGTAAGCTGCGATAAGGCTCGGGTAGGTGCAAACGA